>Ga0315279_10002173_pt1 | contig 30252 bp, 30 predicted proteins | sample YL17G06_20_MG_FD_203694 | JGI IMG/M metagenome (GOLD analysis project Ga0315279, IMG submission 203694) | Sediment microbial communities from Yellowstone Lake, YNP, Wyoming, USA - YL17G06_20 | ecosystem: Environmental > Aquatic > Freshwater > Lake > Sediment | place: USA: Wyoming | collected...
CTTCGTCTGCTCCAGTATAAGGCTCCAAGCATCGCTATCGTCACTACTACCCATTGCCATTTACATCTCCAGAGAACAGCTCCTATCAGTATTACACCAGTTGCCAGGTTGTAATTTTCTACTTGGTATATTCCACCTGTTCGTGTGAAATCGGTTATAATAGAGAAAACAATCACACTCAACCCACCGACGATAGCTCCAATTCCCAGAGGTGTAAGTACTTTAGGCCCAAGGACGTTTGATGCAAAAAAGACACAACACATTCCGATTATGTACATCTTCGCGTACATAGTACTGCCAGGAATGAAGATGACGAGAAGTGCCAGTGTGAGGACTAAGAGGAGGAGAGTACGTGGTGTCTTCCTTACCTCTTTCCAATTCATATACGTTACGTACATAGAAACGAATAGAATAATAGCAAGACCGCCAATAGCAGCGGAGAAGATGCGATGTATTGGCATTATGGCCAGGCCTATACCTAACAGGTATGGTAGGATGTTGTTTAAGTGCTTCACTTCTTCTCCACAAAGTACACTCTGGAGTCGTCGAACCTAATAATTTCTACCGCGTTAGCGGGTACTACTAGAGGTTCGTAGTATCTCAGTCCTGGCGCCTTGGCGTAGACAACTATTTGGTGCTGTTCGCTCCATGTCGTAACGAACAGGTAATACGACCCTGACGGTTCTAATCTTGTGTAGTTATCAGAGATAGACTCCATCAATAAGTCAAGGCCGTTATAGTCCGATCGAATCATTGTGTCGTGATCGGAGTTGTGTCTCTCTGTGAGCCACTTCGCTGTTGAAAGGTCGTCCGTCGTAAAAGCACCATTGATGTTCAGTCGTACGTTAGACAGTGCAAGCGAGTAGGGCATATTGACTTTTGTCAGGTCTGTTTGATGTGTGACTTCAAACGCTGTGCCTAAAGTGAATAGTGCGTAGATCGCTAATACTAGCGCAACTGCCCATCTTTTTCTGAACACAAAATCTAAACCAACAGGTAATGTTGGTGACATGATCAGGAGCACCATCCAGTAGAACCTTGTAGTACTTGTTACTGTCGCTACGTAGGGTACAAATAACAACGCTCCCAGTACTACAGCACCAGATACTATTAGTATTTTGTACAGTCTTAAAACATCTTTCCTGCGAAGGACAATGAGTACACCGACGACGATAGCAAGTTGGGTGAGAAACTGGACAACACGAAACACTTTGCCGAGTAGCGACGCGCTCATAAAGTCGATACCTAGTGCTGTTCGTATTACTTGCTCTTGCTTGTCAAGATATGTTCCAGTCACGTCTGTAGGTTGTGTGCGATAGTCATAACCCTTCTGAGATGCCTTTGATTCCGACTTGTAGGTGTAAGACTCTTGTTGGTCTGTTACCTTCGGTATGGTCTCACTTGGTGTTAACACTGATGGTTTGGCGGAAAAATTGACGATGGCTCTAGGTAAGTTTTGTGATATCTCACGAAACGTGCTTAACATGGCGCCTCCGGCTGCTATGCTGTACCAAGTAAGTAGTACAGCCAGTGCCAACGACGTACTAAAGAGCAATGTCTTCTCGGTGTTTGTACTGTACGTCCTTTTTATCAACCACCATCCAAGACATATGACCGTTGAGCCCATTAAATATATAGTCAGTGTTGCTCCGACAGAGTAGTGACTTGCCACAGCACCTGTAATCGCAACTATTATACCAAGAGTTCTCTTCCACCATGTTAATCGTTCCGTTAGTAGTAGCGGTAACAGCGCCGCCACAAACACCCCAGCTACCATTCCTTTGACCATGCTAGTCATATCCAAGGTGAACATAGGTAGTATAATTAGGAATAAACCTGCTAACATTGATGTTCTGCGGTCGAAGACTTTTTGATAACCAAAGAACAACAGTACGGGAGCGACCGAGTATAGTAGTGGGTAGAGTAGTTTGAATTGCCAAATCAGCGACAGACCAACTTTGGCTAGTAGTGGTGACAGTCCGCCTATTGCTATAGACGAGTTGTTAACATTTCGAAGTGCAAGATTCCATCCTAAGGATAGCGACTTATTAGCTATGTAGAACTCACCATGTATGTCGTTGCCGATGATGTGTTGTCCGATCATACTGGTGCCCCATAGGATCGATAGAGACAGCACCCAGAGTATCCAAGGATAGTCTTTTGCACGGAGACCTTTGTCAAGTGCTACCAGCACGATAACAGTTAACACAGCAGCATCTACGACATAAGCTACGGGCTGTATGAGGTAGTAAGCACCGATAGCTGATGTTATTGGTAGAAGAATGTAGAGAAGCGGAACGAACTTCCTCACATCCCTCTCCTCTTGTAGACTTGGATACCGTCTTGACAGATTACACGGCTATTGACTGAGTTAGGGTAGAGATTAAGTATACACTCGTAATATGGTGTGAGTTGAGCTAAAAGAATGTCGTTGTATCTACGTCCGTGTGTCCCTATTACCCAACAGTCAATTTTTCCTGCTTTGATTGTTCTCATCGCCCCGTCTACTACCCTATTCTCTGCGCCTTGCACGTCCATGTGAATGAGGTCTATGTGGCTGATGTTTTGGTTTTTGACGAGTGTATCCAACGTAAAACACGGTACCGTCACAGCTTTGTGACGCGTTATGTTGCTAATGGTACGTAGTAGACCGTTTCCAACAGTAATGCTCTGCCCGTAGTTGTCGGCTGGGTGCGATAGTATACTGAACTTACAGTCGCCGTCGTAGTTTGATACTGCACCCCAAATCACTCTTCCAAGAATTTTGTAAGCGTCAAAGTGTATTTTGCACCAATCCTTGTGTGTGGGCTCCGCCTCAATTGCATAGCACTGTGTGGTTTCGACGGCAGTAGGTATAATCTGGTTTTTGATAACTCCCGTCAGTGCCAAACACCACTCACCGTATCCAGCGCCTAACTCCATGAAGGTTGCCTTTTCGTTTCTGATATCTGCAACTATACTCAGGAAACAGTCAACCTCCATCTCGCGTTCGCCCAGTCTACCACTGTTGTGAGCGATGTCTAATGCTTTCTGATATCGTTTGTTGGCGACGATGGACTTACACTCCAGTAGACGGTGGCACCCATGCCACTCACGTATCCACTGGTAGACGTCATTGGGTGAAGCTGTTTGTGGCGTTGTGAATTTATGGTGACTTATTATCATCTTCGTCCCTTTTTAGCAATGTATCAAGCTTCTTCTCTATCTCGGTTAGTCTGTCTTCTAGCTTGTCTAGACCAACTTGTTTCTTCCAGAAGCCAAAGTAGCTAGGCATGTCCAACTTAAAAGCTAGTACTAATGCTAGCAGTATGAGACCGCAAACAATACTTATGAATTGAGCGAAGTTGACGTTGAGGACATACTTCTGTATCCATCCAGTGTTGTAGGTCGTGATAGACAGCATCAGTAGGTTTAGGAAGCTAACGTAGATGCCAATTTGGCTGATACTGTGCTTAATGCCGCCTAACCACAGGCCAATCTTTTTCTGCTCTGTTAGTTTAGTAACGAATCTATTCATATTGCCTTTCCTTCACGATTTTGGCTGGTACTCCACAGGCGACTACGTCGGCAGGTAATGAATCTGTTACAACGGATCCAGCGCCAATTATAGTTCTGTCTCCTATTGACACGTTCGGTAAGATGACACAGTTAGCGCCGATCCAAACATCAGAGCCGATGTTGATGATACCGGGCTTATGGCCGCTGTGAATAATAATGGAGTGGGCAGTATTGTGGTTGCTTGCACGTATGACGGTGTTGGGACCAATAAGAGTGCGATCGTCGATTGTAATCTTGCCAGAGCTAGAGGAGTCGATAATAACACGGTAATTCAGGTGTACGTCGTTACCAATGTTCACTACACCATCAATACCTGTCTTGATTACTAGCCCAATAGCGGACTCGAACCCGTGGCCTACAGTTGCATTTCTATCCGACAGCCAATACCAGTACAAACGTCTTATTCTGTCGCCAGCACGCCCAGGTAAAGCAGATAATAACGCCTCCAACCACGATCTTAACTCTAGACCGACCCTACGAGCTAATTCTCTATTAAGCACTTACCTTGTCTTTCCCACTCTGCTGCCCATTTGCTGATGCTGTTATTCGCTGCGTACTGCACGCCGTTCTTTCGCATTTGCTCACGAGTGGCAGCATCTAAGCCACGAAACGCTTTTATTGTGTTCATTAAGGAGTCTACATTCTCAGCCTCGAAGCATAGACCCAGGCCATAACGTAGTACATCGTCGCCTAGCGGGTGATTATTGCTGGCAATTACAGGTACACCAAACTTAGCAGCTTCTAGCAACATACTAGATGTAGAAGCGAATACTTTGGTGTAGGATAACACAACAACATCTGCAGCACCGAAGAACAGAGGCTTCTTATCTTCTGGGACGAAGTAATCGAATACTTTTGCTCGCTTTTCCAAGTTGTACTTAATTACCATATCTGCTGGATTGCCCCCTAAACTATAGACATGCATGCCGCCGTGGACGACTTGTACGTTAAGCAGTTTCGATGCCGCCTGGAACACAACATCGAGGTTTTTGCCTTGATGCGGCGCTCCAAACGATAGTATTGTGAAGACTTCATCTACCCCAAGTTGCTGCCGAGACAAATGTAGCTCACAGGGCTGGCAAACTTCGTCAACACCTCTACTGATGCGAATGACATAATCTCGAAATACGCCTCCGATACACTCATGGAATGCGGCTGCAGACTTGTCGTTTTGAGTCACCAACTTAATATTGTGCTTCGACAAGCATCGTGAGTACAACGGTCTCCACGCACTATGTGCAACAGCAGACAGTGCTAGCGAGTATAAGGACGTTAGTGGTGATCGTAGTTTTGAGTATGTGGTATGTTGGGGTGCAAACAGTACCGACCCTGTTACCGATACCAACATGTTCACGCGGTACCATCGTCGAACGGCTAATAGGAATGGGACAAACAGGAACGGGTCACCGTCTCGAACGTAAATGATGTCGAAATGCTGTTGCTCATATATTCGTAGGGCTAGAGACAGTGTTCGAAAAGTCTCCAACAGCATCAGTGGCCATCGAAGTAGCGTCCACTGTCTTATCTTGTGTAGGATATTTTTAACTCGTGTGCTATTAACGACCTCAACGTGTGGTGTCTTAGGTTCACTTCCGTCAATAATTCCTTGGAAAGTAAGTAGTGTGACAGTATGACCAGCCGCTTGAAGAGCAACAGGCTCCAACATGGCCACATGTGGATGATGTCCAGAGTAGTGTGCGAACGTGCAAACGTAGAGTATTTTTATCGTGCTACTCCAACTGCATAATAGTCCAATTCGTTTTCGAAGTCGCGATGTATACGCCACACGTCTAAAACTCGTGGCGTCTTCATATTACTGGTAAACACATGAGAGTCTAAAACCTTAAACTCCTGCCAGTCGACAGCAATGACGCATAGTGAGGTGCCCTTCAGACAGTTCTCGATTGATGTTGAATAGTAAACCTCTTCACCCAACTCCTTACGTGCATCATTCATACCTTGTGGGTCGTATACTCTGACCTTTCTACCATCTCTAACCAGCATCTTGACGATTCTAACGGCACTACTTTCGTCAACCAAAGCAGTGTCAGGTTTGTAGGTTAGACCTAAGACGGAGATGGTTTCGTCGTGTGATACTAAACTCCTTATCTTGCTACCAATGTTTGCATCGTGACAGTCGTTGAAGAACCCCGTGCCCATCTGTACAGCGCTGTTCACGCCTACCTTCTTTGTTAGCGCCACTAAAGCTCTAGAGTCCCGTGGGAAGCACGTCCCGCCATATCCTGTACCGCCCTTCAAACACTTTTTGCCGATACGACTATCCGCACCTAAGAAGCTCATTACGACATCGGCGTCGCCACCTGCAAATTGTTCGCAGATTTCTGCACAAGTGTTAGCGATCGATATTTTGGTAGTAATGAAACAGTTCAGTAGAAGTTTGCACAGTTCGGCATTGACGAAGCTCATTCTTCTGATTGACGAGTCCTTAAGGCATACCTTAAGATAGAACTGTCTCAACAGATTACCTGCTTTAGTATCCGACTCACCGATTACGATGGCATCCGGCTCCGATAGTCCCTTGAGTATGTTGCCGATAGCGACAAATGTTGGATTATAACATAGACCCACACCTGTTCCCTTGAAGTGAGGGGCAATAACTGTTTTCATTGTGTTTGGCATTAAAGTGCTTACCACAACAACTACATGGTATGACGTCTTTGTAGCTAGAATCGGAGCGATTCGTTTAGCACAAGCTTCAACGTAGTCGCTCCTAAAATAGCCGTCGTCACCGCTAGGTGAAGGCAACATTATAAAGGTAATTTCTGTGTCTAGGATTGCTTCGTAGTCTATTGTCGCTTTAATATTGACCGACCTCAACAGTTCTGGCAACCCAGGTTCGTAGTTCAAGGTTCGTTTGTCATTTACAGCCTGTACCGTCTCAGAGGACGTGTCAATCCCTATAACTTCGAAGCCTCGACTGGCATATAAAGCCGACATACAAAGGCCGATTTTTCCGAGCCCAATTACACTGATTTTCATCTTATCACCTTAAATGTTCTCTAGCTCGTCGAAGTGCTCGACTGCCCACTCGTATGTTCGCCTCATTCCTTCCTCTAACGTGATTTTTGGCTTCCACGCAAGCACTCTTTCACTTAGTGTGGGATCAGAGTTACGTCCACGCACTCCTTGCGGTTTGGTAAGGTCGTGAACAACATCGAAACGCTTCTTTGCGCATTTCATTGCCATTCTTGCAAGTCCGTCTACAGTAATAAGGCGATTCGACCCAATGTTAATTGGTTGCAGATAATTTGTGTCCATTAGACGCAGTATGGCCTCGATGCAATCATCAATATAAAGGAAGGATCGAGTGGACTTTCCATCGCCCCAAATTGACATCTGCGGATTAGGATGTCTTATCGCCTTTAGAATCAGGTGGCAGGGTGCCTTTCCCTTGTCTTTGTCGAACGCAGTATAGACGCCAGAAAAGATGTTGTGGAAACGTGCAACGCGTATATTACTGTTAAAGTCTTTCTGGAAGCTTTCGACTAGCTTCTCACAATATAACTTTTCCCATCCATAAGGTTCGTTGGGGTCAGCCGGAAGTGCGTCACTCTCTTTTAGTGCAGTGACCTTCGCTGTTGTTTGTCTGTAGTTTGGGTAGACGCACGCTGAAGAGCTGAAGAAATAATTTTCTACTCCATGTACGTGTGCGGCCATTAACATGTTTGTATTTATGAGGTTGTTATTTATCATGAGCATAGAGAAGTGCGACGTAATGTAGCCAATGCCACCCATGTCCGCAGCTAATTGGAATACTGCCTCTTTGCCTTCGGTAAGTCTGTCGCAGACACGTGGCTTACGTAAGTCTTTCTTGAAGAACTCAACATCCGGAAGTATATCTTCGATGTTCCTAAGAGACCCACTTGACAGATCATCCGCAATTGATACCGTCGCACCTCTTTTGAGGAGTTCACGCGACAAGTGAGAGCCAATCATACCAGCTCCACCACAAACTAATACCTTCTTATTTTTCCAGTTCATTTGTCGTCTCCTTACTCACAAAGTATTTACTACTGCGGTTGAGTCTTTTTCCAACACCAAAAATAATTTTACAGCCTATCTCACGACATACTTCAATCTCTGACACTGGAATTATTTCACTTTCACCTTTAGCAAATATGTTAGGCCTTAACTTTTTTAGTGTTTCTACACAGGGTCTACCATCTTCGTTATCTATGTTAGGTATAACCTCGTCAACTCCAAGAGCTTTTAATAGTGCAACTTTGCCTTCCCATGTTAGAAATATACTGCCGTGTTTTCTACGACATTGATCTTCTGTACCTACAATAGCTATTAACTTGTTGCCAAGCTTCTTAGCTTCTAGTATATGGGAAAGGTGTCCCTCGTGTATTGGGTCAAAATATCCAGAAATAGCTACAGTTTTAACGGTTCTTATAGAAGGAGCTTCCTTCTTCATACCCTAGGCTCCTATACAGTTCCTTTCCCAAGGCCTTTCTTGTTGTCAGTTTCAAAAACTCACAATCACTACCGGCAAATACGTTGTGTTCGATGGTTCTCATTATATCACGTGCTATTTTCTGTCTTCTGTATTTAGGTGTTACATAGACATTCTCGATTAACGCCCAGCTTCTACCAAAGAACGGGTCGCCTGTCATAATATAACAAGCACACCCAACAATCTTGTTATTGTCGTCACGATCCCTAGCTACCAGATATGTTTGATTAAGCGGAATAATATGAGTGTCCGCAGTATAAGGTTTACCTGTCCACTCTTTAAGGAACTCTCCTAATTCGTAATTGTTATGACAAGTAGTAATGTAGATATCCATTTCTTATTCTACAGTAACTGACTTCGCCAGGTTTCTGGGTTTATCAACATCACAATTACGCGCTATGCCGAGGTAGTATGCAAAAAGCTGAAGAGGTATTATAGACAGAATAGGTGTTAACTCTTCTCTTACGGAAGGGATATATATTATATCGTCAGCCAAATCGACAATACGTTCGTCACCTTCTGTAGCTACGGCAATTACCGTTCCGCGTCTTGTCTTTATTTCCTCGATGTTTGAGAGTGTTTTTTCGTATACGGAATCTCTTGGCACAATGACTACAGTTGGAAAGCCTTCGCCAACAAGTGAAAGATCACCATGTTTAAGCTCACCAGCACAGAGCCCTTCGGCGTGTATGTAAGCAACTTCCTTTGCCTTGAGTGCACCTTCTAAGGCGATAGGATAGTTATAATGTCTACCAATGTAGTACATGTTGTCGCAGTTCTTGTACTTGTCTGCCAACATTCTTATTTGATTGTCAGTGCTCAAAATCCTTCTGGCCAAGTTTGGAAGTCTGTTCAGTTCTTCAATGACATTCTCATCCAGCCTTTTATTACTGAGAAAAAGTGCAAGCAGCAAAAGTGCTACTAGCTGTGACGTAAAAGTTTTTGTGGCAGCAACACCGACCTCTAAGCCTGCGTGTAGATAGACACCGGCGTCGACTTTACGTGCTATGGTTGTACCTACATTATTGACTATTCCTAGAGTTAGTGCGCCTGAAGATTTGACGTCTTTTAATGAGGCAATTACATCTGATGTTTCACCCGACTGTGACACAAGAACAACAGTATCGTTTCTGCGTAGAATATGCCTTCTGTATTTGAATTCCGAGCCGAAGTCAACTTCGACAGGAATATCAGTGTAGGCCTCGAGCATATACTTACCAATTAGACAAGCGTGGTAAGCCGTGCCACACGCAACCAATACAAGCCTGTCGGTGTTAAAAAGTCTTTCACTCACTGACTCTATTCCACCAAGTTTTATGCGACAAGCGTGTAGGTCTGTTCTACCACGTAAGGTATTCTCTATGCTCGTTGGTTGTTCGAATATTTCTTTCAGCATGTGATTGGGGTAGGTACCTACGTTTGTGTCCTCAAGAGTAAAGTCTACTTCTGTCGGTAGTTTCTCCTTAAACACACTAAAGCCCTTGTTTGTTATTAGAGCTGTCTCATAATCGTCGAGGTTAACTATTTTATGTGTGAAAGGTAAGACAGCATTAGTGTCGGAGGCTATTAGATAGCCATTGTCGTTTATCCCGATGGTTAATGGGCTAGAGAGACATGCAGCCACAATCTTCTGTGGGTCTTTTTTGCTGATGACACAAATAGCGTAAGCTCCCTTCACATACCTCAGAGCTTCTCTAACAGAGTCCTCTAAGTTTCCTCTAAAGTACTTCTCGATTAGATGACATAAGACTTCTGTGTCGGTCTCAGAGGCAAAGCGATGTCCCTCGTTTAGGAGTTTATTTTTCAACTCCATATAATTTTCGATAATGCCGTTATGCACTAGGTAGATGTTCTTGCAACAGTCGTGGAAGGGGTGCGCGTTGCTTTCAGTTATTGCGCCGTGTGTTGCCCACCTCGTGTGGAGTATCATCGGACTTCCAAAGAGTTTCTGTGTTGAAATGCGCTCTTCAAGCTGTGATATCTTACCAACGGTTTTTATGCACCTAATACCTTCCGAGGTGTAGATAGCTAGTCCTGCGGAGTCGTATCCTCTATACTCCAGGCGCTTCAGGGTGCTAAGACCTAAATCGACGCTTGTCTCTTGGCCTATGTAGCCGACGATACCGCACATAATACTTTGAGTCTCCACTTAATTGTCTTCAAAGCAACAGAAAGTCCATGAGATAGGGGCGAGGACGAGTTATCTTGCTCCGGACTGTGATAGATACATCTAACAGGAGCTTCTTCAACCTTCAGATGCTGTGCTCTTGCCTTGACTAAAACCTCGGTGCAGAAGCCGAACCCTATTTCTTCAATTGTAATACCCTCAAAGACCCTTTTGCTAAAACACCTGAAGCCGCATTGAGTGTCTGTAATTTTGTCTGCTGAGCCAACGTTGAACAGCAAATTAAGGACGAAGTTACCGACTTTGCGACTAAAAGGCATCTGTTGACTATCAATGACCCTTGAGCCAACAACAAGGTCGGCTTGATTGCTGATAAGACACGCTAGCAACGAAGGAATTTCGTTCGGATCGTGTTGGCCATCACCGTCGAGCGTTACTATAATATCTGCGTTCTCATTTGCTATACTGTGCTGGATTCCCATCCAAGTACTAGCACCAGCACCACGAGTCTGTGTGTTCAAGATGACCATAGCTCCAGCGGTATGTGCGTTCTCACTCGTATTATCGCTAGAGCCGTTATCAACGACAATAACCTTGTCTACATACTTCCTGGCGTCGAGAACAATGGGGCCGATGCTCTCTCCTTCGTTATAACAAGGGATGACTGCGATGGTTCTCAATCCCACATATCCTTCTTCTTGCGTGTGATTTTGTAGACCTGCTTGCGATAACTAGCTTGCTCCTCTTCGTCGGTAGGAGCGTATGTTCGTCGACCCTTGTTCCAGTTAATATAATACATTAGCGTCGTCACAGTCATGACAATTACCATTGAGAGGCACACAAGTATAGATGCGTAAACGAGGTAGGTATTTCCAGCTGGCCATGTGAGGTTAGCTAAAACGAACCCGGATATTGTCCAGAAAATTATGGATGCAGCATATAACATGCCGTTCTTAATTACGAATGCGAGAATTGTAATACCAAGTGTAAGCCCAACAATTAGTATGGAAGACATTTATACCTCCTTATGGTGTTGCCGTTGGTGTAGGTCCGTTGTACACAGTTACCCAGATACCACCTATATTCCAGCTAACGTGGGTAATGCTATCCTTGTCTGTCCAGATAGCGGTGTAGACTTTACTCTGAGATGTCAACTGCTTGACCGTAGCTTCTGTCCCATACTGCTGGACAAATGACGAGTTAAGCTGTACCAGTTCCAAGTCCTTCGCGCTTTGCCTGTCCTTGGCGAAGTTATAGAACCAGCCTGAACCAGCCAGTGCTACCATGAAGACTACAGTGACCACCGCTAGAACCTTCTTCCCCAATTTCATTCTCATTCTCACCTGCCTAGTTTACCTGTCTATACCTTAGAACACTCCCTGCTAGTACCTTCACTGTTCCTGTGGTTTCCGCCGCAAATCTGAGTGTGAAGGCTGTTGAGTTAGCGCCATTCACCAGCACCCCATCAATCTTTGCCAGTAGGTTGGAGTTAATAGTATCTACTGAAACCGAGGGAGTTCCAGTATCATAAGCTCTGGATGCCATCAAACTATCACTAGCATAAAGCGTTGGCCCAATTGGAATCTCAGCGTTCATTACATAAGCTGTTGGAGATGCTGGCCCGTTACCAGCAAACTTAATACCGCAACTTGCAGTATTAGATTGAAATACTATCCATGCTTCAAAGATATAAGTTTTGTTAGCCAGTGGAGTAAAGGTCATTCCTGTAATATCTGCAAAGCTAATAGTGGCATTGGTAACATCGCCCGGTGCCCGAGCGATGTTTTCACTCTCACCTCCTCCTGGCGGAGTTACCCAAGTTTGATCTCCTCGTAGATACGTGGAAGCACTAGCACCACTACCGCCTAGATTGACCGTCGGCACTTTAGAACCAGCGTCCAAACCAGCGTACCCACTTATTGCGCCCTTATTCGCCTGCGTTTCAAGAGTACCAACAATAGCTGGAAGGGTAATCAGTTTTGTCTTGCCTGCATCCTGATAGAGGGTAGCAATGACAGGGGTTGTTAGCGTCTTATTTGTAAAGATCTCAGCATTATCAAGAGTTGTCAATGTTCCTGTAAGAGGCAATGTAACAGAAGTGGCTGCCGTAGCAGTAAGCGTGATTGAAAAGTTGCCGCTGGTGATTAGCTTGGCAGACGCGTTATTGGGAATAGTAAGAGTACCTAATGTGGTGGTAACTATTAAGCCATTAAGTGAAGTCACTACGGGCGCAGAACTCCAAGCGGGGGCAGTTCCTGTACCTTTAGAAATAAGCACCTGCCCTACTGCGGCAGCCGCTAAAGCTGCTGTAGTCGATGGAGTGGCCGTGCTATTAGCATAAATCAAATCTCCAATGGTCGTCATAGGATTATTGGGTACATAGACGGTTGCCAGTGCAGGTAATGTCAGGTTAGTCGTGGCTCCTAAAGTCATTGTCAGGTTGTAAGCACCTGAGGTTGCTAGATTTCCACCAAGAGTAATTGTCTTACTTGTATTGGCTACTCCTGTCCCACCGTACTGACCCACTATCAGGCCGCCGTTCCATGTCGAGCCAGAACCGAATGCTTGGGTAGCTTGAAGTGTAGCTACGGTTTGTGGTGAGGCATTTGCAGGAATAGTAATCAAGCCTCCACCACCAGCCTGATAGAATGTCGCTATCACTGGTGTAGTCAGTGTCTTATTTGCCAGAGTAGCAGGCAAATCCCCATCAGCAATTGTTCCCCATGCAGGAGCTTGCGCTACACCCCCAGAACCCGTAGATGTCAGGAAGTTCTTAGTAGTGGACGTGTTGCCCGCCAACCTTGCTGGTGCTGGAGTATCGTTCTCGTAAATAATATCCCCAAGTGTGGTCATAGGATTGGTCATGACACTGCTGAATTGCCAAGCCGAGCCAGTGTAATTCAAAAACCCAGCCGCAAGAGTAATACCTTTACTCTGAATACCTGTTACCGTAAATGCACCCGTGTTGACTAAAGAGACATCGCCCGAAGCGGCTACATCTGTAGCCACAGTGGAACCATTGCCTACAAATATATGTGCTGAAGTTAGTCCCGTTCCCAGCTTAGAGGACAGATCTACTGAACCAGTAAGCCCGTTGGAGTTAAGCGTCAGTGTCAATGGAGAAGTTCCCGATGCAGATGTCAGACGATAGGTATATCCAGCATCCCAACTGGTATGGCTGTCCGTAATTGCTGAAATTGTTGACCCGTTTGATGTGATTATTCCCGTAAGGGCTTTTACCACAGGGTCAGTTTCCGTAACTGAGACAGTTGCCCAAGTCCTATCGCTTTTCAAGAAAAAATCACCTTTAGGGTCAGTACCACCAAGTTGAGTAGCTGGTACTTTACCAGCCTCATCTAACCGAACAATTGTAGGAAGCACATCACTTCTATCACTACCGTTGAGTATGTCCTGCCAACACTGAATACAGAGTGTCAGTCCGAGAGCTTTAGCCAACTGACTTTCGCTAGAAAGCCTATTTCCGAAACTATCTACTCTGTGAATGTCCTTACCGCATTTAGAGCATAGAAGTATATCATATTGATTGGAGAATGACACTTGAGTAGATACACTTCGGGTAGCCAGTGCTGGTACAGCGAAACTCAAGCTAAGCATTAAACAAGCTATAATAGATATTGTGACTACCAATCGTTTTTTCATAACTCCCCTATTCACCTAACTTATTAGAATAGTACTCTATCAGCGCACCAATAAGTGTCGGCTTTGCCGTAGGATTATTTCCTCCTACTAATGCCACTCTTTTTACCTGAACTCCTATTACATCATGTGCCTGTAAACCAGCAGCGGGTATAGCTAATTCGGTCTGGACTAGGCGCTTAGCCGTAGCGGGAATATTTATATCTCCACTATCAATCGTAGCCGTGGCTGCGTCAACTGCCTCAGACCCGTCCTCTTTAGTCGCTGTGTAAATCAAGTTCCATCTTACCTCGCCGTTAGGTGCAGTCGCGTAAGCTTCATCTATGTACCAGTGGAGTTCAATTTTAAGGTCACTTGTTGAATCCCAATCGTAAGGTACTTCTGTACAGAAATAGGCAGTATCATTAACAGAGTATTCGTACCCTATGTAGTTGCCAATATAAACTGTAGCTGGAGCGGCTACACCCTTGCCAAATGCAGTCAGAGGTATCTCTACATCTTTTACTACTCTCGCAGTACCCACCATTGTTTGCTTGCCATCTGCAGCGAATAGTGTGTAGTTAGCTACCCCACCTGTTTGTAAAGTTCCGCCGATAGTGATAGATGGGAAAGTTACAGTTCCTGAAGCCGTGAATGTGCCCTTGAGAACCATCGCGTTCAATGTACCGTTAGTAACTTCCTTAGCGTTTAGGTCTATGTTCGCGGTGGCACCAGAATATGGAATGTACGTCCCCGACAAAGATGGTAAATCGGCAGCAATTATCGTGTCCCAAACAGGTGCAGTTGCCACACCGACAATTGATAATGTTCGTAAGAATTTACGAGTATTAGTAGTATCTCCTATTAACCTAGTTCCTGTACCAGCCGCACCACCTGAAATCATGTCTCCTAGTGTGGTCATAGGAGATAAAGCGTCAAAAGCTGCCGCTTTGGTAATCTGCCCAGTCCCACCGTTAGCAATTGCTAATGCTGTACCGAGAGTCAATGTACCACCAAGATAGTTTGCGCCACCAACCGAGTAGATAGAGTAGTTGGGAGTTCCGTTTACTGGTGTATCGATGTACAAACCGTAATTTGCACCAGTCCAAACACTGCCAGACGTAATACGCAACCCGAACTTGTCAACAGCTGCTAGTGAGGTAGCAGAGTTTGAAATCCACATTCCAGTAGAATTACCGGTCTTAGAACCTGCTAATGAGATAGTAGTACCAATGGAGGTTACACTAGCACTATTGTCTCTGATGTACAATACAGGATCGTTGGAAACACCATTATTGGAGTAGATCTTCAGTTGTGATGTTGCAATGGAAGGTGTGTTTAGACCAACACTGCCGGAACTATAATTTATACCAAAAGCATCCGTTGTCCATTGAGAACTAACCAGAGCATTCCAACCGGCAATATTTAATGCCGTAATACCAAAAGAGGGACTACCACTAAACACAGGATCTAGTTCAGTCCCCCATACAACATCTGTCGCACTTGCTTTTAGAAAGGTACCAACGCCACCTAAAGCTAGTTTAGCCCACGATGGTCCCACTTGTCCAGTAATAAGATCGCCACGAACAACAACACCAATAGTTGTGTCGGTATGTACCGCTGAAAGTAAATCATGTGGGCCAGGAGCACCGGGTACAAAAGGTGCGCCATTGATGTTAGTTACATATAGGTTGTTCCACACAAGTGCTGGAGACCCCAAATCAAAGATGTTGGTAGTTCCGGGAAACACGTCTTGGGTGAACATGTTATCAGGGTACGGATCGCCAGGGCCTGTGCACCCTACGAACAAAGCTGCAAGCAGTATGAGTGCTACAGCAACGAAAGGCCTTCTCAAGCTAGAGTTCCTTTATGAGTGGGCTGTCTGCGTTAAGGAGCCTGTTCACTACTTTTAAGATGGTGTTTTCTGAAGAGTGGAGTTCACCTACGAGCTCATCTATCTCAATTGTCTCCGGATGCTCGTACAAGTAAGTGATGACTGCGTCCTCGGGATCATTAACGTTTGTACGCTTGAGGGCAAGGACTTTGCCGAGTGACGTCAGTGTGTATGACATGTTTATACCTCTCCGATATTCTCGTTTCTCTTCAAACTGCCGAAAACAGCCTGAGCCTGACTGTTCTCAACTTCGAGGCCGACTGCAATAGAGTTGATAGCCTGTGCTTCTGAGAACTCGTCCGTGCCGAAAACCTCGTCGAGCACGTCGAAGGCTTGTTTCAGCTCTCTACTCTTTGGTGAATTGATAAGCATGTACATTGTGTTTCCTCCTTAATACTTACTACTTATAAAATTGACTTCTTACTCTTTCTACTACTTTAATTTCGTCCCAAATCTCGTTCTCCCAAAATACCAAACAATCTAGCAGTTTCATCCATTGCAAGCGATTGATTTTGCATATACTCTACACTTACTAGTACAGCACCAGGAAACAGTTTAACATAAGCGTCTCTGTCGACATTATGTGCACTCCGAAGATGTGCGTTGTTTAGTACATCAAACGGCCTGTCACAAATTAAACATTTGATACACATTATAATCCACCTGCTTTAATTTGTAAGGACCGCTGCCGGAAGCCGAGTAAAGCCCATGAGTCATACATTCCATAAAACGGTACATGCTCGGCATCGCTCGCGCCGTTTACCTCGTACACGAGTGTTTCTACACCCTGTGTGAATCTGCACCTAGCTATGTTCGTGTACTTGTTGTGATACACACGACCACGCCAGTCGATTTGTTTACAAACACGTCTGTCGATGTCCTGCTCTTCAGGAGCGGTTAAGATGTTTGTTGTGTGATAGTGTGACGACTGCATTAGATAGTCGGCGAAGAGCTGACAAAGCTTATCCATGGGCGCACGACGGTTGAAGAGCTTGCGCGCTTCGTCGAACACAATTGTCGCTCCGTATATTTTGATTCCATACTTTTCGAACGCTGCAGCGACCTGGGTAGCGTTCTCCGCTTCATTGGCAACCAACGCTATGTTGGAGAGTTCATCTCTAAACTCGGACTCGGTCATAAACTGTGCAGGGCCGAACTCTGGTTTCAGACCCATATTCGAACCGACTACTACGACAGGCTGATTGAAGCGCTCACGAAGCTCCCAGGATAGAGCCATCGCTGTCAGCGTTTTTCCTCTGCGCTTTTTTGCTTCCACGAGTAAAGTCTTCTCACGAAGTTGTGATAAGGCATCTTCCTTCCTCTCTAACTCCACCTGATCCAGAATCTCCAAGCAGGCGAGTAGAGCGTCGGTGCTTAGATTATCTACATCAAGCAGTTTGGACATTTAACTTTTCTCTCAATCTTTCATTTATCATCGCAACATCTTCTAGATGTTCAGCTAGATACACTCTGGTTAAAATTTCTTCTTGTTCTTCTTGTGTATGAAGAGCTAAGAACTCTTCAAAAGTTTTTGTGTGCTTAGAACAATTACAGCTCTTACAAGCAGGAAGAATATTGCTTATGTAATTATCTCCGTTCTTAGTTAGTGGTGTCATATGTTCAATCTCTAAAGGAAGTTCGCAACCACAGTAAGCACAGGCATTTCCATATGCTTCGCACTTGGCTTCGAACTCTTCGAGAGTGAATTGACCTATTGCGCCAAGCTCAAGTGTACGACGACGCAGATGATTGAGTTTTCTAACCTCAGGATGCTCTTTAAAATACTTGTCCACACGTGCACGTATTCTAACCTTATCTCTCAAATAGTGCTCGTGACTGTACTTGGCAACCTCTTTTGTACGCTTTAGATAGCGATCGTGCATATATTCTGCTCTTGTAAACCAATGGTCCTGATCGTACTGATCTTGATAAAGTCTTCTCTCGTCTTTATGCTCGATTCTATATTGATCTTGTTGTGCACGTAGCATAGGCTTATTCTCAACATAGTGAATATGATCTTGCAAGGCTTTTTCCTCTTTACGCCCTTCGCGATATTCTTTTCTTTCTTCTTTATGTGTTGCTGCATATCGTCGAGATCTCTCGCGTTCTTTAATTCTAGCTTCAAGAGATTTCATTTATCTGCCTCCGAGATTTACAGGTCGATCGCTGCTGCCGCCTTCGTCTTCAGCAGCTAGCATTTGGAGCGCGCCTAAAAGTTCAAGGCGGCCTTTTCTTAGTAGTGACACCATCTCTAAGTTATAATCTTCCCTGAACAGAGTGATCAGAGGTTTAGTGCGTGTAAGGTCTAACGAGTGTTCAATCAGCCTCGTCCTCAGCTTGTTGACAACCATACGTGGTGTGTTTTCGGTTACCAGCGTGTAGTCCTCATCCTCACGCGCATACATCTCACGGACTACCATAGGTCTTATATCACCTTGCTCGACCCTAGCCTTCAAATATGTTTTAAGTTGTTCGCGTGTGATTCCTAGGCCCTTAATTTTGCCTTCAGCATCTGTTGTCATGTCTAATTCCTTTCTTCAGCAGCAAGCACCGAAACTATGGTGCAACTCCAAAAGCCTTCTCCAGAATCGCTTTTATTGCTTTAATAGTACCACCATATTGCATGGTAAGATACAAATTAAAGGCGATGAGAGCGAGTGACGCAAAAACGAGATATAGTGCAAGGTTGCTTGCCTTCTTCTGTGCTGCTACGCCTGCTGACTCGCGAACGTCTTTCCAGGTTTGTCGAACCATTGCTTCGTCGGAGATTTGACGAAGCATCCTCGAAGTTAATGCTGTTACTCTTCCTGTAACATCAATGGGTGTTGGAGTATTTCTGATATACCAGTATGTTCTTACAATTGTCTGCAAAAATCTCGGTAAGCCCGCTGGATACAATGACAAATACTGCTTCTTGTCATCCAGTACATACATCTCACGCTTGTCGCCTTTACCATAATAAACCTTGTTACCGTCTTCTATGGTAAGCAGCGCGCTAAAGATGCTTTTGTTGTCGAGAAAAAGTGCTACAACCTTCCCTCTTGTATGAAACTTGAGCCAAATGTCGATATAGACGATAAGAGCTAGGATGAAGACGACGAATATGCCAACGAAGATGCCTAAGACTTTTCCTAAAGTCATAAATGCGGCAGTAGTACCGCTTGCTGTGGCGAAATCCATAGGAACTCCTTAATCTATCTTTATGCTCTTATTATACAACAGACACACTAGGTACTGTAAGCACATCAGATAAGGAGTGTTATTACGAACTTAGGTATTATAATCTGATATTCTCAATTTCGTTTCCTCAACACCCTCTTCAATGCCTCGTCGGGGTTCTCTCCTCTAGACAGTAGTATGTGCTTGATTTCGCTTTTAGCGCGTGCCATGTTACGTGTAGTCAAAATGAAGATCTCACCAGACGGAAACTCCGCAAGCGAAGCCTCAGCTTCTACTGGAGGTGTATCAGTACCGATGGGAACAGGAAATGGACCATCGATGACCTTACGTCCCTTTTCTGAGAAGGCGAAGACCCATGCGTAACGCTGTCCGTAGATAGTCGGTGGAGAAGGTGTTTTGTAAATACGGTCAGCTAATCTGTCTAGTCTACGTTGCATACTCATAGTAGTTACTCCTATAATATCTCACTTAAAGCACTTTGTGCATCAGGGTCAGCCAATTGCTTCTTCGCTACTTTCTTCTTTTCAGGCATAGTCTCAGTTATCATACGTTTTTGTTCTCTCATTGCGGGAATGCTCATGCCCATTTCATTTCCTGGTATACGCTGTCTTATGGATTCTGGAACAACGGGTCTACGCAATGATATTACCTCTCCTGCCTCGGAATACTCGGAAAATCCCGCACCAAGATACATCTTCTCCTGTTTTGGAAAAGGTCTAATCTCTGTAAACGCTAATCCCCTGACTCTAGCCTCTTTGTCTACCTCGTTCCACAAATCTATCAAAAACTTCCTATTTACTATACCTGGCTTAACAATGGTCAAGAATACCAGTCTAACGGTACTTTCATCAGGTAGGAACTCCAACTGCATTGACCCAACTGGACTTCCTCCTTTACTTATATCAAAATTACCCCTTGGTGCAAGAGGTACTTGTTTAATACTTACGGTAATTCCTGGGGCAGTAGCAACTTTTTGAACCTGTTGCTCCGTTAACTGTCTTTCATACTCCTTCTGTGCTTGTGGCCCTAGTGGTGTTTTGTAAATACGGTCAGCTAATCTGTCTAGTCTACGTTGCATACTCATATTATTGTCCCTTATTGCGGCGCAACATAAGACGTATAAGCTTGTAAACACCGTAGCCAACAATCAAAACCACTAATGCTGTTCCGATGAGGTAGCCTAATGAAAATCCTGCTTCCGATGACGTTGTTAGCCTCCTAAAGTATCTCACTCAAAGCGCTCTGTGCGTCCATATCTGCAAGTTGCGGTTTAGTCTTCTGTGTGACTTTGAGTTGCTCCGTTTCAGTTATCATAAGTCTTTCTTCTCTTCGTAACTTCTCCGCTGGTATGCTCATCCCTTTTTCAGGTCCGGGAATACGTTCGCCAACGTCTGTTAGAAGACCTCTACCAGTAAACTCGATTTTACGAGCAAAATCAGATATACGAATGTCAGTCACTCCTAGGTCGATAGTAATTTCCTTCGGGACTCCTTCTCTAGAGCCAATTACCTGTAACGTCTCTTGCGGCGTTCTTCCAAGCTCTTTCCAACCTTCAGGCCTCACGCCAAGTAACGAAATTGGTTTAGACTGGTTGTATGGAGGAGGTATGTACTTTATCTGTTCTATACCCCAAGGTGCGCCTTGACGCCAAGCGATAGAACCAGAAGGAACTGGAATACGCTTCTCCTCTTTTTGTTCTTTGCCTGTCTTAACAAAACGTCTTTCTTCAACTGGTAAACGTCTTTCTTCAACTGGTAAACGTCTTTCTTCAACTGGTAAACGTCTTTCTTCAACTGGTAAACGTCTTTCTTCAACTGGTAAACGTCTTTCTTCAACTGGTAAACGTCTTTCTTCAACAGGTTCTCTCATTTCTGAGATGGCTCTAGCTTCCTCTGCTATTCGTCTACTTTGCTCTGTAGTACGACGTGGTTCTTCGACAACTCTAGGTTCTGCAACCAGAGCTCTTTCTTCTTCTGATACCTTCGGCACTCTTAATTCTAGCACTATTGGCACTCTTATTTCCGATACTAAAGGTTCCTTGCTGACCACTTCCATGGCAGTTTCCGTTGGCACCATAACACTTTCTACTTCACCCACAAATTCTGGTGAAGTAGAAAGTACTGACGACTCAACGTCTACAAGCACTTCTGCAAGTGAATCTACAAGCTCGTTTCGTGTTGTATACAGGTTCTTAGTCGCTTGTTCTAAACGAGTAAGATAAGCTGCCTCGAATATGTTCTGGCTCCGACAGAAGCGGTATAAGCACCTGTTACACTACCGTAAGTACTTATAAGACTACGAGCGTTAGCTTCATAAGCGTCTTTCATACCATCGCGAAGCAAATTCTGGTACGTGGTAGTATTTTTTGATATTCCTTCCATAGCAGCTTTAGCGCTAACATCTTCAGTAGTCCTCTTAAGAAGCTTGTCAAGCGTGTTTTGGAATTTAACTCTCCAAGTACCCTCAAGATACACATCACGCACACCAGGAAAAGTAGTGGCTCCTCCGCTACTTCCATACAAAGGATCTACGTCTTTAAGAGCTTCGAGAGAACGCGTAATGTCTTGAATCATTTCCACAGGATGTTTTAGAGCCTTAAAAGTGTCACGTAACGCATTCTCAAGAGTAAGTAACTTCGTAGTATAGAGTTCAGCAATTGTCGGAATACGCCCACCTTTTTTAACTCCGATCTTTATAGGAACAAACTTGCCATCATCGTAAGTGAAGAAATCTGCAAAACTTCCAGCAAGGTTTCGTGTTACTAAATCAGCTTTCGGGTCTGGAACTCTAACAACTGTTTCTGGTGAGTCGACAACTTCTGTTTCAAGATCACCTTTGTAATGTTTTGTAGGACCGTACGTTTCACCTTTCTTGCCTGTTATGAACCTATCTGATTGTGTAAGTTCACCAACTTTACCTGTTTTAACCTGGCCTGAGTCCTCAAGAACCATTAGTAATGCAGGTTTGCTTCTAACAATATCTCCTATTTTAGTTCCAGGAAAGCTCATTATATTTTCTGCAGTTATTGTTACTACACCACGGGTATACTGCATTGCAGCCCAAGGAGTAGTGTATAACCCTTTTTCCCCAACAGTAAACTCGGAAACACCTGCTTGAGGTTTTATACCTTGTACTTTCGCAACTTCTATAATTTCGGGTGCAGCTTTAATAACTTTTTCTGCTCTAATAGCCGCCTTAGCAGACGGCTTCAACGTTCCTAGGGCTTGATTAACAAACTGCGTACCAGTTGTAGTGGTTAATATCCCTTCGTTGGACATAACAGTGTATTCTGCATATTTTCCAGGAGACATCATTTTTGCATGACTAGCTTCGTCGACAATGTTTGTAATAGTAACCCACTCGCCGTCTTTAAGAATCTGAACTCCACGATCGTTCACACGTGTTTGAAAGCCGCGACTTTGAGCTTCTCTGCTTACATAGTTTCTTGCTGCCTCAGCGTCCTTTACTGTCTTAAACACTATATCTACATCATTAGGTTGAACTGCATCCTTACGTTTTAGCCAATCGACAAAACTTCCATAGATCTTGCCCGAATTTGCTCTAACATAGTCCTGCAACAAGTTCGCTATCTCAACAGGTATATCAGCCGCATCCGCAAGTCTGAGAGCACGTATTTGTGGAGTATCAATAGCAGCAATAGACTCGTTTGAGAACTTCGTTAGTTTTAGCAATTGAGGAGTAATTTCCGTGTTAACAGGTACTTTGACCTTGAAGGCTCTTTTTCCGTCAGAAAGAGTTACTTCTATTTGGTCTTTAATAAATGCTAAACCATCTTGTGCGCCATGCCAACGCACACCACCAACAACTTGGTTTATTGGAGTTTTAAGATACTTAAACTTAAGACCAGTATTACCAATCGGAACCTCACCTGTAAAGGGTGAGTCTGTTCTCATTGCCATTCTCTCAACTTCTGTTAAAGCATCTACCATTGCCTGCTCTAGCCCTTCGCGAACCGCAAGACGGCCAGTAGAAAGCTCTTTAGCAATAGCAGATAAGTTTACTCCTCTGGGACTTATATAAGTAGTAATCTTTCCAATAGCACCCTTAATTGGACCCACAACACCGGCAACTATAATTACTGACGTAGTTGTGTTGAGTGCTAGATCATAAGGACTTTTGTAACCGCCTGCTGCTAATGTTAGCACATTAGTAGTAAGAGACTTGGCCATATCTTTTACAGAACCTACAAGTACAGTAGGGGTCTTAGAAGGGTCTTTACCAATTGTAGCCACCAGCATTGGTATCGAAACCACCGCTGTAAGTAGCGCCATGCCCGCGCCAGCAATTACACCGGCAACAGGACCCCGCATGGAGAGCTCCTCACGGAACTCTTTGTCTTTCTCCGTTAGCCAGTTTTCTAAGCTAAGACCAACTCTTTCGGCGCCTATTTGGAATGAGCTAGGACGCTCAGATGTTGTGGGGCCTATGGTAGCACCTGTCGTCGTAGTTGCAGTGGTTTTTGCTGCGTTGATTATTTTATCAGTAAAGCCTGCATCTTTTAAGGTAGCTAAAGCCTCTTGATAATTCGGACTATACTCCGACAATCTTTCCTCAAGGGATGGAATGTGTGTTATTTTAGACTCTTCCCATATACCCTTATCAACGTTCCAAACTTTTTCTTTGGGAGTAGGTGGCTTCATCAAAGTCGTACTCAGGTCTTTCTCTATGGCATCTCTCAAAAACCCTACTATGTCATACCGATCCGAATAGTGTTTGGTGGTATCACCGAAAGTAGTCATTACGAGCTGACCAAGTTGCTCTTTGGTCATGTGATAGCCTTTAGACTCTAACTTTGTTAAAGCTGCAGAACGTTTGGCTTCTTCTTGTTCTATCTTTTTATTATAGTCAGTTAAAGCCTTGTAATAACCTTCAACACCTTCCTTTTGATAAGCCTCACGCAATTCTTGCGGCATAGTTTTTATCTCAGCTTCGCGTATCGGTATTTCTGCAGCACCCAACTGAATGTCAACCACTTGTTCAGAAGTAAGTAGGCCATACTCCTGCGCCTTCCTAACCAACTCAATCTTGCCTTCTCTCACGGCCTGCGCGAGGTCTGGAATCTTACTTAACGCGATTTGTGTCTTTGCTACGTCAATGTCCTTATCCGTAAGACCCCAAGATTTCAGTGCCGCAACTGTCGTACCCGCCTTTACGGCAGCAACCGTGTCTATCCTCAAACCTTCTGTGGTATGGGTAGCAAACGGCGAGGTGGCGGCCCTGACGTATTGTTCGTACGCCTGCGGACTTTCAACGACTAGTTCACCAGTACTAACTCTTTTGGCCTGGTTAATAACTTCAAGCTTTGCTTTAACGTCCTCGACGCTCTTCCAATACTCTTCGGAACTCATGCCTATTTGGCTTAAGTTAATCTCACCAGACTTCACTCGCTCGCTAAAAGCTATAGCGTCGACAAGTTCTCTCTCTCTCACAAACAGAGCTGGGTCAAGAGACACTGGTGTAGTCTGCCGTGCAAGCTCAGCACGACGTGTATAGTCAGCTTGCACTCTCTCGTTGAACAACTCCACAGCTCTGTTATAACCTTCAAAACCACCTGTCTTATATGCGTCCTGTAACTCTCTTGGTTGTGTTGATAGTTTAGCCTCGAACTCACTTACCTGCGTAGCAGCCGTTTTGTTATAGACTTCAACGGCTTTATTGTATGCTTCAAAACCACCTGTCTTATATGCGTCCTGTAACTCTCTTGGTTGAGTAGAAAGTTTTGACTCGAAGTCCTTTTGTTCGGCGGAAGAAGTGACGGGCACAGGCTGACCAGAAACAGTCTTCTCTGTAGCCTGTCGCACGTGCGTAGGAGCAGGAGTAGGTCTAGGCGCTGGAATAGGCTGCGCGCTGTATGGAGGAGGCTGCATTACTTTCGGTGCTTCTTTAGCCACTTTTAATTCTCAACTATCCTTGACCGTGCTACTAGCATTTTATTTTCCTGTGTATTCGATATACCAAGTTCCAGCTAACGAGTTAGCTATTTCAGTATCGAGTTTTCCTACAACCCAGCCGCCTGTAGCACTAACAAAATCTTGACAATTCACCCATATAGTTTGAGTACCATAGCTAGTCCCACCTGCAACATAGGAGTCGTGTATAGCGGCGGCATTATTGACCAGCATATTGTTGAAAAACTCCGTACCAGGAGTAGCAACAGTTCCGTTATCTGCTATACCTACATTCATTTCAGCAGTAGCCGTTCCGCCAGCCGCAGTTCTGTTTATGACAATCTTTTTAATGAGAATATCTTGAAGTTCAGGGTCGTGCCAAGCAAAGGCATTGGAGTGGACAGTTATAGTAAAGTCGTTTGTACCACCAGCAGTTACAGTAATTAGTGTTGTAGCACCCGCAGGACAGGTTTTAGGGCTATCCGTAACAGTTGCCCCACCACCAATACTTGTAACCACCGCAATGGAACCTGCTGGCATTACTATGTTAGCTGTGCCATTGACAGTACAGTGCATAATATTAGCACCAGGCTTTAAGGCTAGAGGACTTTCTGTAAACGTGCCTGTTACTGTTGTTGCTGTTGCAACTCCAGTAGGTACTAGAGAACCAGAGGCAGTACGGACTTCACCTGGAGCGATGTAACCAACATTGCCCTCAACTACTACATCAGTAGATGTTAATATCGTGGGATTAATACCACACAAATACAAAATATTATCCGTGAATCTAATTGTGCTAGAGTTTTGTGCAATAAAGGCAAAACGATCGATATTGCTCAAACGGTTGTTATTTATTTGTACTCTTGATACATAGTCTATTTCTATAGCATCATCATTTACTGTCCCTGTATTTATTGAGTTATTAGTTATTTTGACATTGGTGATAATATTACCTGCTTCTCCCAAAACCCTGATTGCGGCAATAATCTCTGCGACCCATAGCCCAAAATTAGTAATTGTATTCCCACTTATTTCTATATCTGAAGGTATTGCGATATTATGACTAACAAATATAGATGACGAATAAGAGGAATCTATTTTATTGTTTAGTATTTTTATAGAGTTAGACCCACCATATACAACAATCCCCGAATTAGTAACAGTAGTAAGAACATCGTTATTTTCTATCACTACATGGTCTAAAATATTTGAACACGCTCCATTGGCTTGAAACCATATCCCACACACACCCGAATTAATACTCTTACAATTTTTTATTGTTATATAACTTCCAGAATCATTAGATATATTATGCCCAGCAGACGATACCCCAACTACATTTTGCACCAGGATATGGTTATTGCTATTCAGGTCAAGATTTGCCCAAGTATTATTGCTTCTTGCTAAATAGCAGTTTTCTATTGTACTATAAAGAGTCCTACCAAATCCAATATTTGCATATGCACTGTCCGTTATATTAAGATTGTATAAGTGAATATTTGAAGCTACATTTGCTACTACGCCAACAGGACAAACCAATATTCCACAATTCTGTGCGTACTCAATCTTAATATCATGGATACGGATATTATCGAAAGTATCGCCAACTCCATTAAGCATAAATATTGGGGAATTATTGACACCATACGTAAGGGTATTACCATCAAAGTAAAAATCCGATAATTCTATATTGCTTAATAAACCAGCTACCTTTCTTAGTTCTATTCCAACACCAGCAAATTGCTGGTCTAATTTAGTTGCTAAACCTGAACCTCTTAAGACTAGATTGTCATCTCTTATATTTATTTGTGCTGCGAGTGTAAAAGTTCCTGTTGATAGTTGGACTATACCACCAGAAGTTGCAAGAGATGTGATCGCCGCCTGTATCTCTACATTATCTGCCGTCCCATCACAGACATAATCCGCCTGTGCTTTCTCTAACGCCGTAGCATTACTTGCCGCTATGACATAGGTGGCTGTACGTCCTGTGGGAGCGTTGAGAGTAGTTGCTGTTACCGTTGGCGAACTGAGTACGTTTGTACCAGCATTGTACTCAAAACCCGCTTCGTTCGTGAGTAGTCCACCAGCTCCCGCATAGGTTACGCGTCCAGAGGTTAGACCAGAATCAGTAACGGACGTCCCTGATACAGCGCCGCCAGCCACAGACGTCGCGACTACAGCACCTCCGATGACAGAGTAAGCTGAGTTACGATAGTCGTAGTGAACACCTGCAGCTGTCACATTAGACCAAGACCAGTTTGTGGTAGCACCCATATTAGGCGCGACGTCGAATGTGCAGTTTATAAACGTCCAACCGTTATGGACTACAATAAAAGGTGGGTTAACACCATTAAAAGTAAAGGCAGTACCTAAGCTCGCACCAATAACGGTTACATTAGCTTTAGTGCTTGTAATCGCAGCAGCAAAGTCAACCGTTCCAGTGCTTAACACCTGAAGTGTGCCACCAGAGGCACCAGGTAGCGCAGCTAACGCTTGCAGGAACGCGATTTGAGCGTTAGGATTCACATACGTGAAGTCCGCACTACCTACTGCCTCTGCTACCTCCGGGGCTAGCGTAATGAGCGTTCTGTTGCTCACTACCTCACTATGTGTGCTGATAGCAGTAAGCACCGGAGCTGCTATAAGCGCTAGTACGACCAATACCTTTGTGATGAAATTAAGTCTTTTCATATTTCCCTTCCTCCTTTATTACGGTGAAAACAAATGCATAATTACGTCTTGCAATAGAATTATACCTAGTATTCCTATTATACCAGCAATTGCCACAATCAGTACCGACTGGAATTTATGCGTTATCGCTAAAGTAATGCCCATAAGAAGCATTATTAGAACGGCTGCGCCGAATATGATCGGCATTAAGGTTGCGGCTACCGCAGTAGACCCTGGTATTGTACCACCATAGTCAAGAGTAACCGTTCCTACTACTCCATTCCACAACGTGTTCCAACCAGTTAGGCCAGACCATACACTTTTTAGTCCTGAAAAACCTGTATAAGCGAGAGCTTGCCCCGCTAACGAGAGTAAGCTAGCTACTGCTAGTATGAGAAGGAATGGGATTTTGGTTAGTCGTCTTACATTCACGTTATTCTCCTACCCTATACTACTTGACGTCCACTTACTTACCAACATTGTTAGAGCTACAGCACCTACAATATAAATCACAGGCACCCACCAGTCGAATATACCACCCATCCAGAGCGCTGGCGCAAGAAACCCTATGGCATATCCAAGTAAACCGAACAAAGGCTGCCTCGTAGTGATCAGTACTATTGTGCCGAACATAAACGCGAGTAATGATGCGATGAGACGCCAAACGTACGCCATTGGTATGGCTGCCATTCCAGGACGTAAAGTATTATAGTCGTCTAACAAACTCTCAAGCATCCCGTAAAACGGGAACGTTATTCCTGGATTACCTGCTGTAACCTTAGCTTGAGGGTTCACTTTCGGAATCAAGCTCGGCGAGACCGCTGTAGTACCTGAAACAGAAGGTGGTACGGATAGCAACGCGCCAAGCGAAGTAGTTACACCGGTAGGATTAGCACTGAAGACGAAAGTGCCAGGGTATGCTCCTCCAGAGTCGTTGTTCGGTAAGGCTGTGCCAGAGACAATTGACGCGAGATGATAATGGATGCGCTCCGCACCTGTGGCTGTGTAAGTGAAGTAGTCCATGTAGGGCATGACGTTGGCTTGGTCGATTACCCAGTCGGTTCCCCAGTCGGTTGTAGCACCGACACCTGCCGATGTTACAGGAGCACCAGCGTCAACCTGAATGCTTAGAGTACCACCTGCGGCGGCTGTTAATCCTGTGGTGATGATATGTGGGGCACTAGAACAGGCTACTGAAACCGAAGCACTACCAGCGTAAGTTACCACCAGATACGGGTCATTGACGGTTCCCGCTGTATCCGCTGAAGCGAGTTGAATATACTCAAAGCCAGTTGGTGCGGTTCCAGCTATGTCTAAGGAGCTTCTCAAGCACAGTTTAGTAGTGCCCGTCTTATTTATCCAGCCCAATCCTGTCGCGTTCAACGGGATAGCATTGTAAGCCCCGACGGCGATACCCGCCGTAGTCAAACTACCACCATCAGAGTCATAAAAGCTCTTGTCGTAATCACCGACAACGGGCGGGTCGGCAGGATGCACGTAGACAGGTTGGTCAGTCTGGATAGTAATGTTAAAGTCTGTGGTGCTAGTGTCAGCGGTGCACCACTCATATAGAGTCGCTGAAGTAATGACTGCGGCATCAGGGATTGTGGCAGTAGGGAGGTATGCATAGGTGCGCCAAATGGTATAAGTCGGCCCGGCAACCCAACTCTGTCCAACGGTTACAGTTGTAGCAGCAGTATTCACCGAGTCGGCAGCCGCCGCTACCCATGCAGTATTGTAGACCGCATCCGACTTCGTCGTATACCCATCAGAAGTCGAACCATAAATAGGTGCATTGTAACCATAGTTTATTTCGGTTGTAACTGTACCTGCCGCACTGACATAAGTGTGGAACGACCCGTTCTTGGCTATCAGGTTTCTGGTAGCGCCTGAAGTAACCGTGTCAATATACCCGCTGAATACCGCAGAGAACGCACCCAGCGGCTCAAGGGCGGCGGCATAGGCTACGGATATGAAGCCATTATACCCTGGAATTATGTAAGTATTAAGTATTGGAGAATTACCAGTTGTATAATAGAAAGGTATCGTGCTACTCGCAGCAATTGGTGACGCAAACATTGTCCTATCACTGACGAGCATGTGAGGAACAGCAGACGAACTAGAGACAAGTACATCAAGACCCGAAGGTGTAATAAAACCACCTGTCGCAAGAGCAGAGTTGTTCATCAGTGCTGTAATTGCTAAGGGTGTTGTGTACGCAGCACCTGTATTCGTTACCGTAATCGTCGCGGAACTTGCCGCGAGTACGGGTGCTGTGATAAGGAGCGCGGTAATGACAACAACTGCTAAAATCCGTAAAAGTTTCTTCATCTGCTAAACGCTCTTACCCTCTCAGCTTCATTAGTGTTTCTTCAGTGGTAACATGTCCCATTAAAGACGCTGAAACCTTTGCAGAAATATGCCTCTTAATCTCGTCAGTACGTTCGTAGTTCTTCTTTGTGATTCCCGCTTGTGAAAGCACCACACTTAGCCCTTTGCACACTGTAAGTGCTCCCGGAAACTTAAGTACGTACTCACGCGCATTAGTTTTGTGTGTTCCTAAGTGCCTTCCTAAAGCACTAAAAGGTAGCCCGCATATAAGACATCTCACTTCAGTTAGGTTATTTTCCATCAATATTACACTCCGAAAGCTTAAGCGGGAGCCTTTCCCAAAAGAAAAACAAGGCCGAAAACGAGAACGGCTGCGAACGCGACGCCTGCTGCGAGTACGGGTGTAACCCATCCGATGGCTGAAAACCCAACAAGTAGTGCGAACGCTACAGGTACTGCTGCTAGTGCACTC
>Ga0315279_10002174_pt1 | contig 30241 bp, 32 predicted proteins | sample YL17G06_20_MG_FD_203694 | JGI IMG/M metagenome (GOLD analysis project Ga0315279, IMG submission 203694) | Sediment microbial communities from Yellowstone Lake, YNP, Wyoming, USA - YL17G06_20 | ecosystem: Environmental > Aquatic > Freshwater > Lake > Sediment | place: USA: Wyoming | collected...
TACTTGCAGTAGACAATATTTCCTTCACGGTTAACCAAGGCGAAGTATTCGGCTTTTTGGGGCCGAACGGCGCAGGCAAGACTACAACGATACGAATGTTAACGGGACAGACCAGACCTACTTCAGGAACGGTCACGGTCGCTGAATACGATGTTGTCAGAGAATCCATTAAAGCAAAAGAGCGAGTAGGAGTTGTGCCAGAAGTATCCAACGTCTATGACGAGATGAGCGCTTGGGATAACCTCGTTTTTGCAGCTCAGCTCTACGGCGTGGCTAAGAATGAACGGGAAAAGAGGGCGAAAGAACTTCTCGAGCTGTTCGGACTTCATGAACGTCGTGCAGATCGCGCAGGCAACTTTTCCAAGGGCATGAAAAGAAGGTTGACGATAGCCGCTGCCCTAATTCATGAACCTGACATACTTTTCCTAGATGAGCCCACTTCCGGCCTAGATGTTCAAAGCTCACGGATGATCCGGAACTTGGTGAAAGATCTTAACAAAAACGGAGTTACTGTCTTTCTCACCACGCACTACATTGAAGAAGCTGATCAATTATGCCAACGCGTCGCAATGATCAATCAAGGAAAGATAGTTGCTGTTGACAATCCAGAAAAACTGAAGGCTTCTGTTGAGAAGCACCAAATCATTGAAGTTTCATTTAGCCAGCCGCTAAATCTGGAAGATAAGCTGGCAAGCCTGAAAAATGTAAGCAAGGCTGTGCAGGTTGGTGACAAATTCAGGCTCCACGTGGGGAATACTTCTGAGGCTGTTCCGCTCTTAGTTGATTTTGCCAGAGAAAACGGCTTAAAGATCGTATCGATCAACACGTTGAACCCGAGTTTGGAAGACGCCTTTGTTAGACTCACGGGTTTGAGCTCAGAAGTCATGAAAGCAGAGAAAGAGCCTGTAAAAAAGAAAGCGGAATGAAAGCCATTGATTGAGACATTAAAAGGAAACATGTTTAAGGCAATTCATATCGCCGAAAAAGACGCAAAGATATACTTCTTCAAATGGCCCAATATCACGTTTGGGCTTCTCTTTCCAGCGATCATTTATCTGGCTTTTTCAGTTGGAAGAACTGCAGAAGCCTCCTCAATCATACCGGGTCTTGTTGCTATGTCTTCGCTTTTTGGCGCTGGCGCGATTGAGTCTTTAGCATTGCCCCTAGAACGTGCCAAAGGAACGTTCGAAAGACTGCTAGTTGCTCCACTCTCACTGGCCACAATAATAGTGGGTAAGGCCTTAGCGGGGTTTTTCTTTGGCATTGTTCTATCGATCGGATACATGCTTATTGCTCTGTTACTTACTGGAGCGGCTATCGCAAATCCGTTCCTCTTCGCTTTTGGAGTTGTGCTTTCGGCTTTTATGTTCTCAGCTCTAGGCGTGTGCATCTCCGCTCCATTTCAGGATGTACCTGAGGCTATGCCGCCGGCAACGCTTATTCGTGTAGCTATGGTCTTCTTGGGCGGTGTATTCATTCCGGTTGCTACAATGCCAAGCTCTCTTCAGTTGGTGACACGCTTTGTTCCGGTTACATATGCAGTTGACATGCTACAGCAGGCTACAACAGGCCATATAGTTGCTCAAGCTTTGATCGTCGACACAGGGGCTTTGATATTGTTTTCCGTAGTCTTTTTTGCAGCCGCGGTGGCTTTGCTCAAGAGAACTCTTCATTAGGAATTCCAAAGACAGTTAGGAGAAAATGAGAAAATGACCAAGTGGGTTAATGGTTTGGCAAAAGCATTTTACATTGCCAAAAAGGACGCCAAGGTCTACTATTTCAAGGCTCCTAACTTCACTTACGGTCTCTTGATCCCTGTTTCATTATACCTAGCCTTTAGCATGGCTGGCAATATGAGTTCAAAACTGATCGTGGCAGGGCTGACTTCTCTCGTCATGCTCTTCGGCACGACATCTATTGAGGCTGTGGCTGTCGTTCTTGAGAAGCAAACTGGAACTTTTGAAAGGCTCCTTGTAGCGCCCATTTCCTTATTCGCCATTGTTCTTGGGAAAGCGTTAGCAGGCTTCTTCTTTGGCCTTATACTCGCCGCAGTCGTTCTCTTTCCTTTAGCCGTCGTCTCTGGCGTAGCCATTTTAAACCCGCTACTAGCCGTGATTGCCATTGCTTTCACGTCAATGGCTTTCTCAGCCCTTGGCATCGTCGCTTCCGCCTATGCGAAATGGGTTCCTGAAGCGCAGATGATATCCAACTTTCTGAGGTTCCCGATGGTTTTTCTCTCAGGCACTTTTACAGCCTTGGAAACTTTTCCTTTTCAATTGCAGGTTGTCGCTCGTTTTCTTCCTCTTACCTACTCGGTGGAAGCTTTAAGAAACAGCATCGCTAACCCAGTAGTTACTTACACCTACGCCGTCGATATTGGCGCGCTCGCTTTGTTTACTGTAATATTTCTGGCCTTGTCTACTATGATACTTAAGAAGAGAATTGCCTGAGTATGCGGTTCATTTCTGCGGATAAATCCAACCGTAGCTTTCATAGATTCTTCTCATAGGCGCTGAAGTTAGGTAATCGATGAATTTCCTAGAAAGTTCCTTATCCCGTGTGTAAGAGATTATGCCAGCGACTGTGCTTCTAAACACTTGAAGGGTCTCAGGCAATTCAATGACTTCACAGGTGTCTGGCCATACGCCTTGGAAGGCGTTCCAGCCGATTATAGCGTCAACTTTTCTCGAGTGAATTAGACCCATAAGCGAACCACATGCGTCAGCGTGGTGTGTGATGTTTAGCCGTATTTCTTCTGTTAGTCCTGCTTTGCTTGCTATGTCGTCCCATACGCCTTTCAAGCATCCGTCTACGGCTATTCCGATTTTGAAGTCTTTTCTGCAAAGGTCTTTAAGGGATGTGATTTTTGCTGGGTTGCCCAATGGTACAATTATTACTGATCTTCGGTACCCTAAGCTTCTTCTTGAGCCTTTGATTATTAACCCTCGGTCTTCCGCATCGTCGAGGATGTACTCTGCTCCCGAGGAGAAGACATCACCTTTCTTCGACTGCTCTATCTCGTCCAAGAGTTCATTTGGTTTGCCCACTCTTACGTCGCATTTGATGTTGAACTCTTTTTGAAAGAATTCAGCTGCATCCAGAAGAGGGGGAGCAACTGCTCCGGCAGAATATACCTTGAGCTCCCGTTTTTCAATGGGCAATGATTTTGTCACTAACTTTGTTTGTGTTTGGGATGAATATTAGCTTTTGAATATCACTTAGTGCGCGTATCATTCGCGCACGCTTTCTGGTTTAAACCTTAAAATGTTACGATTTTGTCGCTTTCTCCCACAAGTTCGTAGAGGTCTTTCAGAGTGGATATAGGACAAATTTCGCTTCCTTCTTCCTGCCTAATCTTTAAGCAAGTTCCGCACGCCATTATCCTGCCGCCAGCTTGTATGAACATCTTAGCCTCACCAACACTATCGAATTTCACATCATTTGTCTTTTCATATTCCACGCCTTTGCCAATTAGGAAAACTCGAACTTCGTCTCCCTTGCCTCTTGAAAAATTGGCTAGTCTAAAGGCGTTCCATACGGTTTCCGCATCGTTAGTGCTTATGACAACACCTAACTTCATACTGTTACCTCAAACAAGAGACAGAACCAATTCATATAAATAGTGCGTTAGCCGGTTCTGTCAAGTCTTCGGTTGATTCTTCCCCCTGTCAAAAATCGGTTGATGGGTTAAGCCAGTCTTAGTCGCGCGCGCTATTTTGTGTTCTTAGTTATTCTTGCTTTTTCTCGTTTTCTTCTCTCGCACGTAAGCAGACGCCTTCATGGCCGCCATCGCTCCTTCTCCCGCCGCTGTGACAACCTGCATTCCACCGCAAGTGCAGTCTCCCGCGGCGTAAACACCCTCGACATTGGTTCTTAGCATGCGATCCACTGTAAGACATCCGTTCTTGTCAGCATTCAACCCAGCTCTCTTCACAAGCTCGGTCATAGGAACTCCGCCGAGAGAAACGAAGACCCCGTTGACATCCTTTTCGATCTCACGCTGCGAATCCTTCTCGATGATTCTGATGGACTTCACGATTTTCTCTCCCAATATGGCGGCAACTTGTCCATTTATGATTTCGACGTTCGCTCTGTCTCGAAGCTGCCGATCAAGAGCTCCTCCGACCTTCAATTCTTTACCATGCGTCACTATGGTGACCCACTTTGCTATATCCGCCAAAAACAACGCATCAATCGCTGCCTCCTGACCGTTACCGATCACTGCGGTTCCCGCATTTCTGAAAAAAGGGCCGTCGCACACGACACAGTAGCTTACGCCTCTGCCTAGAAATTCGGTCTCTCCCGGGACTCTCAGCTTCCTCTTCTGCGTTCCAGTAGCTATGATCACCACTCGGCTCAGATAGGTTCGTTTTCTAGTCGTGGCTCTCTTGATTTCACCATTGAGATCTAGTCCTACGACCTCTTCAGTCTCTATAATCTTGGCGCCAAACCGCACTGCCTGTTTCCTCATTTTCTCAGTCAATTCACGCCCTTTGATTCCTTCCTCAAACCCTGGAAAATTCTCAATTCTGTGCGCTTCAAAAGCCTTTCCGCCCGCAACACCCGCATCGAGGACGACTGTGTCAAGTCCAAGCCAAGAGGAGTATATCGCAGCAGTCAGTCCTGCCGGTCCGGCGCCGATAATTATCGTGTCAAAGTTGTGGTTCTGATAATTCATTTCAGGATTCCTCACATCGCCAAAACAATAGTCTTTGGTTCGCACGTTATTAAAATCTCGTGCTTCAGGCATCCCTCAACAGCTATTCCGATTCGAATGTCCTTCCTGCAAAGGTCTTCGAGAGAAGCGATCTTTGCTGGGTTTCCAACGGGAACGATTATGACGGATCTTCGATATCCGAGGCTCCTCCTTGAGCTTTTGATTATCAGTCCTCGATCTTCTGCGTCATCGAGAATGTACTCGGCTCCAGACAAGAATACGTCGCCTTTTTTGAATTTCGCTATTTCTTTCAGAAGGTCTTCTGGTTTGCCTATTCTCAAGTCGCATTTTACCTTGAACTCTTTTCCGAAAATTTCAATGGCCTCCCGTAGAGGCGGAGCAACAGCTCCAGCGGAATACACCTCAAGTTCTTGCTTTTCAGGCTTCCTAAACACTGTCACGAGGCTTCTTGTGTCTTTGTTGAGTGTTGATGTTCAAGACCCACACAAATTGAACGCTCGCGTTTAGAAAAAAATGGCAAGCGCAGGACTTGACAAGCTTGCGCATCTTATCAAAATATGGATTTCTAATGCAAATCAGCGTCTGCTTTTTTTGGACCAGGAGATAGAAGAAAAAAGTGGTTGCAGTGATTTCCTCACCTCTGTGGGGAAACGAGTCCAGGAGGTCAACCCGCCTTCACTCTGGTGAATTCTTGATTTGTTGCTTGCATTTTTCCATAATTCCAGGCAGGAATATTTATAAGATTATTCGAATATACGAATATGTATGTATGCTCCAACATCCCCATCGGACCGCAGAATCTATCAGTTGCATGCAGACCTCTGCAAAACCCTCTCAAACCCTATCAGATTAGAGATTCTGAGTCTACTTCGTGATGAAGAGCGCTCTGTCAATGCGTTGGCTACCCTTACACATGTCCGTCAAGCCACTGTGTCCCAACACCTTGCGGTGTTGAGGCAGCGAGGGGTAGTGTCTGCGAGAAAAGAAGGAGCAAGCATCTTCTACAATATTGCGAACAAGAAAATCATTGAAGCATGCGACATAATAAGGGAAGTCTTGTTCGAACAGATGGCCGAGATAGAAAAAGTGGCAAGGGAAGCAGAGGTGAGATGAAGTGACAGTGCTCGAACTGCAAGAAGTGGGCTCTGATGTAGAAAGATTCGTCAGATTCTGCGATAGCGAATTCGGAAGAAGTGTGATGAAAAAGGAAGTTGAATACGTTTACAACGAGCTAAGGAGTTGTGAAAAGATTCTTGATGTCGGGTGTGGGATAGGTTCGTTTGAACAGAATCTCCCAAGTCTTAACATCGTAGGTTTGGACAGTTCGGAGGAGATGTTAGAAGAAGCGAGAAAGAGGAGTGACAAAACTTTTGTTCTAGGTAATGCAGAATACATGAGTTTCAAGGATTCTACATTTGACGCTGTTTTCACTGTGGCAAGTTTGGAATTTCTTGACGATTATCAGAAAGCGATAAGAGAGATTGCCAGAGTCACAAGACAGCATGGTAAGATCTTGGCAATGACGCTGAATCCTGAGTCAGAGTATTTTAGGAGAGAGATGAAGAAACCTGGCGATTATTTCAGAAGAATCAAGCATACAAACTTGCGAGAAATCAGGGACTACATTTCACAATTCTTTGTGATATCTAAAGAAGACAATTTTCTAGGTATAAGAGGACAAAGGGTTTTTGACACGAATGACCAGAGATACGCCAGTTTGCGTGTGGTAGTTGGGACAAAAACCGCAGACTCGAACGCCTCCGTGAGGTACAAGGCGCAGAACGATTTGCACAGAATGGCTCGAAGTAGTCGTGCAAAAATCATGCTCGAAGTACCTTTCTACAGGCAGAGGTTTGACTTCACCTGCGGTGCAGCCTCTTTGATGATGGCAATGAAGTACTTCGATCCCAGCCTGAAGCTCACGAAAAACCTCGAGATCGATATTTGGCGTGAAACAAACCTCGTAGAAGACCGGTCGACATGCGGCCGAGGACTGGCCTACTCTGCTGCAAAGAGAGGCTTCGGAGCGAGAATCGTGGCAAGTGTAGACGATATACCGTTCAAGGAAAAAATTCTGAAAATTTCCCCGAGCGCCGACCCTAGAGTTCTCGAGTTCTTCTTTCGAGACATGCAGAGAAGAGCCTTGGCATTAGACGTTAAAGAGGAACGTAGAAAAGTTACTCTCGAAGAGATCTCATCCGCCTTGGAAAAGTTAGAGGTTCCCATCGTCTTGACCAACGCGATGCTTCTACATCATGAAGACGCTCCCCACTAGATCGTCGCAAGAGGGTACAACCGAAAAGAGGTTTTCATTCACGATCCACTTTGGAAGGCACCTCGGAGAGGAGGAGTAGCGGTTCAGAAGTTCAAGAAAATGATCGGTTACGGTAAGGGTCAAGTGATGATAGCTTTATCGGCGAGGCTGAGAAAACGGTGACAAGTGAAGAGTTGTGCACATGTCAAGTGTGTACGAATCTCCTTCAGGATTTGTCCGACGTGGTTTATAAGTTGGAGCATTATCATCTGAAGCAATGGGTTAAAACAACCAGCGTGTTGTTTCTCCAAGTAAATGATTCCATGATTGAGGAATTCAGACATGAACATTAAATCTCATTTTCCAACTTCAGCATTGTTGGTCTTAATCTTGGGGCTGGTGGCTGTTGTAGCTGTCATTTCACTTTCACCCCTTCTATATTCAACAACGAAGGTTGACAGTTTTGAGCAGGCCAAAGCGTTGGCTAATCAATATCTGACAGGTGCAAGTTCCGACTTGAAGATCAAAGAGATAATGGAGTTTTCAAACAACTTCTATGTCAGGGTTCAAGAGAAAAGCACTGGGATAAACGCCCTTGAACTCTTAGTCGACAGGTACACGGGCAGAGTGATGCCTGAGCCGGGTCCAAACATGATGTGGAACAACAAGTACGGAATGATGGGTGGGATGATGGGCGGAATGATGGGAACAAGCCGGGGAACGCCGACGGCAGACATGCCTGTTAGTGCCCAAAATGCTTCCCAGTATGCTCAGGGGTGGTTGGATTTGAACAATCCTGGCGCAAAGGTGGAGGATCCTGACACATTCTATGGTTATTATACGATAGACGTGTCAAAAGGCGGAAGCACTTACGGTATGCTGAGTGTGAACGGCTACACTGACAGTGTCTGGTATCACACTTGGCATGGCAAGTTCATAGGAACAGTGGAATACGACTAGAATGGAGGTGAAACAGATGAGTTCACAAGAAACACCTTTAACCGCATTCATTCTGTCTCTGATAGGCGGCGCATTCATCCTTGTAAGCGGATTTGTCCTGTCTTTGTGGTCGCTCTTTGGAGGACCTTGGTTTAATGGGATGATGGGAGGCATGACAATGATGGGAGGGTTTGGTTTTCCCTCTAACCTCATGGTCGGTTTTGAGTTAGTGGGGCTGGTTTCAGGAGCACTCGTCGTCATAGGTGCCATAATGATGAGGGTGCATCCAGAAGAGCATGTTGCATGGGGCGTTATAGTGCTTGTATTCTCGATAACCAGCTTCATAAATATGGGCGGATTCATGATAGGCGCCCTACTGGGAATAGCTGGTGGCGCCCTTGCATTAAGCTGGAGACCTCCAGCCAAAGCATAAGCCCTAAATTCAAAGTAGATCTGTGCGAGGCTCTAATGCCTTGAAAAAAGGGGAGTTGCGGGAGATTTCGCTATTGGGTGCGGGGTGCAAACTCCATCCTCTACACAATCACTGAGCCGAGAACTTGAACGTCGCCCTAACATAGATTTCATGGTAGTCCAGGAGAGATTCGAACTCTCGGCAAGCATGAAGTCAACATGTTTTTACCGGTAAACTTGGGTGGGGGTCCCACCCCCCGCACCAAACTTTACATGTTACGTTTAAATTCTCGGGTTACAACATAATTCTTCATCCTATCGGAAAATATCTCCAAAAAGACAAAAAACCGATTTTAAAGTGCAGCTTGTGATGGTTAAAAATATCGATTTAAGATATCAGGTTATTTCAGAGCCTCAGCTTGAAGGAACTAATCTTGAAGCTCCAGTGGGGCAGGTTGTGGTGCAAAGGCCACATCCGTAACAGTTATCTTTTATGACGAAACTTTTTCCATTTTCTAGTTTTCTCGCGTGGAAGATACACCTTTCTATGCATGTGCCACAACCATTGCATTTGTCTAGATCGACTTTTGCTACAAATCCCGACTTTGCTATGTGATGTTTTACCCCATAGTTCAAAAGAGTCCTCAGATACTGGCAGCAACACGAACAACAACTGCAGATGTCAAAAACTTCACCCTTAAGCCAATCTGTGTAAAGAACCTGATGCACAAGGCCATGTTCGTTTGCCAAATGCAAGACCTTTTTTGCTTCTTCAAGAGATACAGTCTCTGCTACTCCTCGTTCTACAAGCTCATCGGAGAATTCGTTTAGTCCGATGCATACGCGGAGAGGTTTATCACACTTCTTATAGGTCATACGGCATTCACAGTCACGAAGGGAAAAGCTTCTCGCATTTTCCAAGACATTGATTGCGGTTTCGTAGGGCAAAATGATCGAAACAGGTTCTAAAACGGCCTCAGGAAGTGGTAACACTTTTCCTTCAGGGTAGAGATCAGTTTTTGCCCGTTTGACATGCTCTTGCATTCGAGAATCTGCCAACGCAACTACATATTTCCCTAGTGCCTCGACTCTGCCCTCTGAAAGGTACCTGTTGACAATGCTTTGAAATGACTTTGTCACATAGTGCACTTCTCCTTCCTTCCTCTTTTTCAGGAAACCTCTGACAAACAAACTGTAAACTTGCGATTCCACTACCTTCTGTGATAAACCCAGCAATCTGGACAACTCAACAATAGACCGCTCTCTTTCTGATAACCTCAGAAGCAGATCAACCTCGTCTTGTTTAACTATCAGTGGGAGGACATCTGTAAACATGGGCGGTGTTTTTAGAGCTTTAGCCAATCGGCGATAATCATCAAGACACATATGTTCCATCAACTTTACACGTGATAGCCTTCTTTAAATGATTTGCTTGGTGCCTTGGAGAGTTTTGACTCCATTTAAGTTTCGTCAAACTAGAAATGTGATGAACCTGCATGTCTCACTCTCTACAAAAATCCCGAGAATTTAAACCGAGTCCTAAACCTAACCCCCCGCACTTCGTTTCAGACGGTGTTTTCGCTCATTCTTGATAGGTTTTGAGCGTGAAACGGCAGAAAATTGTCCTCAAAATGAGCGTTGTTTTAGATCTCACTTGAGCGTTTAAACTGTCAACTTGAGAGAAGCTGTATTGAGAATTAGTAGTGCCGGAATTAGTGCGCTAGCACTCGTCAAAAATATTTACCATTTCCAACAAAACTGGAACCTGCGATTCCTCTATTGAATAGATAACTTTCAGTTCGTCCTTGCTTTGCTTAACTACTCCGGCCTTTGTAAGTCGAGTTTCCATAAAAGCCTACAAATCTAAAACTCTGCAGCGAGAGATTACTAGCTGAAATTTGCGCTGGCACGTACATACTAGAGACGACGGCTACAGCGGTTACGCTTTCGATCTTATATGTCCTCAATCGCGCTGGTTACGTTTTGAGAGGATAACTGAATTTGACTTATTGGGTTCATGTAGTTGTAGCTTGGCATGATGGTGACGTCTGCGTACACACCGTTGAGCTGCTGGTTTATTGCTTGCTTGGCGGAATTGTCGGCGCCTATGTCTATGCCTGCAAAGAAGGTTGCAGCCAAGATTATGCCTATTAAGAGAACTATGAATAACGGCCGGTAGTGAATTAGACGCTTGAACACATAGGACGTGGACAAAGCTTAAGCCTGCTTAATGTGAGCTTTGTGGGACTTTGCCTATTATCCTAGTTGGTACACTGGTTCACTTTCTTTTTCAGGTCAAACGATTCTCGCGTGTAGGCTAATTAGAAGGTGTTTTTGACGTTTGGATGCTAATAGTTGATTGTGTAGATTTTGGCTCTACTGTTATCGTATAGTTTTGTAAAGTGTTGAGGGGGAAAGGTGTTGTCGAATAGGAGACGTAGCAAGGTAGTTTGCTGAGCGAGTGCGGTAGGTGTGTACGTGTCTGCGTCTTTGTTGTATGTTAGGTATTCGGTGGCGTTGTATCCTGCTATTTTGGCGATCCAGACAAATTTTTGCAGGTCGTCAGGTGTGAAGACCAAGGCGTAGTTTGCGTTGTATTTCTCTAGAATTGGAAGAGCTTGATCTTCTGGTAGCATGAAGATGTTTGCCAAGTCATGGATTTTTTCGGATGATCCCCACGTTCCGAAGAGTTGAGCTTGAAGGTTTCCCCAGAAAGTGCTAGTACTGCCAACACTGTATGCTATGTCTCTTGATGGATAAGCTTCTATCACTTCTCGGTGGCTCCACTGTTGCACCGCTCGACCATAGTCCCACCAACAGAGTACGACTGAGCCACCTGGAGTAATTTGCTCCAGCGTGGCGAACGCGTCTGGCATTCCAGGTTGCTTTGCAAAATACTGCATGACAGCATCGTTTTCATGCTCGTAGTTAGTTTTCAAAGTAAACAAGAAGAGAGAAGAAACGAACACGATTATGGTGACTATTACGACAGCGAGGAACCATTTCTTACGCCAAAACTTTGAACTCATGAATGAAGTATTTCCCATAATTGAAATAAGTCTTGCGGTACATCACCTTAACCGTGTGTACGCTCAGAGAAAGAGGAAAATCCCAAAGCAAACCGGACTTTACGGCTATAGTTCACGCTTGCTCAAGCAATTCGATAGTTTTCTTTTCCATTTCCATTTGTCTTAGGTATAGTCACGACAAATCGCACTCCCTTGCCGGGTTCACCTGCTTCTTCTATGGTCCAGCCGTAGACTTCCATCATCTTCCTTATCAAATAAAGCCCGTAGCCTGAGCCCTTGCCTGAAGTGTAACCCTCACTGAAGATTCTGGGTTTTGCATCTTGGGAGATGCCAACACCATCGTCTTCGTAAATGAGTCTGAGCCAGTATTCAGATTCTTCAAAGTGGACTCTGATGTGAGCGATCTTGTCGCCATACTTCAAAGAATTGTCAATCAGATTGTAGAAGAGTTGTCTCAACAGTGAATCAGCCAGAACAGTCAAGCCGTGGCATTCATTCGCAGCCTTCACACCCTTCAAGTCTGAAAACAGCGAGACTGCCTCGTCAACCATCCTCTCCACGTCTATGAACCGCAGTTCTTCAACGCCCAACATTTCGTAAGTCCTGGCAAATTCAAAGATTCTCACCATCTGCGCAACGGTTGATTCTATCTCTCTCAGATTATTCAGAACTTCGTCGTTGCCAACCAGCTTCTTCTTCGCCAGGTAAACATGGCCCGTAATCGCGCCTAGCTTGTTTCGAGCGTCATGCCTGGTCAATCCACCGATGACGCGCAACTTCTCGTTCATCCTCGCAAGCTTCTCCAGCGTCTGTCTCAGTTCCTCTTCGACCTTCTTCAGCTGCGAAATGTCCTTGTAAACCGCCATATGACCCACGACTTGGTTTTCGACGATTATAGGAGCGGCAGAAAAAGCAACTGGAACCAGACTCCCGTCCTTTCTCTTTCTAACGGTGTCCTCTTGATAGGCCTCGCCCTTGCGGGCTCTTTCATCGAAGGCACGTGCCTCTTCCATCTTGCCCTCCGGCACGACAACATCGTTGATGTGCCTGCCCCTGATTTCATCCAAAGAATAGCCGAAAAGCCTTATGAAACGCGGGTTAGCATTCAGAACGCAAAAGCTTGAATCCGTGTATACCGCAGCCTCAGGATTATCCATAAACAACCGCTCAAATCTCTGTTGGCTTTCTCGAATTTCTCTTGCAGATGCTTCCAAATTCTTGGCATACTCTGAGTTGCTTATTGCGGTAGCGGCGTGTGATGCTAGGATTTCAAGCAATGCCCGATCTTTTTCGTCAAATGCGTTCAACTTTTTGCTTTCTACATTCAGTACTCCAAAGGTTTTTTGCCCAACTCTGATTGGTACAGCGAGCTCGGAAAGTACGCTTGGAAGCCCTTCGACGAAGTCCGCATTCTTTCTCACATCTTGAACGATAACGGAATTGCCGGTCTTTACTACCTTAATACATATGCCCTTCTTGCTACCGTCCAGCGGCAATTCAAGTGGAAAAGGTTCCGGATATCCACGTTGGTCCACTATGCAGAGCACGCTTTTGTCAATCATGAAGAAATCTGCATATTCAAATCCCAGTACCTTTTGCATGGCGTCCAAGGTTAGGCGATATATTTCTTCTATGCTTTCCGCCGTGTTTAGGTCCCGACTGTAGATGTTCAACGCCGAAAGCCTTTCCTCATAACGTTTCCTTTCAGTAATATCCTTGTACAATCCTACGTGGCCTATGAGTTGGTCTCCAACGATGATGGGAGCTGTAGAGATCGACACTGGAACTAAAGTTCCGTCTTTTCTTTGTCTGACAGTGTCACAATAAATAGGGCCTTTCATGAACTCTTCTCGCAACATTTTTGCTTCGTCCATCTTATCTTTTGGTACCATAACATCGTCAATGTGTCGGCCTTTGACTTCGTTTAAAGAGTAGCCAAAAAGCTCACAGAAACGAGGGTTAATATCCAAGATACGAAAGCTCGAATCCGTGTAGACAGATGCCTCAGGATTATTCACAAACAACCGTTCGAATTTCTGTTGGCTTTCTCGAATTTCTCGCGCATACGCCTCCAAATTCTTAGCGCGATCCAAGTTGCTCATTGCAGTGGCAGTATGAGACGCCAAGATTTCAACGAGCTGCTCATCCTTCTCGTCAAAAGCACCCACTTCTCTGCTGTTCACGCCTATAACTCCAAGGACCTTGTGTCCAGTCTTGACCGGTACGTCGAGTCCGGAACGAATGCCCGGCATGAACTCGACCCAATCATCCTCCTTCTCCGAGTCCACAACGTTGACCGTTCTCCCAGTCTTCACAACCCTAACAGCAACGCCCCTTCTCGTTCCGTCCAGTGGCAGCTCACAGGAAAAAGACGCTGAATACCCAAGGTGATCCACAACACGAAGAACATCTTTGTCTACAACCATAAGAAATGCAGTCACAAACCCCAGCGTCTTCTCCACAGCGTCCATGGTCAGACGGTATATTTCCTCCATGCTTTCCGCAGTGTTCAATTTCTGACTGTGAATGTTCAACGCCGAAAGCCTTTCCTCATAACGTTTCCTCTCCGTGATATCTCTGTACGTCACCATATGACCGATGATTCCGCGGTTCCCAGTGATTGGCGCGGCAGACACGGACACTTGAATTGAAGCCCCGTCTTTCCTTTTTCTAACAGTATCGTAGTTAACATATCCTTTCAGGGCCCTTTTGTCAAGCATTTCCCCTTCTTCCATCTTATCCTCCGGCACAACAACATCGTTGATGTGCCTGCCCCTGATCTGGGCAACAGAGTAGCCGAAAAGCCCTTCAAAGCGAGGGTTAACGTCCACGATGTGGAAATCGAGGGAGAGATAGGCTGCCGCTTCAGGATTGTCCATAAACAAGCCTCTGAAACTCTGCTGACTCTCCAAGGTCATTCTTTCCGCTTTTTTCCGGTCCGTGATATCCGTCACTACACCAAGAATGGCTGACCCTCCGCCATATTTCATCAGCTTTGAATTAACTATTGCATCTATCGTTCTTCCATCTTTCGTGATCAGCTTATACTCGTAAGGAAAGACATCGTCTTCACCCTTCATGTGCTTGGCGAATGCCGACTTCACTGACTCTTTGAATTCCGGCGCAATCATATCCAAAAAGTTGAAGTCAGGAGAATAGAACTCTTCTTTCCTGTACCCCATAACGTCTTCAGCCTGCTTGTTCGCGTACACGACCCTTCCCTTGTGATTGATGAAAATCATGTTCGGCGACTGTTCCGCAAGATTCCTGAATTTCTCCTCGCTCCCCCTCACAGATTCTTCCATCTTCTTGCGTTCAGTGATGTCCATGACAGTGCCCCTCAAGCCCGCCACTCTGCCTCCGCGGACAATAGGACTGACACGAGCCACAGCAGGGAACGTGGTACCGTCCTTCCTGAGCACGGTGTACTCAGTGTAGTCAGTTTTTTCTCCACTCAGTGCCCTTTGAATGCGTGCTTTGGCCTTCTCTCGATCCTCGTCAGCAACCGTTTGAAGGATGTTCACGCCCTTCTCGATATCTTCATGCGAATATCCAGCAATCTCAAAACCACTCTGGTTGACGAAGGTGAGTTTCCCCTTATCATCAATCTCATACACGATCACGGGCAATTGATCAGCCAATTCCCTGTATCTTTTCTCTGACTCCTGAAGCCCAAGCTCTGCTTTCTTCCGTTCTGTTATGTCAACACCCATTTTCAAAGTCAGTTCAGAATCATCCAAATCAAAAAAGGCACTGTCATATATCCTGAAGACTCTTCCACTCGCGCTAGTCCACTCCCACTCAATCTGGTCGTTGAAACCGTCCTTCCTCACGCAGACCTCACACGTGATGCATTCCTTACAAGGCTCTCTCTCACCTCTAAGAACTTCGTAACACTTTCTGCCCGCGGGATCACCAAAGAGCTTGCGAAATTCATGATTAGCAAATCGAATAGAGAAGTCTGGTGCTTGAAGGTAGACAAATGCAGGGATTGCTTCCAAGACTCGGAAAAGCCTCTGTTGTTCTTTCTGCAGCATCTTCTCGCTTCTCACCTTCTCTACGGCGCCACGAATGTCATGGGCCAGTTCAACGTACACCGATTCAGGATCACCGTTCTTATTGACATAGTGATCAGCGCCCAAGTTCAACGCTTTAACCGCGACTTCTTCTCTACCCTTGCCCGTCAACATTATGAACGGAATTTGGCTCTTCTGCTCACGCAGTTCCTTCAAGAACTGCAAACCGTCTTTCCCAGGCATCTTGTAGTCTGAAACTATTGCATCATACCTTTCCTTTTCCAGTTTCCCCATAGCTTCCTCAACAGATCCTGCAGTGTCAACTTGGAACGGACCCTGCATCTTCAAACATTGCTCTGCAACCTTCAAAAAAGTAGAATCATCGTCAACATGCAAGACACGCAACTTTGCCTTCTCAGCAGAACAGACGACTATCTCCGCCGGAGACCGAACAACAGATTCAACCATGCAGGATACCCTTCACACTCACCATTACAAGCACGCCCATCATGAGCATAATCTTAGAAGCCCTACGCCTGATTAAAAAATTATGAATGCACTATCAAGATTCAAAAAACAAACCTCTCTTCATATTTCCAGCACGCTTTTCTGAAAGAAGAAAAAATGGAGGTTATGTTAAGTTTGTTACGGTTGTTTTGGCGGTAGCGGCGGTGTTCTTCTTCTTGCCAAATAGATAAGCACTCCGATACTCATAATCAGGAAGCCCACTGCGAAGATGAGCCAAGCGTATCCCTGCATCATGAGCAAGTTGCCGCCTCCATGTAGTATGTCAGCGATGGCGTCTTCAAACGTCGACCACTTCGCCGTTTCATTCGACCAAGCCTGCTGTATAGAGTCCAACGAGCTCTTGTAGTCGGCAGCGGCCGTACTGAAATCTCCTCGCATATAACTATCGCTCGCCAGCGTCTTGGCAACGTTTGACTGTTGCAGCAGTTGCCTCGCGTTCGCCGTCAGAAACGGGATGCCGTTGAGATTGCTTGTCGGGTACGCATCGATTTCCTCTTTGTACTGATGCGCGGCCGCTTGATCTGTGGAAAACACGGCGAAACCGCTGCCGTTCAGAGTCCAACTGATTGCCATCCCTTTGGGTCCGGTCGTACTGTTCACGCTCTCCACGTAGATTGTGTAGCTGTGTGTCACTAGGTTCGACGCGAACAACGCAGACGGAACCTTGAAGTTTATAGTGAAGACGTGTGACTGAGGACTGGCGATGCCAAACGGGTTATCGATGTTGCACTCAGTTGAACTGTAGTTTATGCCCCAATCGAAGCCCACCTTCACAGCAGAAACGTTCAGTTGACCAACATAATAGTCGTTCGAGACGCTTACCACCAAGAACGCTGAAGTGTTTTCTTCGTACGCTGTAACTATTGAGCCGTAAAAGTTGTCATACGTGTTTCGAACAGCCGTGGAGATCCAGTTGTAATTATTGATCGAAGCTCTTGCCACGGGCATGCTTAACGCAGCAACCAAACCAACAGCGCATAGGATGATGCACGTTATAGCGGATATCTTCATTTTTTTCACGTTCTATTTACATTTGATTGGAACCCAAGTTATCCATCAAGGTTATTAAAACTTTCCCAAGCACGCTACACACGGGCTCAACAGAAAAAACCCGTTGCTTTTAGATGCAAGCAAATTGGGTTTGCGGAGGTCCACTCAACAGAACCTCGCAAAACCTAGGTTGAACCAATTCAAGAAATCAAAGAGAAGAGGCGTATCTTCTACGCCTATTCGGCACACGCGAACAGTCCAACAAACGTGAGCGTAGCTAACGCGCACTAAGCGTCTTTTATCATCCTCTTAAAATCTTCCTTACTGTGCTTCAGCATCTCAGGATGATGGTTCTTCGCGTGCAGCATCATGTGGTCCACTATGTCATTTTCTCCCCAAGGAGACTTCACAGTCCACCCGCACTCTGGGCACGTCGTTAACTTCATCTTACCCTTACTCATAACATTCACCTCCCCCTTGCTTCACGCTCAATTTTCCACCCAAAAATCTTCACCTAACAGCAATTTCAACTGACAGCCTATTAAGCCCATCGGGCTGCAGCTCGACAGCAACAGCGCACACTACAGAACTGCAGTGGCACGAGCGTTACATCTCTTTTTTCTCAGCACGCTATTCTACTAGCAGGAAAGCGTACCTGTTCATAGTCTGCGAATAGTCCCGCAAAACTTCGATAGGATAGCCAAGCTGTCTCACAGTAGAGAAAACATCAACTGCCATAGCCTCGGGGGGCGGACGCGCGGATCTCTTGTTCCTGCACAGAACTCTTTCTCCCGCACAGTCCTTGCATAGGCTGCAAGAATCCATGAAGAGCAGGAACGTCTTCGGATAACCCGCCAAGAACACCTCACGCTCCAACCTGAGAAGCCTCTCGTTGACGCCCCTCGCCCACTTGTGCCGATCCTCCGGCTTCTCAACCCTCTTCTCAAAATGAAACACAACACCCTCACTGTACTCACCAAAAAAACTCTTGCACTCATCAACCGGCGGCGTGTTCGGAGGACAGCATGCGACTTTCCCATATTCCACGCATCCGAACATGCACTTCATCCTAACCCACCGAGAAACCACGATGCTCCTCGGGTCAATCCACCTGAAATCCTTGAATCGGTTTTTGAAGAAAAATTCTTCCAGTTGCCTTCGACTGTTCATCCACATCAACTCTGAAACACAAACACATAACTACGTTTTCAGTGTTCAAATAACTTTGCGCGCGCGAAAGCAGCGATGCAGCACAAGCCAAAACTGCCCGCATGTGTTATGTTCTTATAGGCGCCGAGCCGATAGTCTGAAGCCTACCGAGTGACAGGAGTTGGCGGGACTTCTTGATCCTTTGAAAGTGAAGGGCCTAACTCTTAAGAATCGAATAGTCATGCCTCCCATGCAGACGGGTCGAGCCACGGTTGAAGGCGCCGTCACTGACAGACTGATCGGCTTCTACGTGAGGCGTTCGACGGCTCTGGGCCTGCTGATTGTTGAACACTCTTACGTTTCTGCGGCTGGAAAGTTGAGCCCAAAACAGTTAGGCATCTATGATGACAAGTTGATCCACGGGTTGAAGAGGCTCGCGAGCCGCATCCACGCGATCGGCACTCCTGTCGTCTTGCAGATCACGCATGCCGGAGGCGTTGCGAACAAAAATCATCGGCGCCGAACCTGCTGGTCCTTCTGCGACAAGGAAAACTCGTGAGCTGACCAGAAGCGAGATTGAAGCATTAGTCGAAGAATTCGCCATGGCTGCCAAGCGTGCGACTAAAGCGGGTTTTGACGGCGTCGAACTTCACGGAGCGCACGGGTTCCTGCTCAACCAGTTCTTCTCGCCTCTGCTTAACAAGCGCCGGGACGAGTACGGTGGTCCTCTGGAGAACAGGATGCGTTTCCCCCTCATGGTCGTCAAGAAGGTCCGAGAAAGCGTAAGGGGCAGGCTTCTGCTCTACCGGCTGGGCGCGGACGACCTAGCCCCGAACGGAACGCACGCAGATGACTCGGCTGCCTTTGCTGTGAAGCTTGAGCAGTATGGCGTTGACATCGTTGACGTGTCGGGCGGCCTATGCGGAAGCGAGCCTAAGCAGCTTCGAAACGTCAAGGGCTACTTCGTTCCCCAAGCTTACGAGATAAAAAAGGCCGCTAGAACTCCCATCATCGGCGTGGGAGGAATCACCGAAGCCGAGTATGCCGACAAGCTGGTCCGAGAAGGCAAGGTTGACCTAGTGGCCGTGGGCAGAGCCCTTTGGAAGGATCCAAAATGGGCCGAAAAAGCCGTCGAAACCTTGAAAACCTAACGAGCGCGAACTTCCATAAACCATAAGACCAAGACAGACGACAACATAAATGAAGTAGAAAACAAGTGTTTCAATCACATTGAGGTAGAGAAAGAATGTTTCCATTGCTATGGTGGCTGACATGGATAATAGTGTTCGTGTTTCCTACGACTGAGCACTGGATTAAAAACGTGTGGCGATACGTGCTGCTCGGCCTCTTCGGCGCACTGTTCGGATTTATCGCCATTGCAGCCATCACCATCGACGTCTACATGATTCTCTGGCTCATACTCTTCAAACTCTTTACCACGGCAGTAGAGTGGATGTTCGCGTACATGAACATCTACAGATTACAAGACTTCAAGGAACGACCCAGATACGAGAAATACGAGAACAGAAGAATCGGGTCGATGTTTGGTCGAGGGAACGGAAAGGAAATGTACAAGTGGCTGGCCGCTTTTGCGTTGGTGGCCATAATCGTCTTTTCAGGACTAATGCTGTGGCAAACCCAAGCCGCATCGCAAGTTAACAACGCAAGCGCTTTCAACCAGATGCTAACATTCGAACCCGCCGGAACACCCCTGTTCCAGAATGAGATCCCCGACAGCATGCTACGGCTAACGACCCAGGAACTCGCGGAGAGCATCTCACTGAGAAGCGCCGCACACTTCGGAAGCGTACAGGTCGGATCCGCCCACATAACCATATACAACGGCCGCCTCGTCTGGGTCGTGACGATGATCCCGCCGAACCTGTGGGGCGACAACACCATAAAGGGACTAGTAATCGTTGACGCAAACAACCCAGAACTCGACGTAGAAATCATCGACAAACCCTTCAAAGTCGGCGAAGGACTCATGTACCTCCCAGGCCTCTACACCGGAAACATACAGGGAAACGCCTACTGGGGACAAAGCACCGCCGACGCCTACGGCAGAGCCACCCTGACACCCGACGACAACGGCGACTGGAAATACGTGCTAACCGCAACCCAAGTTCAACAATGGTCGTTCGTCGCACAGCCCAAAGGAGTCTACGTTTACAACGAACTCGGCCAAGTCGAGAACTTCTACAACATGAACCAGATCCCCGACTGGGTCACCCAGCGCTACGACGAAGGCTGGCTTAAAAGCATGATCAACGCGTGGGGCGGCACCAGAAGAGGAAACGGCTTCGACATCTTCGCACGCGGCTTCGCTTGGATACCCGCATCAACCAACAGGGTGGAAATCTCGGACGACGTCCGATGGATCGTTGACCCAGACACAAACAGGATAACCGCGCTCGTCCCGGTCGACTTCGTCGGCGAAGCGCAGACGATGGCGGGAATGTTCAAAACAACCGACAGCGGAATAGAGTACTACGACACGCGAGGCCTAGACATCAAGAGCGGCCTTCAGGCACAGAACGTCATCGAATCCCACATTCTGATGCCGACCACGGGCGCGTACGAGGCAGAAATGCCCTTGATATACCCGATAAACGGCGAAAACGCCTGGTTCGTCCCAGTATACTGGCGCACCGCACGGGGCGAATCCACATCAGCACAAGAAACCATCAAGCTGGCCGGCCTCGGAATCGTCGACGCCGTAAACCTAGACCACTACACCATCGTCATGACTGGCGAAGGATACCAAGGCGCGGCTCTAGTTGCAGAAGCAAAACGCAGGTTTGAAGCAGGAGCAGCTCAGCCGTCAAACGAGAAGACGATAAGCGGAACACTGAACGAAAGATTCTCATACGTCAACAACGGCAACACCATCTACGTCCTAACCATCAACCAGACCGACTACGCAGTGTACACCCAAACCTTGGATTTCACAACAGTCAGCAGAATTGAAAAACTACGCATCGGCGACACAGTAACCATAATAGTCAACTCGAACAACGAATTCATACGATTCCCAAGTTAGCCCAAGAGCGCGTTAACACGTTTCTGCTGGCAAACGCGAGCCAAAGCCCTTCCCCCGCAGCCAAAAGTCTAACCTGGATAATGTCTCCACTACAACATCATTTCTCACTGAAAACACCTCATCACAATCCTGACTAATAACAAAAAAACAGGGAAACGCGTTTAGCTTACGTTGAACGTTGTTTGCCCTGTTCCGGTTTGATATCCTGTACAGGACGCTGTTGCAACGACTTTGTACGTTCCTTTCGGAGCGTTCCAGCCTACTCTATAATTAAATCTCACCGTACCGCTTGAGCCCGTCGTGCCAGAACCCGTCCACACAGCTGAGCCGCTGGGGTAATAAACCGTGACCTTAACCGACGCTCCCTGTATCAACTTTCCGCTGGCAGTGTCCTTAACGGTCACCGTCATAGAAACGGACGACCACCTTGAATACGCCGCCTTATCCGTTCCGACAGCAACGCCCAGAGTCTTCACGCTAGGTGCAGACGGCGTTGCATTTGCCTCGTTTGATGGACCCGACTCACCGACGGAATTAGCCGCAGTGACTTTATAATAGTAGGTTTGCCCGTTCGCGACCGCCGTGTCAGTGTAAGTTAACGCATTGGCTATCGCTATATACAGCGTCTCTGCGCCCGACGCCGTCCCCTTGTAGATGTTGTAGCTTGTAATCACAGAACCGCCATCGGACAGTGGTGCAGACCAAGACAACGTAACTTGAACACTGCCTGCAGTTGCTTTAAGGTTCTGCGGAGCAGACGGCGCCTGGGCCGTTACAGGTTGACCGTTGACGCTCGTGATTTGATTCCAGTCGCTCGAGAATTGAACGTCATAGACACCGTTCGCTTGAAAGTTGTAGCTCACAGGTGCCGACCCGTAAATGAAGGTCAGTTGACCCGCGTTCACTGGAATTCTGATCCTATGGTTGTTATAGTCAAACTGAAGCTCTGACGCGAGGAAAGACGTCCTGTGATCCCCATAGTTTTCTTCACGCACTGGGATTGCCAGGTTTCCCGTGACAGGTACGATGCCGTCGAGAAACAGAATTGCCGCCGCACAAACAGTCGCATCGTTCGACGGTTGACTACCGCTTTCTCCTATGAAGTGCCCTCCACTGTTCAAGTTACTCGACATCAAACCTTGCCACGCTTTAGCTGAGCCCATCAGAAGGTTATCGAAACTCGTCTTCATGCTCGACGTGAAATATGGAAAAAGTTCTTGTAACGCCGTCATCGCTCCCATCGTCTCCCAGAGCCTCGTTTGAGGGTTAACTCCCTGAGCATGAATGATGACGCCTGGAACCGCCCATCCTGGTGAGCTCCACCCGTTCGCCAACAGCTTGTAGTTCAAGTCTTGAATGACCCTGTCCCAGTTTGTAATGTTTCCGCCACTTTGCTGCATGTACTCAGCGACAACCTGTGCAAAGTTGCCCATCTCACACTCAACAGTCGACGTGCCCGTGTAACCGTAGTACTGACCGTTCCAATGGCTCTGCACCCCGTTCCACGCCTTGTCAGCGTAAGCCATGGCTCCCGGAACACCCATTTCAGCGAACTTCAAGAAAACACTCAAAGTCTCAGCGTGCTCATCGTAATACCTGCTCGAATAAGACTCAGCCCAATTCTCTTGCGGATCACACCACAACATCTCGCCCGCAGTGCTTCCGACTGGTGGCTTGTCAAACATCCTCGCGAAATCCGCGAACGCTTTGTTCTTATCCCACTTATCCGTCAAGCCGAACTGCTCAGCATACTCGTATCCCCATAAAAGAAACCGGCTGTAAACCAAGAAACAACCTTGATTCAAAACGTCTGGATCACGGTAGCTATGAGCGTTAGCGTTTATCGGCAGACTCCCACACATAGCCATTTGCTGAAGCGCTGTTTGAGTAGATTCAGAGATTATCGTTGAATTGTACCCGCTGAGATCTGCAAGTCGAGCAACGTACAAAGCGTCAACGTAATTACCGCTGCTGATATCCTGGCTTATAGCGCTGTCAAAAGCTGACAAGTTCATGTTCGCAAGTATGGTACCCCAAGTTGACGTCCATGAATCTGCACTACCCCAATTAACGTTGTTGATAACAGAGTACAAAGTATCACCAAGTGTTACAGGTTGCGCTGACACTACTGACGTAGAACTCAAGAGGCTAACAGCAAGAATCAGGACCATCAGAACAATACCTATACCAACGTTACTTCTCATTATAACCTTCTCCAATCCAATCACAAAACCGTTTCTAGAATATAAATTTTCAGAGAAGACCGTATCATACGCTCGCCCCTGGTTAACAGTTATCGTTATCAGTTCTGCTTTATGAAATCGATTGTGCGCCTCTTGTTCTTACTGGCCGAAACGCATAAAAACTGGCTTCCAAATCGAAAGTTAAATCTTGGTCGTGGATTGTCGAAATTCGCTCTGGCTACGGGCTGCCTTTGTTTGTCATGAAGGCTTAAATATGACGTATGTCATAATCCCTTATGAGTATGCCCTTATGAATGTGAGTACCAAAAATATGAAAGAAAACGAGACTTACATTATAGATCTGTACAAGATCAAGGGAAAAGGCGAGTTCGAGTGCCCGAAATGCGGCACCAAGATATCTCCTGACGACCTATCTGAAACAACGTACAAAATCATGGAGACACGAGTGAAAGAAGACTGCCTTGAAAAAGTGATCCTTCAGTGCAACAAGTGCGGAAGCAAGCTACAGCTAATCGGGTTCCAAGCCCTAGAACACTTGGACTAGACGTGTTTTGGAAATGCCAAGATTATACGGACAGGTCTGCGATTGCCAAGCTGATTGATTGCTAACCGTCACTATACAGAGTGATTTAGATGGAACCCGTGTCTCGTCCACTTTGGTTCTTGTCACTCTGCATTCATCACCTTTGTAGCTAGAGAAACAGCGCCTTCAACATTCCTCATTATCGTGTCCGCCACCGTCACTTTTGTGCCGAGCCTTTCTATTCGCGTCCTTAGGCATGCGTCAGCATTATCTATGACTATGTGGTCAAGAAAATCTTCGTAGAATTTAGCCACACCATAGGCAGAAGCCTCAAGCCCAAGACTGGACATGATTCTGTCAGCCGGCCCCTTAACCGCCTTCCCAGCAACGATCGGACTGACACCAATGACGTAAGCCTTCGTGCTCTTCAACCCATCCTTGATCGCCGGAATCGAGAGGATGGGGCCAATACTCAGGATAGGGTTGCTGGGACATATGACCACGCGTTCAGCACCGTCTATCGCCTCGATGATGCCTGGAGCAGGCTTTGCATGGTCACATCCTTCAAACAACACGCCTGAAACCTGATCCCTAGCTCCCCTCTTCACAAAGTACTCCTGGAAACCCAAGCGCATACGGCCTGACAAGACCACGGTCCGCACAGGATCGTTGCTCATCGGCACGAGCCTAGTCTTCACTCCTAGCATCTGACAAAGCTCAGCAACCGCCTCGGACAGAGCCACACCACTTTTCATCAGTTTGGTTCTGACAATTTGAACCGCGAGATCCCTATCGCCCAGCCTAAACCAAGTCTCAAAACCAAGCTTCTCCAACATTCCGAGACAACTGAACGTGTCGTCTGCGACACCCCACCCCTTCGCCTCATCAACAATCCCTGCCAAAGTGTACATGACTATATCCAGATCTGGACAAACATGAAGCCCATAGAACTCAAAATCGTCACCAGTGTTTCCGACTATCACAAGATCATCGCACGAGACGACTCGAACAAGCCCCCTCAACAACCTAGCAGCGCCTACCCCGCCAGCAAGAGCCACCACAAGTCCCATGAACATCGCAAACGAACACTATGACTTCAAACACTCATAAGACTAACTCATGAGTTCTCCCCTCAACACTCTGAAGCACGAGACAATACACGCGCGCTAAACCACGTTCTTCTCCATGGAAACGCAAAACTCGCCTTGAAACTCATCACTTCTCCTCTTGGAAAACCACCGAGCTATAAGCTTAAGTTTTGCGCCAAAATAAGTAATGTCTACACAATCATGACCGAGATGTTTCTCATGAACACAATCCAGATAATCGCGGTTGAAGGCTTGCCGATCATAAAGAAGGGAGACCAGTTGGGCGAACTAGTCTGCAACGCAACGAAAAAACAGGGCACCCCTATTCAGGACGGGGATATACTCGTGGTCACCCACGTCGTCGTTTCACGTGCAGAAGGAAACATCGTGGACCTTGACAAGGTTCAGCCATCCGAATTCGCCATGAGAATTGCCGAAGAGTACCAGAAGGATCCTGCCGTGGTCGAAGTTGTCCTCCGAGAATCAAAACGTATCGTGCGCATGGGCGATGGCAACCTCATAACAGAAACCAAGCATGGCTTTGTCTGCGCAAACGCAGGTGTTGACAGATCCAACGTGCAGGGAGAACGGAACGTGGCCCTGCTACCGAAAGACCCCGACCGTTCCGCAGAGACGATCAGACAAGAAATCAAAAAGCTCACCGGACGCAGAGTAGCAGTAATCGTCTCCGACACTCACGGACGACCATTGAGGATGGGCGAAATAAACGTGGCCATAGGCGTTGCCGGAATGAAACCCATAAGAGACAGAAGAGGCGAAAAAGACTTCTTCGGACGCATCCTACGAATAAAACAAACCGCAATCGTCGACGAACTGTCTTCCGCGGCAGAACTCGCGATAGGACAAGCAAACGAAGGAATCCCAGCGGCCATAATCAGAGGATACAACTATCCAAAAGCCGAAGGCGCAAAAGCAGCAGAACTCGTCAGGCCAAGAGAAAAAGACCTGTTTATATAAAAGACCAAACAGGCTCCAACGCGACACGACTCATTACAAACGTATTTAACCTCCCCGCGCTCCACATAAGTCCAAGTTGTCCAGCCTAGCAGGTGAAAGGAACATGGAAGTGAAAACGCCTGAAGAATTCTTTGAAAAAGTTCTGCCGACCAAGTTCAAACCCGACAAGGCCAAAGATTTTGAAGCAGTCGCCCAAGTAGACATCGCTGGCACCAACGGCGGCCACTGGATCATAACGGTAAAAAACCAGAAGATCGACACAAAAGAGGGAGTTGCCCCCTCGCCTGCCATCACGTTCAAAATGACGGACACGGACTTCGTGGATCTGGTTAACGGCAGACTGAATGCTGTCAACGCCTTCATGACCGGAAAACTCGAATTCAACGGCAGCATCGCCACTGGCCTGAAACTGCTCGACATGGGGTTCATGTAAGAGCACAGACAGAAGAAACGCGCGAACTGCTCCTCACCTTTTCTATTTGGCGCACATAAAACAGCAAAGCAAGGCTTGCAGGACATAAAAGGTGTTAATAGCTTATCAGCAGGCTATTCTTCTGTTTACGAGCGCAAGACGGGAGGCAAGGAAAAGCTTGAATATCCTAGCGGCAGGCGAACTCTTTGGCGGAGTGCTGTTTCTTATTGGCGTTGCGTTGGCAGCATGGTCCTACACCAAGAACCAACCGATGGGCCAGCTCTTCGGCGGAGCGTTAATTCTCATCGGCATTGTACTGGCCGCATTGGCGTACAACAAGAGAAAACGCTTTGTCGGAACACATGGAAGAAGCTCTCCTGAGGCAGTGAGGCCTGCATGAGTTAAGCCAAGCCAGCCTTTTTGTGTTTTCATGGATTAATGAGTGCTAGCAAAGAGCGTGGGTGGGTAGGCCCGCGTAGGTTACATGAACATGAATTCGCGTTTCAACCTATATCATGATTATGAACGTAGAAAAACTGAGATGTCTTATTCCGATTAGGGGTCAGACTAAGAGGTTAGCCCTCTATACGTTTCTCTTCATCCCTTTCCACTTTGCGTATTCTTCCTGCAATTCACGTTCTTTGATAAGGTCAGGATTGAAATTCATTTGAAAGATTGTCTGCCCCGTTAAGTTCTTAACGTGTCTCAACCACATTTCAAAATCCAATGTGCCTTCTTCTCTTCTTTTTTCCATGTCTTTCTGATAGGTTTCTTGCGACGTGGGCTTGGTTTCAATAATAATTATGCCTTTTTGTGGGTCAACGATTATGAGAGACTCAGTCATCGTGCGGAAAAGCTCTGCCATCTCCTCGTCCGATAAGTCAACCTTTGCCGTGTCAAAAATCTTCTGCAGGGTGCTATTCAGGTCTTTCATGAGGTTTGGATTGCTCTTCAGAGCCTTCAAAACAATCTCAACATTCTTGGAAACCATGTTTCAAATCCTACAGGTCTCTACTCCTGCCATCCACATTATGGTTCGCTAGCTATTTAATTCTTGGCTTAGAACAGAGCCACAAGAAGCGGGCATATCAACTTGTAACAATAGCACACGCGAAAGAGGCTAGTTTACAGCCAATCGGCTGGGGCTGGCTAGAATCGCTTTGGTTTTGGTCTGGTGTAGATTTCAATTACATAGTCATCCGGGTCACAGAACGACACAGCATAATATCCCGGCTCAAACTCGGGATGCTCTTCACATGGAAACAGGGCTTCAAACCCGCCCTTCTTCATTCTTCTCTCAACAGCATCAACAGTTCCCGTGTCCTGAACAAGAATCGCCAGATGATCCGCCACCACGAACTCCTCTCCAGTCGGAGCCTCACGCCTAACCCTCGACTCCCGCAACTCACCCACCCAAACCTGAAAACTCTGGTTAGAGAATCCTACCCCGTCCTCAGTGTCCATTATCATCTTAAAGCCAAGCCCACCCAACAAAGCCTCGTAAAACTTCCTCGAACGCCTCAAACTGGAAACTTCAATTCCAACATGACCAACAACCGCTTGAACCCGCTTATTTGAAACCATAACGCCACACCACGATAACCACTCACTCGTTCTTCCACCTAAAAAACTTTCACGCCAACAAAGCCCCCTGCCCGCATGAACAGTGCAAGCACAGGCAAAACGCGCCAAAAAACGAACCCAACACAACTGCAACACAACTCTCCAACGGAAGCCCAACAAAAACCGCCGCTTCCAACAATGTACGCCCCATCAACCTTTTGGGCCTCAAAGAAATCACCGTTTGAATACTCAAACACTATAACGCCGACTCTAACATGAGAAACTCAGCATGCCCATAACTTTTGCCACTCAAAAACCAGGCGGAATTGAGTAAAAAAAGCACCGAACCAACATGCTTCAACAATGTTTAGACACTCAAAGAAATCACGGATCGAGTACTCAAACACAAGGGCTCACACTTCAACATGAACTGCCAAAGCCAGAGCCCAACATCGTCCCAAAAAACCAGACAAAGCCACACTCTAAGCAATGCTCAATACACGCAAAACAGAAAAAAAGGGAGAAAATCAAAGCTTTCCTTGTCTCATCCTAGTGTGCACGAAGAGCGCAGCGTATGCTACGGTTGCAGCAGCCCACAAAACGACGATGAACTGGATCATCAACGGAGAAGTAAGAACCCAGAAGATCGTCGCGCCCAGCGGCAATGGCACCAAAAGTGCCAGAACAACCAGTGCCTCTATGAGCCACTGGTTATGAACAATCCGCCTGCTTCCACGAACCCACGCTTCCGCTTCAGCTTTCCTCGTCATAGTCCCTCAGCCCTAAACGTCTATTCTTCCGCCGCCCCAATGCCAAACACACATGGCGATGGCTACAGCTAAGATTGCCGGCATCCACTTCATTAACCGTAGCCTCCAAGCTACGTTCAAGCATATCCCTCCTGTTGGTGCGCTGGAATTACCTTGGATCCCACTCAAGAAGCAATTCCAACTGATCAAGCAAGTTTAACGGCGCATACTAAAAACACTTATGAATTCAAAATCCACGTCCCACCACAACAAGCATCACAACCCAAAAACCACCATAGAAAGAGACCTGAAAGAACCGCAAGCCCGAACCAGCTAGGAAAACCCTTCGTCCAACAACCATGAACCATCGCACGCCGCAGTGTTCAAACTGCTCAAACCTTCCCTGCACGTGCCAAACCGCATCCCATACTTCTTAGCCAAGTTACCCACTCTCTCCATCAACCCAAGCCTCAACTCTCCCGGCAAGTAACGGTAGCCAGCCTTCACTTCACATTTTTCAAAGTACAAAGGCTTCAGTTTCTCGGCAACGTCAGGCAACTCTGCGCTGAACCTTTGCCAAGCGTCCGGCCTAACCTTGAACGTCGAGCTCGTAACGTGCCTCACACCGACAGAGGCCAGCGTCCTCACCAAGCTTTCCGGATTATCGTTCACGAACGGAATAACCGGGTCTACGCGCACAGACACGGGTATGCCCTCATCAACCAGAGTTTCGACTGCAATCAAACGTGCCGAAGGCGGCGGAGCACGCGGCTCGATTAGCCTAGCGGTTTTGTCGTCGTCCGTCGTAACCGTCAAAGAAACCATCGAAGGAATTCTTCTCAGGAGGTCGATGTCCCTTGTCACCAACGGAGACTTTGTGATTATCTGAACCTTACAGTTGTGTTGGCACAATATTTCCAAGCAACCTCGCATCAACCCCATCTTGCCTTCCAGAAAAGGATACGGATCCGAAGAATTAGAGATAGACAATATCTCACCGTTCAGTCTACGGGCTTCCTTCCTCAACCTCTGCATCAAGTCCTTCTTAGGCCTGCAAACAGAAAACCTCGGCACGTAACCTGAAGCATAACAGTACGTGCAGCCGCGATCGCAACCAGTGTAAGGATTGAAAGTCAACTTGAAAGGACAGGTGCACAAACATGAACGCCAAGGATCAAACCTTGAAATCAGATTCACACGGCTTCACTAACATTACTCATGGATTCAGCACCTCAAAAACGTTCGCTCCAACCTTGAAAGAAGCGATAACCACCATGCATAAACCCGTTTTCGCCCGCACCTGAAGCTTCACCGACCATATCGTCCAGACACTACCTATAGCCCGACACCTTAGGCGGTTGGAGACCGCGGGCTGAGCTGGTCGGCCGAAACCTTCCAGCTTACACCCCGGTTCCATCAAACCCATCTTTTATGGGAGCCCTCGTCCCCCTTCAGGGGAATGGCTGCCTATTTTCAGGAGAGACTTCGGGCTTAGATGCTTTCAGCCCTTATTCTCAGCGGCGTGGCTGCCCGGCGTTTGCCCTGTCGGACAACCGGTTAACTAGTGGCCACAGCGTCCCGTTCCTCTCGTACTGGGGACCCTTTCCCCTCAGGCAGCCTGCACTCCCAGCAGATAAAGTCCGACCTGTCTCACGACGGTCTAAACCCAGCTCACGTTCCCTTTTAA
>Ga0315279_10002175_pt1 | contig 30237 bp, 23 predicted proteins | sample YL17G06_20_MG_FD_203694 | JGI IMG/M metagenome (GOLD analysis project Ga0315279, IMG submission 203694) | Sediment microbial communities from Yellowstone Lake, YNP, Wyoming, USA - YL17G06_20 | ecosystem: Environmental > Aquatic > Freshwater > Lake > Sediment | place: USA: Wyoming | collected...
CCTTCTCTGGATTCCCACTTTCCCCATTTTCATGGGGACGGGAATGACATTCTACGGGGTTTGTCATTCCCGTGAAAACGGGAATCCATCTTAATCTATTACCCCATTAATTATTTAATACTCATTATGCGGGGGAGTTATCACATATTAATACCCTACGTAATTCGTTCCCATATATCTTCCCAATCTGCCCATGCCCGGTAGACTTCGCATTTCCCACGACTTGCTTAGATCGTCATAACCAACACCAAGCGACTTACCCGGATCTGCCGATATTGCAACAGAGAATGTAAAGTCTTTACGCAAATATCCACCCTTAATCCCGCTTCGACTGAACATAATGGTTGACTCCCAACAATGCAAAGTCCTGCGGAACGATATGTCAATTCCACTAATGTCTTTGGCTCTCTTATCATACTCATACTCAATATTTATATTCAAAGACCAGCTTTTACTCCAGCGTAAATCGAATCTACCACTGAAAAATTGCTGCCATTGTTTCTGGTATGATTGATAGATGTAACGCCTGCTTAGGTACGAAGACCATTTTCCATCCGAATCGTAATATCTAAGGTCGCTACTGAGTTCACTGAGTAGAGAACCATCACTTTTCCACATATTTGGGTCAAGATCAAGTGAGGTTGAAAAGCTCAATTGTTTACTTGGCTCAATGGTGAACGTATTCTGAATGTCATCATATATCCTATCATCATCTCTAGTATAATCAGCACCAGTTCTAAGGTCCCATGCAAATATCTTGAGTTTCTCCCGTGTATTCTTTGTCTTTATGTCTATGCTATTCCTCATACTGAAACTCAATTGCTTGCGTTCATAACTATATGCAGATGAGCCAAACGGATAGAGGGGGGAATGTTCTTTTATTTTACTGGATTCAGTTTCACCGGGTGGAGAATAGTAAAATGATAACATAGGACTGAAAGTATGCCGCATTGCAAAAACTTTTGGGATAAATTTCGGGAAAAATGCTCTGTGAAGATTGGTACTTAATGATGAATTGGCATACCAAGTGCTACTAAAGATATTTCTCTCACGGTATCCTACAGGATAACCAGCCCATTCGTTTTCAATTTCGTAGTCCATCAATGGTCGTGTCTTACTATTCCATACTTCACGATAGTTACCATTTACAGACAGATTGAATTCCCTGTTGATACCAAGCCTCATTATTGCCCTTTTGCTTAGAGTAACACTTGTATCTGCTGTCTGTAACCAGATTTTTTTCTCATTAGTTGAGGCATAATTATCTTTAAAATAATTTCCTGCTTCCGTATTAAAACTAAGTGATGTGTCATCGAGTGTCAGGAATCCAAGAGATGGTCTTTTCCCTTCCGTAAGCTTCCTGTAAATATCATCTGCCAATTTACTGGCTTCATCTTTTGTTCTAGTTCCTTCGCTTATCTCTATAAATATCTGTCTTATTTTGACCTTTTCTCTTTTATTAAAGTTTTCTCTTACATCATCTAACTTGATTATATAGTAGCCCTCTGCTGTTGAGATAGGCTCACTTATTTCACCAACATTTAATTTGCTTTGATCGAATATGACTGACTCAATTTTTGAGTTTAGATCATTATTTTTCTTGTCTATCCACCCAATGTATCCATCTTTATCTTTTGTGCGTTTATCATCGGAATACTTGCGAACCATTTCATTAAAGTTTGTCTTTCCTTGAATGCTGTCTGATATTGCATGAAGTTTGGCATTTACTCTTCTGAAAGGTTTAATCTTGTCAATACGGAAGTTCGGTGAACTATAACTAGCTTCTGGATACTTTTGTAACGCATTCGTGTCCAGACCAAGAAGGTCCCTCGTTCCATCAATAATAAACCTTGAATGACTGCTACTACCTGAACGTGTCATATAATAATAATCAAGACCAACGTAGGATTTTAGCTCACGTTCTGGATTATAACTCTGATAGACTTCCTTGTATTGCTCACCAGAAAGGCTTAATCTTGCCATCAATCCAAGACTTTTTTGCATCCTCAAACTCTCTTGCAGAGTTTCAGTATCTTCTTCGAGCATCTCACCGCTTCGCCAGAGCGTTTGTGTGTGATTGATCTCCATTTCCCACGATTGACCAAGTTTAGTCGGGTTTTTATCACTCTGATAAGAATACAGGTCACCATATCGCAAATACGCACTACCACCAAGACGACTTTTCTTGTCTATTCTAATCAATCTATAACCGTCCTTGCTTTTGATGGGGTTGCTCACATTGTAAAGTTCCAATCGGTAGGCTTCTCTTTTTAACTCATCTGAGAGTTGCCATCTATTTTTATATCCAATATCCCCACCCATCTCTGCACTTGGGGCTTTTGAATACTGCTTTGCTAGTTCTGAAAACGTTGGTGTTTTTTCTTTATCTTCTATTTTTAATATGCATATACCGTTGTTTGTCGTAATTGGTTGGCTAATTTCACCTTTATTGAGAGTTTTTATTGTGTTTCGGAAAGACATATCAAGGTCCTGAAACACTCTCCAACCCATGTCACCGCCTTTATCTCCAGTCTCTTTATCCTCTGAGTAGGTTTTAGCAATTTCCTCGAAACTTTTTCCTTCTGATAACTTAGTCAATACTTCATCTGCTTTATTTCGGGCTTCTCTCTGTGATGTGTCAGATGATTCAAAAGTGATAAAGATATGTCTTATTTTGATACCATTTTTATTCCTTGATTCCAGCTTAACGATATGATAACCGTCTTCCATTTCGATAAGGTCGCTTGTCTTGCCGGGATCAAGTTTGGATGCAATTTCGATGAGAGAAATATAGCTTTTTGGAACTTCACGGTTTGTTTTTGTCTTATCATATTCATCCAGAACTTTTTGCCATTTCCCCTGCTCATCCTGAATAAAAGTGCCGAGATCACCACCGTTGGATTTTGTTTCTTTGTCATCAGACCATCTTCGTGCTAACTGCATAAAATCAGCATTTTCCGCTTTAGATTCTTTTAGTACCTTTTGTGCTATCTCAAGGGTTTTTTGTTTATCAGTTTCACCAATATTAAACTTTATGAATATTTGTTTGAGCCATATCTTATCGAGATCACCCTGTGCCCGTTTTTGTATTTCATTCATTTGCTCTCTGATTTTCTGCCACTCTTCACTGGAAGCGCTTTCAGAAACAGGCAGGAATATCTCTTTCAGCCTAACTCTATCAGCATCATAACGAGTATCTATTCCGCCATTTGTACCACGTCTGCTTGTAATATTGAAAGACGCCGAACCATTAAACATTCGCCAGCGTATAGGGAGAATGTTCTTCGCGTAGTAACCCTCAAAGGTATTTGAGCCTATCTTGAAGATGAAGCGAGCACGTTTATCTTTTTCGAGAGAACGTCTATACACTGGCAGATACATTAGCGGAACCCCGCCAATTTTGAAAACAACGTTCTTAGCTACCAGTTCTTTTTCAAGATGTATAACTATACTTGATGTTTCAAAAGAGTAGTGCGGATGATCCAGTGCACAGCTTGTCATCATGCCTTTTTCGATGAATGAGTCCTTCTGATTGATTCTATACATAACCTTGCCATAATAATACCATGGGGTATCAACACTCATTCCATCTATAAGTTTACCTTTTTTGTTTTTCAAATCAAAGAGTATATGTTTTGCCATCAGGGTTTGTTCTTTTGACTGAAGGATTACATTCCCCTCTGCTTCTATGATTTCAGCATCCATGTCAGCCCAGACTTTATCTGCTGTCAGCGTAATGTCTTCGTATTTTACGATAGCACTTCCGTACGCTTTTCCGAGATTCTGATCAAAAAACCAGACGACCTTGCCTCCCGGTCCGGCTTTTATAGATACAGTTCGGGGCTTTTTTTGCTCTATAACACCGGGTTGGGTTGTTGATGGCTTAATAGAATTAGTCTCTGTGGATGTAGGGTGTAACTGCGATTGTTCCTCTGAAAGTGCAATTATAGGAAAGGCAAAATAGAATAATAATATTAATGGCAGAAATCGCAATAAGAAGGATGGAATGTGTTTGTTATCTGCACAGATTGCATTCTGAATTTTGAATTTCATCTGCATTTATTTCTCAGCTAATGGTTGAATATACGCCGTTTCTCTCAATTTTTTGGAGTAATCGCTCAATTTCTCTTGAAGCTTTTTGTCGCTAAGATACCTCCGAATCTGATCCACTTCATCATCAGTTAGGTCTTTCTTTTCTGCGATCTTGAAGATATGAAGTCCGACAGGAGTTTTTATAGGGCGACTGATGGTTCCAACGTCAAGTGAATCAAAAGCGTTACGAAGCTCAGGACTCATACTATCTACAGGGATGTCCATCCAATCTCCATTTTTGTTCTTTGTTAATGGATCATCAGAGTATTTTTTGACCATCTGAACAAAATCCGCTCCACTTTTTAATTCTTTTAATATGGAATCTGCCTTTTCTTCGGTGGCTTTTTCTGATGCTGGATCAGGTAATACTGTTATAAGAATACGCTGTAATCTTATTTTACCATCTTTATTCTCCGCAACTTTTATTATATCATATCCCTCTATAGTATCAATCAGGTTGCTTATTTCACCAACAGCAAGTTTAGACACAACTTCTTCAAGTTCAGGAAATTCACCAGTTCCGGGGATGAAGTAGCCCATTTCGCCTTTGTTTGCTCTGCCGACAGGGTCATCCGAAAATTTGGATGCCATCTCTCCAAAATCAGCACCCTCACGACACTGTTTTAATATACTTTCCGCCTTTTGACGAGTTTTTTCCTTATCCTCTGGAGTCAGATTGAATTTAACCAGAATTTGCTTCAACTTCATATTATCTTTACTACCGGGGAATTGATCTTTGTTTTCGTTATAAAACTTTTTTACTTCTTCATCGTTGATATTAAGTTCCGAAGAAAATTTCTGTTTTACTAAACCCTGAAGTAAGAGAGTTCTTTTTTTCTCCCTTTTCAAGCTTTCCATAGTATAACCTTCAGCAGTAAGGGCGTCCTCAAATTCTTTGTCTGTTTTGAATTGTTTCTTTATATCATCAATTTCCTTTTGTACGTCAGCGTCAGAAACCTGTACATTCCTTTTTATCGCTTCCTGAATGAAAAGTATCTCATCAATCATTGTGTCCAATATCTGTAGTTTTGACTTTTCTATTTCAGCTTTTGCACGTGCATCATTGTATTTATATAACTGTTGTAATTGAGCTTTAGTTTTGTCTACACGATCATCAAATTCTGTCTTTGTTATTATGTCATCATTAACAATCACCATAATCCTCTCAACAACTTTTGCAGGTGCATTTAGAATAAAAGTAAATAATGCTAAGAAAGCAAACAAAGTGCATATTAGTAACTGTTTATAAAACATGTTTTAATGGAATTCTCCTTTATTTTAATTCTGATAACATTTCAAGCTTTTCTCTAGCATAATCAAGCATGTGTTGAAGGCGAATTATATCTTTAGCGTTCATATATTATTTCTGCTTCCGCTATAACATCATCTCTGAAATAAACACTAAGCTCGTTAGGGGTGCGTAAGTCAACTTTTCTTCCGATCATCTCGGATAATTGCCTTTCCATCCTTGCCATTTTCATCAATCCTGTTGGAACACTACGATCAAGGTATACCAGTATATCTACATCGCTATCTGGTCGGTAATCATTCCTAAGAACAGAACCGAAAAAGGCTAATCTCAAGATGTGATTTTTTTCGCAGAAATCAGCGATCTGCTTTTTTGTAATATTAACTCTATCCGGGTTCATCTTTGCACCATAATATCTTTAATGGCTATCTCAAGACCATTTAGAAGTTTTGAATGGACAATTATCGTTTAGACATAGATTATATCCTGTTCTACATATTTCCATTTATTAGATTTGATTGCTCCTCGTGATACCAGATCAACTTTTTCACCTAACATTTCTTCAAGAAGATCAGCTAAATGGACAAAACCAAGTCCGATTGGTTTTTCAAATTCTACGAGAATATCAATATCGCTATTCGTATTTTGTTCTCCTCTTGCGTAGGAACCGAATATCCCAATACTCTTGATCTTGTATTGCTCTTTTAATTCCTGCTTGTGTAGCAAAAGAATTCCTTTAATATCATCAAGAGTTTTTGCACATTCTACATTTATAGTTTTCAAGGTTTTATTCCTTAACGGAGTAGCTGGCTTCTGCCTGCATTAGAATTACAGGCTAAAGCTTGCTACTCCAAGAAAATTCATTACATGCAGATCAAATTACTTTGCAGTATCACCTTGTGCTGGTTGTTGTTCTGCTTTATTTTCAGTACCTGTATCTTTACTTGCATCTTTTCCTGTTGATTTATCGTCAGTTTTCTGACCTTCTTGACCTTTTGCACCTTCAGTTGTTCCCTGTGGTTCTTCTTTTTTCTTTTCGACGTACTTTGGTATTCTGTCTAAGAAAAGCTTAAAGTTCTTCTCTTTCTTTAGCACAGTCAACCACTGGTCAATTCTCTCACGCTTTTTCTGTATATCCGCTTCTCTCTGAACGTCGTCCTTAACTTCTGATAGCTCTTTCTGTTTTTCTGGTGTACGCTCATCAAGCCTTGCAATCATGTAGAAAGTATCCTGACCAAACGGTTGAACGATAATATCGCTCATCTCACCCGGTTTAAGATTAAAAGCTGTATCTACAAATAACTTCGCACTTGTTGAATAAGAAGCACGACTGAATGCAATTGTCTTGCCTCCGCTACCCTGACCGGGTCCGAATGATTCACCTTTGGCATCTAACTCCTTTGCCAATTCAGTAAAATCTGCTCCACCCTTAATCTTCTCCATTACCTCTTTAGCTTTACTTTCATCCTTCAAGGAAATTTCAGTAACCACGATCTTTTCAGGCTCCACGTAATCAGCCTTGTGTTCATCATAATATTTCTGAATATCGGCGTCCTCAACCTTAACCTTGTCGTCTACTTCTTGTTTAACAAGTTCTTTGAGCATCAACTGGTCACGATATTCTTTCACCTGTTTGGCTATCTCTGGGGTCTTATCAAGTTTCTGCTCTGTTGCCACTAAAGTCAGTAATTTTTCTTCAACCAGTTCGTCAAGGTATTTCTTCCTTCCTTCAAGGTCTTTATATCTATCTTTTTTCCATTCTGGCATATCCGATATACCTTTGTCCATATCGCTTATAGTGATAACTTGATTACCGATTTTTGCAAGAGTCTCTTCTTCTTTTGATTTTGCTTTCTTAATCTCTTTTGCTGGTTCATTAGCTTTTGCTTGTTCTTCGGGTTTGGCTTCTTTCTGAGCTTCTGTATTTTCCTTTGCTTCTTCTTTTACCTCGACTGGTTTCGGAACCCTATCGTATAAAGGTTGAACTTTCTTTTCTTTCTTCAGTTCCTCTATCCATTGTTTTTTTCTTGCGTCTTTCATATCGCTTTCAACAGTTTTACTGATACTATCCTTCACTTCGGATAGTTCCTGCTGTCTTGATGGGATTTTTTCGTCAACTCTTATGATCATATAGTAGGTTTCCTGACCTATTAGTTGAACGAGAATGTCACTCATCTCGCCAGTTTTAAGATTGAAAGCTGTATCCACGAAATTCTTTGCGCTGGAATAAGAGTCACGACTGAAAGGTCTGGTTTTGCCTCCATTGCCTAGACCGGGTCCGGATGACTCACCTTTAGTATCCATCTCTTTTGCTAATTCTGTAAAGTCTGCTCCACCCTTGATCTTTTCCATTACCTCTTTAGCTTTTGCTTCGTCTTTTTGGGTAATTTCAGTGACGACAACTCGCTCAGGCTCTACGAATTCAGCTTTGCGCGTCCCATAGTGTACCTCAATATCACCATCTGTCACCTTGACTTTATCATCCACTTCCCGTTTATTAAGCTCATCTCGCATTAATTGATCCTGAAATTCTTTGACCTGTTTTATTATCTCAGGATTTTTCTCAAGCTTTCTCTCATTGGCGACTTGCAGTATCATCCTGCTTTCTGCCATCAGGGTCAAGTATTCTTCTCTTCCCGCCTGATCCTTATATTTGTCCTGCTTCCATTCAGGCAGTTCAGAAATTTCTTTCTCGATTTCGCTCGCTTTGACGACTTGTTTCTTGTCAAAACTAGCGAGTATATCCTTATCGCTCACTTTCTGAGAGCAACCAATTACAAGAAAGGCGAAAATCACAAACATAGATACTAATAGAATAGATTTTTTCATTAAAAAACCTCCTGCTTGATTAAATTTGGCTAAAGACACTAATTAGATTTTTTCTTTCTACACTCAAAAATTGTTATTCGTTAATACGAGTTTTTCAGTTAGCGTTGTAGAACATGCTTTAGCTTGTTAAATCGTCAATTAAATTCACAAAACAAGCTGAAGCATGTTCTACTTCTGCCATTTCTGCCCATAACTGAAAAACTCGTATCGTTAAACAAAAATGATACCATACTAAGCAAGCTGTTGCAAGACATTTTTTAACGTCTGGAGTTGTTGATCCTGCCCTATGCTCTCTATTGGAATCATCAACAAAGCAGGTGGTAACAATCTGTACCCAACCTTGCTCTTAACCATTTTTACAAGTTCATCCGGTTTTAAAGGAGTTTTATCTATATTAAAAGATAAAACTATATCCTTATCAGCAGATGTAATCTCCTTGATTCGCAATTGTTGGGCAATGCGCTTGATCTCAGCTATTACGAGTAATCGGCGTACCTGTGTTGGTATCCTTCCGTATCTATCTTCAAGCTCTCTTAATATATCAGCATTTTCCTCATCACTTGAAATTTGGGCGATCCTCTTGTATATAGAAACCTTTTGGCTACTATCAGATACGTAACTTTCAGGGATATAGGCTTCAACAGCAAGGTTTATTCTAGTCTCGAATTCCTCCTCAACTTGTTCACCTTTGAGTTCTGTAACAACTTCTGCCAGAAGCTTGCAGTACATATCGTAGCCGACTGAGATCATGTGTCCATGCTGTTCTGCACCGAGTATGTTACCCATACCACGTATTTCAAGGTCTCTGAGTGCGATCCTGAATCCTGAGCCAAGATCGGTGAATTCTTCGATGACTTTTAATCGTTTTTGCGAGTCCTCCGTGATCGATCTATCAGCAGGAAAAAATAGGTATCCATAAGCTTTGTATTTGTCTCTGCCGACACGACCACGTAGTTGATAAAGCTGTGCTAACCCAAGTGCATCCGCCCTGTTGATTATTATGGTGTTTACGTTTGGGATGTCCAGACCAGACTCAATGATTGTTGTGCAGACCAGCACATCATATTTGTAACTAATAAAATTCATCATAATATTTTCAAGCTGACGTTCTGGCATCTGACCATGCGCTACTGCAACCCTCGCTTCGGGAACGGTGTTTCTGACGATCTCCGCTATACTATCAATTGACTCGACACGGTTATGGACAAAGAATATCTGACCACCTCTATCCATCTCGTGGAGTATCGCTTCACGGATCACGTTCTGATCATATTCCATAACGTAAGTTTCAATCGGCAACCTGTTTTCTGGAGGGGTATTTATGATACTTATATCCCTTGCACCTATAATCGCCATGTGCAATGTGCGTGGAATAGGGGTTGCGCTGAGTGTAATTACGTCTACAAGTTTCTTCATCTGCTTGAGTTTCTCTTTCTGAACGACCCCAAACCTTTGCTCCTCGTCAACGATTAGCAGACCCAGTTCCTTGAATTTTATGTCTTTAGACAAAAGCCGGTGTGTTCCAATCACAACATCAACATGACCAGTAGCAAGATTCGAAATAACTTCCTTTATCTCTTTGTCGGTACGGAATCTACTCACCATTTCAATCTTCACAGGATAATCAGCGAATCTGCGAGTGAATGTGTTAAAATGCTGTTGAGCCAATACTGTCGTCGGCACAAGTATAGCAACCTGCTTACTGTCTATGACTGCCTTGAACGCCGCTCTCAAGGCAACCTCAGTCTTACCATAGCCAACATCCCCACAGATCAGCCTATCCATAGGCTTGGGTTTTTCCATGTCCTTTTTCACGTCTTCGATAGCAGTTAGCTGATCCTCTGTTTCTTCATAAGGAAAAGCCGCTTCAAACTCCATTTGCCACGTCGTATCAGATGGGAATGCGTGACCAAATCCACTCTCCCTTGCGGCATAGAGTTCCAGCAATTCCTTTGCAATGATGCGAGCAGATTCCTTGACTCTACCCTTCACCCGTTCCCATGAAGTACCACCGAGTTTATCTACTTTTACCTTTACACTATCCCCTCCGATGTACTTATGCACCAGATCAAGCTGATAGGTGGGAACGTAAAGGGCGTCGCCATCCTGGTAGTTTATCTTGATGAAATCCTGCGGTCTACCCTCGATCTTCAACTGCTTGATACCGTCATAAACGCCGATCCCATGAGATATGTGGACTATGTAATCACCCGGCTTGAGGTCAATGAATGAGGATATTGGTATCCCCTCTTTGAACTTTCTTTTTCGGACAGGCTTTCTGTATCTTCCAAACATCTCGTCATCAGAGATCAATGCCAATCCGAGTTGATCTGATACAAATCCAGCACTTATAGCTCCTGTATAAACAGGGATACCATTCAGGTTCCTTTCGAGCAAAATATCACGCATACGCTCTGCCTGTTTGTCATTATCACTCATTACGTTGACAAGATAACCAATATCAACCCATTTCTCTATCTCCTTGAGAAACAACTGGAAATTACCCCTCAAACCCTCAAGGGTTTTCATACCAAGATTATAAGTTCCCTGTCCTTCTCTTTTACCGTGTGATAAATATAATATCCTTTTTGATTCACAGGAAGATGTAACGTCATCAAATGATGTAAACACTTCAGACGAAGGAACAACAAGCTTATCTCTTTCAATTTCACTATCAAATAACTGCTGTGCCTGTTCCATGAGCTTATCTGCCTCAGTTTTCAGCCAGAGTGGATCATCCATTATAACGACTGTATTTTCTGGAAGATAATCCCAAAGACTTGCAAGGTTCGGATAAAGGAGGGATAAATAGCCTTCAATGCCATCAAATCGTCCAAAATCTTTCAGTTTGTTTGTCAGAAGGTCTACTTCATTGGATAGCTTTGGGGATTTTACACTTTCAACAATCTCCCGTGTCTTTACCTGCCAGTAATCTATCATTTCAGGTGTCAGTATAATTTCGCTCATGGGAACGATCCAGATTTCGTCCTCAAGATGTGATGTTGAGCGTTGAGTGATAGGGTCAAATTGGCGTATTGAGTCAATTTCATCATCAAATAGGTCTATGCGCACAGGCATTTGATACGACAGGGGATATACGTCAAGTATTCCACCACGGATAGAAAAATCGCCCTTCATCTCTACCATCTCTACCCGTTCATATCCGCTATGTACTAAACCTCGTGCAACTTCACCAAGGTTAATAATATCACCCTTTGCGAAATGTAGTGTCGCTTCCCTGAATGTATCTACTGGTAGAATTTTGTGCATCAAAGCCCTGATGCTTGTAATAACAATACTTCTATGCCCGTGTATAAGTCTTTCAAGCGTAAGCATACGGTCAGCAAGCACTTCTCTTGCAGGTGATGCACCGCCATGAAGGAATGTCTGCCATGGAGGAAATAGGACGATCTCATCTTCTCCACGGAAAGTCGCCAAGTCACGAGCTAATTTCTCTATATCATCCTGTGTCTCTGTGACAACCAGAAAATTGCTGTCAATATCTTCAGCAATCGCACTAAGCAGATAAGCTAGCGAAGACCCACCTAATCCACTGACTTTTAGCTGTGCATAATCATCTAAAAGATCAGTTCCGATAGACTGATATATCTCCGATTTTCTCAGAATATCAAGCAATTCCTGCATTTGTGTTGATATTATACTCATGCTATTAAACTCTTGTTCCATCAGGTATGATCGGTATTTTGGGGTCAGCTCCAGTTTGTTTCCCAATTACCAGAATACCTGTTTTTGGATCAAACGAGAAATCCCCTTCAATCGTACCATCATCAAGTTCTTTATAAGGCTTCAAACCTATACTTTGCAGTATTTCTTTTCTTCTTTTGGGTGTTCCATTGTGAGGATTTATGTCAACCCCTTTTCCGATCCAGACATTTTTGTCCACAATAACGTAACTCAGATTAGAACCTGTTCCTATGTTTGTGGTATACTCTTTTCTTATCTGGTTATTATGATACTCATTTCTGCTTGCACCCAAAAGAACGCAGTGATCCAGTCTACATTCTTCTTCAATTATAACCTGATAACCCAAAACAGAATTCGTTACGATACTCCCTTTCTTTATTTCATCACCAGAACTGAGGATAACACTGTGAATTTGAGAATTGTTGCCGATTCGCACCCCTGGCAGATTCCTTTCATGTGTCCTGATCTGGTTTTTTGAAAGGTCTATTGGTGGATTTTCTCTCAAGAACTCCATGTTGCAGTCAAAATAGTCACGGATTATTCCAACGTCTCTCCAGTAACCATTGAAAACGTAAGCATACATGGAGTTGCCATTTTCCCTTATTGCCGGGATTATATGTGACCCAAAGTCTATACCATGAGCATGATTCGTAAGGAATTCTTTAAGCCTGTCCCAATAAAATATATAATTACCCATAGATACAAGAAAATCCAGCTTTGGATCTTCTATTGCAAGCATTTTTTTGATTCTGGGTGTCAATCTAAAACGCTCGATAATCTCTGGGTCTTTGGGTTTTTCAGCGAAGTCAATTATACGACATGACTCGTCAATTTTCATAATGCCAAGGTTGCTTACATTATCTTCAGGAACTACGTTTGCCATAATTGTAATGTCAGCATTATTGATTTTGTGCCAATCTAAAGCCTCTCTGTAATCCATAACGTAAACGTGGTCAGCCGCAAGAACCAGAACAATATCTGGATCATATCTGTTTATTCGATCTATGCTTTTTCTTACAGAATCAGCGGTTCCCTTGAATGTTATAAAGTGCTTTCCCTCTTCGTGGGGATAATTCATCTCCAGAATTCTATTTGAGCCATCGAAACCCCAAGTTTCGCCATTGCCTATGTGCATACCCAGTGTGCCGGGCTCAAATTGCGTTGCCACCAGCATGGCAGGTATACCTGACTTCTCAATATTAGTGGCAACAAAATCAAAAATCCTGTAATGCCCTAGTATGCTGACCGCGGACTTGCTTCTGTCCTTCGTAAGCACTTCAAGCCTTGATCCTCGACCTCCTGCCATTACGAAACTCAGAACATACTGCCTACTATACATAACTATCCCCTTAATTTTTTCTGTTTTGACTCAACATGAAAAATAGACGATAACCAGCGTTAAACGGTTTACGTAACTCTTACCAATAAACAAAAAACGTAGGCTGGATCGAGGAACGAGACCCAATTTGGTTATTACCAATAAACAAAGTCAAGAGTCCATTTATTAAAAGCATTGCCATATATCTTCCAGAGGGCAAGCATCATTGCATCACCCATAGTTATTCCCATGAATATAGGTACAGACTTTCCATAAGCCCTCAATCCACCAAATTTGAGTATAACCCATTTTAGGAACCATGCGAGGAATATCGAAAACCAAAGATACCTTAGCATCCATTCCCCGCCAAGTATGTATCCCAACGGGTGAAATGGCCACCAGACAAAATATCTGCTTAATATAGTCAGTATAGCGGTAACGATTGCACCAGCCGAAAAATAAATAATGTAAAGATAGCTTATGCCAGAAGGATATCTTAACCAGTTAGATAACTCAGGAAAAGCCCAATCACCAACCCACGTCTGCCCTTCAGTTTTGTAGCATCGCTGAAGGTTGCCATCCATGCCCGTCAAAGTTCCGCATACGATAGCGACTATCATCATTCCAATGAATAATCCTGTTTGTTTAACTTGGAGCTTGTCTTTTATATAAAAGCTCTCAAGCATTTGAGGCATTGGTGTGCTTCTATTCCCATAATCAAGGAATTTGAATAACGCAAGCTGAGTCAGGCTGGAAGCATCAAAACGCTTCGTTCCAATCATCCCGGTCATAAATGACGTCGGTGTAAATGGGAAGTCGTGTGTTGGAGGACCAAGCTCTGCACGTACACGAGTAACAATAGTCACAATAATGAAATATCCACCCAAAAATATTAAAGCTACCCAGATAGCCATACCCGCATAAAAGCAGAACATCACCAGAAACGTCATACTCAAAATAATGCCAATGACAGCAAATGCGTATTGTTTAACTTCACTATCATAACCACCTGAAATGCGCAGAATTGTCTTTAACACCATCCAGAGATGCCTTTTTGACCAGTAGACAAACATTACAAATAATACAGCGATCCCTCCCATGCCCTGTGACCAATATCCAGGGAACCATGGAAGATAATTATATCCAACTGCACTGCCAAGAACCATCTCCATCTTCCAGAACCAATAGAAAAACCACGTTGAAAAAGATAATGTTATAGGAATGAAAAACGCTAATCCAAGTATGAATGGTAAGAATTCGATATAAGCGGCATCCATAGCATTCCATGGTTTTTCTGTAAAGAGTTGGGTAAGATCAATTTTATCGTAAGTGATACCGGGAAACACCGGATACATGCGATGCAAGCCATTGCAGAGACTCAGCAATACAGTTCCACCGAATCCATACCAGTATAACCTGTTTCTGAATAATGAAAGTTTTGGATTTATAAGTCCCAAAGGCACCTGCGCAACCGGAAACGAAAGCTTTTCATATTCAGTCCATTGCTTACGTAGAATTATATTTATACAGATCATGCAGAAATAAAGAACAATAAGGAAGGCTGACCAGAAAAGCAATGGGCGAAGCCACGTAAAAAATACTCTTGACTCGTAGAAATTCTCATCATAAGTATAAAATCCCTTCAATACAGTCCTATCCTGCACGGTAAGCCATTTTGGCATGTCTCGAAAGAAAAGGTCTTCCCATTCGTTTTCAGGCGAAGCAAACCAGAAAGGGTGTCCTATCGTTTGTGTAAGCATTTCCAGTTCGTCATGACCCGCTGAACCAGTAGCAATGGCAAGCATCATGTAGATCATAAGCATCTCGGATGGGCGTAAAGCAGAATTTTTATTTATCTTTTTCAGGATGGGATTTAACAAGCTCAATAAAAAAGTCATAAACACCGCATTGATAAACAATGAGTTAAGAGAAAACCCATTCCATGTGCTTGAGACGAAGTAGTTTTCTACAATAACAAGCAAAATTGCTGTGATTATGACTGAAAGCCTGATATTTGCGCTGTCAGATAGATTACTCTTATGTTTCATATTTTTGCAGTTAATTTTGTAGACACGGCATGCTGTGTCACTACGGGATCCATTGTGTCTTGGTGTTTTATTAAATTTTAGACTTGTTGTCACATTAGTTTATAGTATTTATTCTCTAATGTCAATTTCAATATAAATCTTGAAATTATTTGCTGAATCTGATAATGTTTCTCAGTAAGGGTACAGCATTTGTCAATTAACTGACGGGTGTGAATAATTACATGAAATAGGGAGAACACATAGGTTCTCCACTACAATTCATATTCCAAACGCATGTAGTGCAAACATAAGTGTTTGTAACTACATATTTACCGTGTTAATCCGTGAGTATCTGTGGCTAAATTTCTAAAACATTTATTGACAATTACTTACCATAAATTATCAGGAGGACTATCCATGATCGGCGATTATCAAGTTAATATTGCTCAATACGCTATAATGGAACATGGTACAAACGATGTTATTCTCAGATGGGAGGAAATGAGGGATATATTTGCAGTCGTTGTCGTTTGTGATGACCCATCTACACTGTCAAATGCAAAGCTTCAATACTGGCAGAGAACGTGGCCCAATCAACGTGTGCCGAAAGGCGCAGTTGTCGGCGCAGGTGGTGGTGGATGGATGCGAGATGACGACTGGTTCAATGGTAACTGGAAATCTGCTGACACTAATGTAACGCTTGAAGGCGATAAAGCAACTTACACATTTAATCCAGTCAATGCTCAAGAATTCCCTGATATAAAGGATTTTGACGCTAATTATCGTAGAACGCTTAAACTCCGACTTGAATTTGATGGTAAGAAACCTGAGATAAAATCTATCGAGGTTTATACGGATTCGGTATGGAAAGAGATTTCATTAAAGATCGAATGGGGAGAAAAATTTGCACACGAAATACAGCCTGAGAATATCTCAATCTACAATGGTGGATTGTTGGAGGCAACGAAAGTACCCGGTAGTATATATCCAATAATTCGTTATACATACAACGAAGACGTTAATTCTAATGATAAAACTATTGTCACGATACACAATGACTCCAAAAGCTTCTCGTTCCTCATTGATGACGTTGTGTCTGGTGAAAAAGTATTCGTCAAAGATTTTGATGTTCTGGTAACAAAGTCAGCAGAAAATGTGGATTATAGCACATTCAAGCGTGAATGGGAAGCCAATCACCAAAAGACCGTTTACGACAGGATATTTGATCTGCCAGAGCAGACGTACGAAAAATCTTGGAATGACATGCCCAAAAAGAGAAGTCGTGGCTTCATGCCTCTTGGATGTGACGGTGGAAGACAAAAGTTTGGAGTTGACCAGAACGGTGAAGTATTTTATCCAAAGAATTATGTTGCAAATGTCAAAGGTAAAGATACAGAAAGATTGCTCTGGGAAGGTAATTGGATGCGTTACAGCTTCGGATTTCCAAACGCTGGACTCAAAGAAAGGCATATTGAAGATGGCTACCTACCGATAATATACGCTGAATGGGAGTCTGATGGTGTATCTTATGAGCAAACAGCCTTTGTAACATGGCTTGGGCAGGACATTTTGAGCGATGAAAGGATGCAAGGGGACGATCCAACCGTTCTTCTTATGAAAGTGACATTGCGTAATCTTAATGATACTACTCAAAATGTATCGTTGAAGCTTAAAGCAAAATGCGACGTTGAAGAATCATTAGAAGAGCGTAACGGTTTTGTTTATGCTGTAAACTACGAACCAAGCAGACTGCGATATTTCGTTGATACGGTAAATTATGGCTCACTTGTGTCTGATAATGATGGATTGTCATATAATTTAACCTTGATGAAGAATGAATCACATAGTATTTACGTAAAGATACCTTTCGTTACCCTTACAGAAAAAGAAGAATTCGATACGCTAAAAAATACTGACTACGAATACGAGTTTCCAAGAGTCAAGCGATTCTGGGAACAAAGGGTTGCTGAAGGTACACAGATAGATTGTTCAAATGTGACACTGACGAATTTCTACAAGGCTCAACTTACACACATGCTCATCACAGACGACAGGGAACCAGGATCTGATAGGTACGTTTCCCGTGTAGGCACGTTTCCTTATGGTATTTTCCCGAATGAGTCTATGATGTGCATAAGCGATTTTGATAGGCGCGGTTATAAGAAAGAAGTCGAGGAACGTCTTGAGATGCTCATATATTATCAGGGAACAGTTGGTCTGCCCGGCATGTTCTCAAACGTAGATGGTCAATACTATGGCGCAAACGGTTATGAGTGCGGTGGGTATAATCAGCATCACGGATGGACACTATGGGCTATCGGTGAACATTACTGGTATCATCACGACAAAGAATGGCTGAATCGCATTGCACCAAGCGTTATTAAAGCGTGCCAATGGGTGATCAATGAGCGTCAATCAACGATGAAAGCTGATGCTAATGGTAATAAAGTGCTAGAATATGGTTTCCTGCCCCCCGGATCGCTTGAGGACGTGACGGACTTCTGGCACTGGCTTTCAACTAATGCCGCAACTTATTGGGGATTCAAGAATTCCGCAAAGGCATTAGCTGATATAGGTCATCCTGAAGGTAAAAGATTGCTTGCTGAAGCTGAGGAATTTGGTAATGACTTACGCAAAGGATTCAGGGAATCAATGGTACTTGCTCCTGTCGTAAAATTACGTGATGGCACGTATATCCCTCATTTCCCGCCAAGACTCTATCAAAGAGGCAGAGGTTTTGGGTGGATAAGAGAAACGCTTGAAGGCGCTATACATCTCATCAGGTCAGAAATACTCGACCCTTGCTCACAGGAAGCAACGTGGATCATGAAGGACTTTGAGGACAATCTTTACATATCTGAAAGGTATGGGTACACCGTTGAGGATTTTGAGAGGGATTGGTTCAGCTTTGGTGGATTCTCAATGCAGTCGAACTTGTTATGCAGTCCACTGCCTTATGTATTGCGTGATGAGCCAAAGCATTTCCTTAGAAGCTATTTTAACTCCTTCACGTCAGTTTTTTATCCTGATATATGTGCCTGCGTTGAACATGCACTCCCTGATCTTGCAGGCAACAACGGTGTCTGGTATAAGCCATCTGATGAGGCACAGTCAACGTATTGGTTCAGAATGATGTTTGTATACGAGTGTGGAAACGAACTCAATCTAGGAATGGCAATGCCTCGTGAATGGCTGAAAGATGGTAAATCAGTCGAGATCAAGCGTGCAATGACTTACTTTGGCGAAATGGGATATAAAATCGTATCCGAATCAGGCAAGATCAAGATGAGTTTATACCCGCCGACACGAAACGTTCCAGAGAACATCAACGTAAGGTTCCGACATCCTCAAGAGAAACCGATAAAGAAGGTTCTAATAAACGGTAAAGAATGGAGCGACTTTGAGCCTTCAAGGGAATTGATAAAACTCGGTAAAGTCTCAGAGAAAATTGAGATTGTCGCATATTATTAAGAATAAAATGTCCCATTGAGAATTGCGGACAAGATTCTTATACTTGGTCTCTGCTTTTTCACATTGACAATATCGGTTTTTTCTGATAAAATATTAAAAATGGTGGGATGGCTGAGTGGTTTAAAGCGGCAGTCTTGAAAATTGTTGAGTCGAAAGGCTCCGTGGGTTCAAATCCCACTCCCACCGCCACTTTTGAAGGATGATGGATGAAGGATGATGGATGAAGGGCGAGAGATGAAGAGCGATTATTTTCATCCTTTATCTCTCATCCTTCATTCTTTCCCTATATCGGAGGGATGCTAGAGTGGACGAATAGGACGGTCTGCTAAACCGTAGTACGGGAAACTGTACCGTGGGTTCAAATCCCACTCCCTCCGCCACTTTTGAAGGATGAAGGATGAAGGATGAAGGATGAGAGATGAAAACGAAAAGAATTTATCTTTTATTCTTCATCCTTCATCCTTCATCCTTCATCCTTTTTTATGCGCCCGTAGCTCAGTGGATAGAGCAACGGACTACGAATCCGTGTGTCGGAGGTTCGACTCCTCTCGGGCGTATTTTTTATTATGATAGATGACGTTCTTTTTATGATGATTGCGTTAGAGGAAGCAAGGAAGGCTTTTGATAAAGCTGAAACTCCTGTCGGTGCAATTGTCGTAAAAGACGGTGAAGTTATCGCTAGAGCGCATAACCTTCGTGAAACGCTTCAAGACCCAACTGCACACGCTGAAATTATTGCTATCAAAGATGCATCGCAGAAACTGGGTAGATGGCGTCTGACCGATTGTAGCATATACGTCACGCTTGAACCGTGTGCTATGTGCGCCGGGGCGATGGTTCTTGCGAGAATTCAGCGTCTTGTTTATGGCACAAGTGACCCAAAATCAGGCGCTGTCGGGTCTTTGATGAATCTGCTGTCAGATGAAAGACTGAATCATAAGGTTGACGTTGAATCTGGTGTATTAGCAAAAGAATGTGGTGATATTCTTAGCGACTTCTTTTCATCTCGTAGAAAGAAAATTTGCTTATAATTCTATATTCTGGAGGGATGCGAGAGTGGCCGATTCGGGCAGTCTCGAAAACTGCTGTGCGGGTAACTGCACCGTGGGTTCAAATCCCACTCCCTCCGCCACTTTTGAAGGATGAGGGCGGAAGGATGAAGGATGAATACAGAAGGTGGAAGTAAGAAGGTGGAATACAGAAGGATGAGACATTTAGGATATGGAGGATGAAAAGGAACGGCAGAAGGATTTAAAGGTCAGAACAAAGGAATTTGCATTACAGATAATTCGATTATATTCATCTTTATCTAAGACAACAGTAGCTCAAGTGCTTGGCAGACAATTGCTTCGATCTGGAACGTCTGTTGGTGCGCACTATTATGAAGCACAAAGAGCTAAGTCAAACGCTGATTTTATAAGTAAGATTGAAGGAGCATTACAGGAGTTAGAGGAGACAATATATTGGTTAGAGCTATTGGAATCTTCTGGTTTTATTGCTACTGAAAGGTTAAACTCCATTAACCAAGAAATAAATGAATTAATATCTATTTTTGTAAGCATAGTTAAAGCAGTAAAATCCAGATCAAAATCTGAAAATCAGAAACAATAGACTTTTTTATTTCTCATCCTTCATCCTTCATCCTTCATCCTTCATCCTTCATCCTTTTCTCATGGGGGCAGTAGCTCAGTTGGGAGAGCATCGGTCTCGCAGTCCGGGGGTCGTGGGTTCGAGTCCCATCTGCTCCACCAAATATAAAGTCAGAATTAAGAATTAAGAAAATTCTGGATTCATGCTTCTTAATTCATATTTCTTAATTTAATAACGGAGAGATGACCGAGTTGGCCGAAGGTGCACGATTGGAAATCGTGTTGGGGGCTAATAACTCTCACGTGGGTTCGAACCCCACTCTCTCCGCCATTTTTTTATCTTGTTAGGAAATTACAGCGTTATATTCTACTTGATGTTGTTTTTCTGGGAATCTTTCTTGAATCATGGTGAAGTTATAAAAGAGAAGAAAAAAGAATGGGCAAATCACTAATTGAAAGCGAAGATAAAATAAATAAAGGTTCCCATAATGGTAAGAGTTTAGTAGGAGTGCTTGGACCATCAAGGAATTATTGTAGAAAAAAGGTTGAATATAACAGTGAACGTCTTTCTGATATTCTTGTGAGTTGTGGTTATGGAGCTATCATTAATCCCATGTGTGGAACAGCGCCCGAGACTTTTGGGATAATTTTCAAAAAACATGGAGGCTCACCTCTAGTTGGTGTCATTTATGATGACGGTAGAACTGTAGGAGAATATGACCTATTAACAAAAGACACGGATTTCCATAACAAAGACATTTGTGATACTCTAATAAACTGCGTATCTTGGCGAGAACAGCCTGGAATTTTAATAGGTAATTCTAAGCATCTTATTGTACTTGGTTTATCTACCGGAGTAAACTGGGAACTTTCTTTACCTAAATTCTACTGGCGTTTGAAGTTAGGTGGAGTAGCTCCAAATACTGGTGGAAGAATATTCTTATTAACGGAGTTAATAAGTGATAAATATCCAGCACGTTTAAATGAGGGCATGAGATTGGAATATATTTCTATCGAAGAATTACCGTGCATGTTAGGGACTCGGCACGACGAGTGATATGAAACTAATCGTATATATACGCAAACGCTTGTCTATGTGAGTTCTAATGTCTACACCATTATAAATTTGATTTTTCATAAGTATATTTCTGAAGTTCTTTACCTGTTATGTTGAAATAAAGGTCAAATTTTGGAAATAAATGAAACAATATGGCTGGACGAAGTAGTTATAAAGATAGCAAGAAAGCACAAATTAACTAAGATCGAAGTTGATGAAGTATTTTACAATAAACCAAAGTTTAAAAAAGTTCAAAAAGGTAAATCAAAAGGCGAAGATTTATATTTTGCTTATGGTCGAACCGATAGTGGACGTTATTTAGTGGTCATTTTCATCTATAAGAAAAGCAAAGATGCTCTGATTATTACAGCTAGAGACATGGATTTAAATGAAAAACAAAGCTATGCAAAAAAATAAAGATGAAATACCAGAAGAATTTGAGACAATAGAACAGATACAAGATTTTTGGGATACCCATTCAACAGCCGATTATTGGGATGAGATGGAAGACGTGGAAATGGAATTATCCCCAACTTTAAAATCAAAGATTGAATTAAGAAAACTCTATCACTTGCTTGGATTATCTAATGAACAAGTAGTTTCTATTGAAAATGAAGCAAGAATAGAGAATATTGATAGTAAGAAATTAATTTCTAAATGGGTTTTAGAGCGTTTAGAGTGATATAATGCAGATATTTTATGATGCTAAAACGGATTTGCTTTATCTTCGTCTGGATGATCAGAAACAGGAGTTGATCAATAAGCGTGTCTCTGATGATATTGTGCTTGATATTGGAGAAGATGATAAGATCGTCGGTATAGAAATTCTGGATGCTTCAAAAAATATAAATCTCAAGGGTTTATTACCTGTAAATTATGATCTGTCAGCATAAATCGAGTGATAAAAATGGGTGTAACATCAAAAGTTGAAAAATTAGCAGAAGAGATTATATCATTAGATGAGCAAGAGCAAAATGCACTTTGGGAATGTGTAGTTGAATTTAATTTTCGACGTGGATTACATGACCTTTCTGAACAATATAGAAAACGACTAAAGGAACAAGGAGAATTAGATCATTCAGTTGATGAAATTTTGATGGATTTGAAAAGAATCCGAGAAGAGATTGCAAAACATGACTATCCGGGATGAAAGAGTGGTTCTTGATACTAATGTTTGGATATTTGGTTTACGCCGTATTCCAGAGTTTTTTGCCTGTTCTCTTCTTTTAGAGCAATTAAATCAATTGCAAGTAATCATTCCTTTGCAAGTTTTACGTGAATTGCAAGTTAATTTTACAAAAAATGAGTTTACGAAATTTTGTCACTTAATAAATCAATTTCCTAAGCAAATTACAATCTATTGGGAAAAGGCAAAAATTGAAACTATCCGTAAATATCAGAATCTAGGATGTGATCTTGGAGATGCCATAATAGCGGCTCATCTTGAAGAACTAGCGATCAATATACTTGTTTCTGAGAATAGACATTTCCTAGAAGAAATCAAAGGTTTGCCTTTTCGGAGTTTGAACTCAACTGAGATATTATTAGAATTAGATATTATAATATAGGTCGTGCTAGGCGGGGAACTAGCGGTGCCTTGTACCTGCAATCCGCTACAGCAGGGCTGAATACTGTTCTGAGGCCTTTCTTTTTTGAGGCTGGCTTAGGCAAGTGGCAATGAAAGCTGGGTCCTGCGCAACTTAATATTGCTGAACCCCGCTAGGTCCGGAAGGAAGCAACGGTAGGTAACTGGAGAGTGTGCCGCAGGAGAGCCTGGCTGGAGCTAACTACTTAAGTATCGCTTGGGGAAGAAGGTCGAAAACGGTTGCACGACCTTTTTTCTGTGGTTCTCAAAGTGAACCATCTAGTGATCAAATAAATCAGCGTTATCCACGTTCTATTTCCTAATTCTTACATTCTTGCTTCTTGATGGTATAAATGGAGTATTAGATCATGCCCTACGTCGTCTTGGCAAGAAGAGGTCGCCCTCAACTATTCTCAAGCGTGGTGGGTCAGGAACACGTCACCAAAACCATCCAGAACGCCATATCTTCTGGAAGGATCGCTCATGCCTATCTTTTTACCGGTCCCAGAGGTGTCGGTAAAACTACCATCGCTAGAATATTCGCAAAAGCTATAAACTGCAAATTCAAAAAAGATTCCGAACCATGCAATGAATGTAATTCTTGCGTTGAAATCTCTGCTGGAAGATCAATAGACATTATTGAAATAGATGCGGCATCAAACCGAGGCATTGACGAAATACGTGAGCTAAGGGAAAACGTAAAATTTGCCCCTGTTTCCACTGAATACAAAGTCTATATCATAGATGAAGTCCACATGCTCACTATTGAAGCTTTTAATGCTTTACTGAAAACGCTTGAAGAACCACCCCATCACGTAATTTTTATACTTGCTACAACTGAAGCTCATAAGATACCTGCGACTATACTTTCGCGCTGTCAGCGATTTGATTTCCGCATACTAAATCGAGTTGAGATCATTGATAGGCTGAAGGAATTGCTGGTGTCGGATAACTTGCCTGTTAATGAAGATGCACTCTCGTTAATTGCCGAAAATGCAGACGGCGCTTTAAGAGATGCTGAAAGTATACTTGATCAGATGCTTTCCTTCAGCGATGGCGATCTAAAAACAGATGAGGTCAGCAGGTTTCTGGGATTGGGTTCGTATCAGCTTCTTGACAATCTAGTTGATAATGTGATTAAATGTGATAGTGCGAAAAGTCTGGAATCAATAAACTCCCTTGCAGATCATGGCGCTGATCTACCACAATGCCTGAAAAAACTTGTATCCTATTTCCGTGACCTTATGATATACAAGATCAATCCAGACCTGATAGATGTATCCGAGACGAGATCACAAAGGCTGATGGAGCTTTCTAAAAGTGCGTCAGTAGATAGACTGATGAAGACCGTCAAGATACTGACACAGACAGAAAGTGATATAAAGCAACTCGGTTACGAAAGACTTAATTTTGAGCTTGCTATTATCAGGCTTTGCAGGTTAAGAGATGAAAGTATACCATTAGATAAGGTATTGGCAAAACTTCAAGAGATAGAGTCTAAAGTTTATAATACTTCATCCGGAATATCAACTGCTGTCGTTGCTGAACCTGAAAACGTTTACAGCAACGCAACTCTCGTTCCGCCGAGTAACGGAAGAACAGAGGTTGGGTCTGTAGATATAACTGATGCAAAATCTGATTCAGCCGAAGCTAAAGAATCAGACCCGCTGAGTTCAACGTGGGCTAATTTATTAAAGGGTATCAAAGGTAAGTGTCCACCCGCATTGCACGCTGTCTTGAAAGAAGCTCAACTTATATCTGTTGATGATTCAACTTTGACAGTGGACTTTGATCCCAGATTTGCATGGCATCGTGAGCAGTTAAAAGATTCTGAGAGCAAAAAGCAGATTGAATCCTATATATCAGAGGTTATGGGTAAATCCATAAAGGTAGTGTTACGATCAAATGATGATTCAAATAAGGTTGATATTCCTACGTCGCAAAGGGAAATGAGAACTGATGCGATGCTGGATGATTCAGTTAAGTTGGTTCTTGATATATTTAATGGCAGGATCGTTGACGTAAAAAGATAGTAATGTAGAAGATTGAAGATTAAAGATTGAATATTGAAGATTAAATGCAAGCCTTATATCAGATTTCCTAATCTTTAATCATTTCTCTTTGTGCTTTCGTGTTTAAATTTTTCACAGTGCCCATTAATCCTAGGGGAGGAAAGAAATGAGATTAGATAATGTAATGAAGCAAGCGCAGAAGATGCAAAAACAAATGATGGAAATTCAGGAAGAATTAGGCAACCGCACAGTCGAGGCAACCGTTGGCGGGGGCGTAGTTTCCGTTGTTGCAAACGGTCAGCAGCAGATAATATCAATCCATATAGACCCGGAGGTCGTTGACCCCGCTGACGTTGAAATGCTTCAGGACCTTGTACTTGCGGCTGTAAACGAAGCATATAGAAAAGCACAGGAACTTATGACCAGTGAGATGAGTAAGCTTACCGGCGGTATGAAGATACCGGGATTGATGTGATGTTCTATTATCCAGACCCATTAGTAAAACTAATATCTGAACTTCAGAAACTCCCCAGCATCGGACCTAAGACTGCTCAACGGATAGCTATGCACATTCTCAGAATGAAGGATGAGGACGCCAAAAGGCTGGGTCAGGTTATATCTGATGTAAAAGATCAGATTATATATTGCTCTTTGTGTGGTGGAGTAACTGACCGTGATCCATGTCACATCTGTAGCGATCAACGACGAGATCATAAGATGATCTGTGTCGTAGAAGAGACTGATGACATTATGGCTCTGGAAAGGGCAGGGATATTCAAAGGCGTGTATCACGTTCTGATGGGTGCATTGTCTCCTATGGAAGGCATTAATCCCGATGATCTGAGGATAAAAGAGCTTTTTGAGCGTATTAACTCTCAGGAGATAGCTGAAGTATTGATTGCAACTAATCCCAACTCACAAGGGCAGGCTACTGCTATATATCTGTCAAAAAAGATCAAACCTATGGGCATAAGGGTAACTCAACTTGCTTATGGATTACCCATCGGCGGAGATATTGAATACGCTGACGAGGTAACACTTGGCAAAGCACTTGAAGGCAGGAGAGAAATATGAAACTTAGTCGCAGGTTTTGTCATAATGTCGTTTTTGGCATTGTATTGATCCTATTCTGCGCCTCATATTCACTTGCAATTCCCGTTTCACCGAGTAACGGAAGAACAGAACCCGCCTTTGACTCAAATAAATCCTTCGAGTATCTAAAAAAGCAATGTTCTTTTGGTCCACGTCCACCCGGTTCAGATGCACACACTAAAACCAAAAACTATTTAGCTTTGGAACTGAAGAAATACGCCAATAGTGTTATGCTTCAGAATTTCACCTGCAAAATTGGTGAAAATACATTGAATCTTACGAATATAATAGCCATGTTCGGTCCTAATGTTGACAAGAAAGTGATCCTTGCGGCTCATTGGGATACCAGACCCTCGGCAGACAAAGAATCTGATCCGAAAAAACTTAACCAACCAATTATTGGTGCAAATGACGGCGCCTCTGGAGTTGCTGTATTGCTGGAACTTGCCAGAGCTTTTAAGTCATCTCCTCCTCCAGTTAAAGTTATTATAGTTTTATTTGACGGTGAGGACTATGGCAAAAAAACCAGTGAGATGTTTCTTGGCTCACGTTACTTTGCCCGTAACATCCGTCCTGAGTGGTTCCCTGATTATGGTATCTTACTCGACATGATAGGCGATAAAAATCTTGATGTATACATTGAACAAAATTCGCAAAACGCCGCACCCGAAGTTGTAAATAGAGTCTGGAAGGTTGCTGGTGATCTTGGGCTGAAAGAGTTTCATAATAAAATTGGTTATGGTATAACAGATGACCACGTAGAATTAATAAACGTTGGAATAGAGTGCATTGATCTTATTGATTTTGATTACCCCTATTGGCATACTTTGCAGGATACACCCGACAAATGTAGCCCTAAAAGTCTTGGAACTATTGGGAAATTACTATTAGAATTGATCTATCATTAAATAAGAGGACAAGTAATGGAAAAAGAAAAAGAATCTCAACAGGGACGAATTCAAACAGTGTATTCAAATATAGTCAGGATTGGTCATACGCCTTATGAGTTTATGATAGATTTTGGGCAGTTTCAGCCTGAAGGGAAAAGGGCTTTTATGGATGTTCGTATCATCACGAGTCCACAGCATGCAAAGGCTATTCTTAGAGCATTAAAAGAAAATATCGCTTCGTATGAAGAAAAATATGGCATAATTAACGTAGCAGATTCAGATCACGAGGAAGAAGATTCGGATACTGAATGGGACCCTCGTAGAAGATGAAAGTCTCTAAAAGAATAATGATTATTTACGATAAACAATATGACGTTATAGTAATCGGTGGTGGACATGCTGGTTGTGAGGCTTGCCTTGCATCTGCCAGAATGGGTCATAATACACTTATGCTCACAATCAATCTTGATACTATCGCCCAGATGTCTTGCAATCCTGCCATTGGTGGGCTTGCTAAAGGTCAACTGGTCAAGGAGATTGATGCGCTTGGCGGGGAGATGGCGAAGAATATTGACGCCACAGGGATCCAGTTCCGTATATTAAACATGAGAAAAGGTTCGGCAGTACGATCATCTCGCGCTCAGGCTGATAAGAAAGACTACCAGTTCAGGATGAAGTATATCCTTGAATCTCAGGAAAACCTTGAGCTAAAGCAAGGGATGGCTGATAAACTGATTGTAGAAAATGGTATGGTTAAGGGAGTAATCACAACTACAGGGATTGCCTATTTCAGTCGTACTGTGATAATAACCACAGGCACGTTTCTTAAAGGATTGATACACATTGGTGAGCTGAGTTATAGCTCAGGACGTGCTGGCGAACCATCTGCCGAGGGATTATCGGGTAGCTTACGTGAACTTGGATTTGAGATAGGAAGGCTAAAAACTGGTACTCCGCCAAGAATTAATGCCCGAACCGTTGATTTCTCATCATTATCCATACAGCCGGGAGATGAACCGCCTAAGCCATTCTCATTCTCAACTGAAAAGATCACGCAGTCACAGATTCCATGTCACCTTACCTACACAACAGAAGAAACTAACAAAATCATCCGAGAAAACCTTACCAGATCAGCGATGTATAGCGGTCGGATCGTCGGAGTAGGACCCAGATATTGTCCATCAGTTGAGGTTAAGATAGTTCGTTTTCCAGACAAAAATCAGCATCAGATATTCCTTGAGCCTGAGGGTCGGAATACTCAGGAGATATATGTCAACGGATTATCTATGAGTCTTCCAGAGGATATTCAGCTTCAAGTTTTGCATAGTATTATCGGTCTCGAAAAGGCTGAGATGATGCGTCCTGCTTACGCCATTGAATACGATTTTGCACCACCTTTGCAGATCAAGCCTTCATTGGAAACGAAACTTATAGAAAACCTTTTTTTCGCAGGTCAGATCAACGGCACATCTGGCTATGAGGAAGCCGGTGCGCAGGGTATAATGGCTGGCATTAACGCTGTTCTGAAAATTCGTGGTGAAGAACCATTCATTCTGGAAAGATCACAGGCATACATAGGCGTTCTCATTGACGATCTCGTAACGAAAGGGACAAATGAGCCTTATCGTATGTTTACGTCACAGGCTGAACACAGGTTGCTCTTACGTGAGGACAATGCTGACTTACGCTTAATGGATTATGGCAGGAAATTTGGGCTTATCCATGATAATGTATATTATAAACTAGAAAAAAAACGCAGACAGATAGATCAGGAGATAGAAAGACTTAAAACGACAAAGCTGATCCCCAATGCAGATTTGCGCGATAAGGTTAGAAACATAGGAACAGCAGAATTTTTATCGCCTATTACTCTGATGGACTTGATCAAACGCCCTGAAATCACATATAATGAGCTTGAACAGCTTGTGCCAACACCCGATGAAATAACAGATGAAGCAAAAGAACAGGTCATGATACAGACTAAATACGAAGGATACATCCGCCGTGAATGGTCGCAAATCAAGCAGAATAGTGATCTTGAATCGTGGAAAATACCGCAGGATTTGGATTACGATAATATACATGGATTGTCAAAGGAAGCGAGAGAGAAGCTATCAAAAGTTCAGCCGTTCTCATTGAGTCAGGCATCGAGAATATCAGGCGTCTCACCTGCCGATATTTCCGTGCTTATGGTAATTCTGAACCAAATAAAACGAATGAAAGAAAATATAACCATAAATTCACATGGATAAACACAGATAAAACTATTGAATTGAAAAGCCCTGTGAAACAGCATCTTCACAGGGCTTATAGATGGTATGCCTGGGCGGATTCGAACCGCCGGCCTTCAGATCCGGAGTCTAACGCTCTATCCAACTGAGCTACAGGCACGTGAATTACCCATGACTAAAGTCAAGGGCTTCTTGCTTCTCACGTTCCGCCGATCTCGTTCCGCCGAGTGACGGAAGAAAAGAGCAACGGAAGAACAGAATCACGTTCCGCCGTGCAACGGAAGAACAGAATCACGTTCCGCCGTGCAACGGAAGAACAGAATCACGTTCCGCCGTGCAACGGAAGAACAGAAATGAAGGGCTAAACTTCCTCAGTCTCGGCGAAGCTGAGAAAGTTGAACTCCCTTCTCCACAAGCTTCAATTCGGGCTATCCCAGCCCTACATCGAAAGCGTATGCTTTCATTTCGTGACGTTTTAGTTTCTTTAGGGCAGGTTTCCAACAATGAAAGGACATGTCCTTTCATTCAGTAACGAATTTGTATATCGTTACAAAACGTCTACCAAAATACATCCCCCTGCCCCCTTGCAAGGGGGTTGGGGGTTTTGGAATTAGTTTTACACAGCACCCAATGACATCCTGAAACCTTATACCAATTGTCAAAGAGCGAAGTATAGCTTGTTTATCGCTATATAGAATATTATAGCACAAAAGCGTTATAAAGTCAATGAATATCTGCATTGAAGAACAAAGATCAAGACTAATTTAATACAATAATTATTAAAAAATGTGGGATGGTTCATTTTTCACAATAAATAAGGTAACACTTTTCAAACACAATGTGGAAACATACTCCACTTATAGTGTGGTAACATATTCTAATGCTCCACCACATTCACACTCTATGAAACGTCCTACATAACCATTTCCTATTGCATTAAGTGCTTCATCAGCAATCAACTTACTGAATTTCTGACTTAATTGCTTTACTGATTCTTCTATCTGTCCAAAATCAATCTCTTTACTATGACTTACTGTTTCTGACATAAAATCCTTGATCATAGGAGATATTTCTGTCATAATTCTTTCGG
>Ga0315279_10002176_pt1 | contig 30231 bp, 24 predicted proteins | sample YL17G06_20_MG_FD_203694 | JGI IMG/M metagenome (GOLD analysis project Ga0315279, IMG submission 203694) | Sediment microbial communities from Yellowstone Lake, YNP, Wyoming, USA - YL17G06_20 | ecosystem: Environmental > Aquatic > Freshwater > Lake > Sediment | place: USA: Wyoming | collected...
GTTAAGAGGTTTCCTAGTGTTTGAGCTGGCAGCCTACTGCGCTTCCTCGCCCTTCTTCTCGCGCCTCGGGCCCTTCTTCTCGCGCTTCGACAATCTGCCCCTGAAGTAGAGCGCCAAAGGCACCAGTACGATGACCGCCGCGACTCCGCCCCACAGGAGCGGCTTCTTCCAGCCGGCTTCCTTCACTATCAGCGCCTTGTCTCCACTCGCGGTGTACTTCGCGACCGTGAGCTGGTCAGTGCACGTCACGTTCACCTTGATCGTGTATGTGCCCTTCGAGTCGAAGGTGACAGGGAATTTGACCTGCACCTTGCCGCCCACTTCGACCACCGTCACAGCGCTCGAACCGTTGTACATCTGGCCTCCAGAACTCATGGCAGTCCCGAGGAGCTTCTCGGTCCCGTCCGTCCTTACCACCCAGAACGTGACGACCACACCCGAGGCGGGTCTGCTGCCTGTGTTGGTCAAGTTGACCAAAATGTAGCCCTGCTTGCCCTCCGAGAAGTTGCCGGGGGAGTAGTAGACCGTCTCGACCTTCAGCTTCGGCCTTGGGCCCTCTAGGACGTTGATCGTCTTCGGGACCTTCTGCCAGTTGCCAGCGAGGTCAGTCACATTGAGGGCGACATGGAAGGTCGCGACCTTCGTGTAGTTGTGCGTGACGTTCGTTCCCGCAAGGCCCGTGTAGTTCTCCCAGACGCCATCTCCGTAGTTCCACTCGAACCTGAGCAGAGATATGTTGTCGAGGTTGTCGTAGCTCGCGGATGCATCGAATACCACAGTCATGTTCTCCACGAGGCTGCTTCCGCCGGTCCAGTTCTTGGCGGTGAAAGTCACGGTTGGTTTGGTCGTGTCGTTGACCTTGACGGTCAAGGTTGTGTTCTTCCAGAGGCCGACCACATCCGTAACGTTGAGCACGAGCGTGTACGTGCCCGAGCTCGCGTACGAGTACGAGACGTTCTGCTCGGTCTCATTCCAGGCGATCCTGTTGGATGAGTTGCCATCGCCGTAGTCGAACTGCACCCAATCGATCATGCCAAGACCGTCGCCTAGGATTGCTGCGTCGTCAGTAGATGCCGTGGCATTCACGACGAGCATTTCCCGTTGCTCAATTGAAACCGAGTTGTCCGTCGTGTTGAGTATCCTTTCCTTCGCCGATATTACGGGCGAAGGCGTCATATCGTCGCAAACGACCTTGAGGTCCGTCCAGTTGGTCAGACCTGCGACATCTGTGATCGTCAGGTTGACCGTCCGCTCAGCTGCCGCGGTCAGGTAATTGTGCACGACAGTCTTGTTCGAAGTCGTGACATCGCTCGAGCCGTCCCCGAACTTCCATGTGTAGGTCATCGGGTTGCCGTTCGGGTCGACGGAGCTCCCTGCGTTCAGGGTCACATTCGCGCCGACTCTAACGATATATCCCGTGATGTTGTTTCCCGAATCGAGTACTGCGTATGCGATGTTCGCTTCGGAGCTGATCCCGGCCGAGGCAGATGGCGTCTCGGACTTTTGGACGGTCATCGCGATCGTCACCCAGCTGCCGGTGCCAGTCGACGGGTCGATGGACACGCTGCTGAAGCCGGCGATGGTCCCCTCGAAGCTCGTGTTGGACACGCGCTCGTAGCCGCTCACCAGAGCGACCGTGTACCTGTAATCTGCAGAGGCAGTGTCATACTTGACGGACACGATCGAATCGTAGTCCAATGCGCCGATGTCCAGCGTACTTGCGGTGTAACCGCATGCGTACGAATAGTTCACGCCAGTTACGTCGACAACTGAACCGGAAGCGACGTCGTTGACGTATCCTGTGACCGTAGCACTCGAGAGGTATGAGGTGCCGTTTACCGTGAGCAGCTTCTCGCTGGTAACATACTGTGATCCGTACGTCTGGATCAAGGCCTTGAAGCCATTGGCCTCAGTAGAAGACAGCGTGCCGTCGCCATTGCCCAGTGTGAGATCCACCTGCATTCTCAGGCTGCCCATGTCGTTGTACATCAGGCCGGGGTAGGCGTCATCGTACGACCATGTGGTGTTCACGTTCAATGAGAATGTGCGGAAGTTGGCGCCATAAGTGATGTCGATCAGCTCCGTCCTCTTCGTTTGCGCGCTCAAGGAGATGGCCAGATTGACGTCTGTGGCCCCTACCGTAAGCGTCTGAACATGAGCCGCGGCACCGTCGCCATCGACAACCAGCACGAAGTTCCCCGCATAGGCGTCGAAGGACATGGCTGCGCTGTAGCTCTTCAGAACCCTCTTCACCAACGGTATTGAGTTGTCGGTGTTGATGAGATAGGCGACGACATTGGAAACGGTCTCACTGCCCAGAGTCACATACGAAGAGACAACCTTGGACTTGACCAGGTTGACGGTCCTCGTTATGTCACTGGTGACAGCGACCTGCTCGACATATGTCTCAAACCCTCTCTTCACAATCACGAGGTCGACATCGCCGGAGACAGTCGAGCTGAACATGCTCACAGTCGCATATCCGAGCTCGTTCGTGGTGCCCTTCGCAACGAATTCCTTGGCAATTGGATCGTAGAACCCGACCAGGGCGCCGACGACTAACAAGTTCGCTGGGTCCCTGACCGTAATGTTCCAAACGTATTGCTTCGTCGGGAACGCGGTCAGCTGCACTACGCTCGTCGTGTAGTTGCTGGTGGCGTCGAACCTGAACTGGGTAGTAGCATCGGGCTTGTCGTAGTAGTCATCGTGAGTGACAGAGACTCTATAGTAACCCGAAGGGGCGCCTTCGACGGCGTAGGCGGCCTTCGATGGCATGTAATTGGCAGCTACCACAGCTCCCGTGTGCACGTCAGTCAGGTTCACGTAGGCGTTCGTGACAGGTGACCCGCCTGACAACACGGGCACGTAAATGTTCTTCGCACTGCTCGACTGACCCTCGAACCCCGCGGGAACGATGACCATGGCCGACAAGGCCATGAGCAGAACGACGACGCTGGCTGATAGCTTGCTCATTGGGTCGCTCTTCATTGCAATTCCCCTCTCTCTCCTGGGAATCCAAACCAAGACCCCCTTTGGAAAAAGGTATTCCGCCGAATAGATTGCCCCTTTATAAGCTTTAGCTATGCGAGGCAATTGCCTACTAGACAGCCAGTATTCGCGCTCCCGTCGGGATTGGAGCAGTTCCTATGTGACGATCTTCTTGACCTGGTTGGTCTCGATCGCCCTCCGTATCTCGACCGCCAGCCGCCTTCCAGTGCTCATGTTCGTACGCCAAGTCGTGTTGCCGTACGGATGCCCGACCGACATGTGCACATTGGTCCCGCCGCCCACTCTCGGCGCTACATCATAGATATGGAACTTGAGGTCCTTGTCGACGCACGTCTGAAGGCAGAAGGGGCCTATGATGCCGGGGGGATAGTGCTCCTGCGTCGCCTTCACGTATTTCTCTGCAAGGTCGAACGCGCCCTCGAGCAACGACTCGCGCATAGTCGCGGAGTTGTGCCCGCAGACGGTGTACTCGGGTGTCGCCTGGGCGCCCACGAGCGTCATCTGCTGAGGCGCGGGCAGCCTGACATGGCCGTCGAGTGAAGTCTCGAATCTCCAATCGACACCTATCAGCTCGATCCTCTCCATCCTGTTCTCCAGTGGGGAATAGAAGAAGTCGAGATTGAAGACCGGCCCTATCACGTACTCCTCTATCCTTGCGCTCGCCAGATCCTCCTCGGTGATCACATTGTGGAATATCAACGAGCGTGATTTCTCCCGGAACTCCTGAGAAGATGCGGCCGTGAAGAACCCGCGCTCCAGCTTCTTGACCTTGTGGTGGAGTTTGACTATGACTAGCCGGTCTATGTCCGTCGGATCCTTGATCTTCTTGGGGAAGGGAAGCCCTGCCTTCTCGAGAAGCCAGTAATAGTCTCTATCCTCGCCTCTCTCCTCACTTCTGAGCAACGCCCTGGAACCCACCATCGGGACTGCGAAGTTGTCCTCGATCTCCTTGAGGTCCACGTATGAAGTGAACGATCGGTTCGGAACGAAAAGGATGTTCTCATTGACGAGCTTCTGCTGGTACTTCGGCTCCATCATCTCCTTGAACTTCTTCAGCGTCCAACACTCGTCGATGATGCCCCTTACGACCTTCCCGTTCGCATCCCGCTGGCATTTGAAGTACTTTGAATAGGTCTTGTCCCTTCCTTCCTGGCCTATCCCGACGGTCCTAAAACCCTCCTCGACCGCGCCGTCGCAGACATCGAGCGCGGAGTGCGATGCGACCACGCCGATCTTGACGTTCTTCAGATCGTAGCCGTCGACGATTTCGAAAATCCTATCTCTGCTGATCAATGTGCAACCCCCTTCAAGAGCTACATTTCGCGGGCTCGCGCGAGTGATTGGATTCGGAATATATTACCTTGCGCTCGGAGGCTTGAGAAAGATCTCGTCCAAGCGGACGCCTAGCTGAGAGTAGACCGTCTTGAACCCGAACTTCTCATACAAGCGCTTGGCGCGCGGGTAGCTAGTGTGCAGATAGCAGGATGAGACCTTGCCCGCAAGGTCCGTCATGCCGCAGCGCATCAGCTCGGCGCCTATCCCCTCACCCTGGCGGGAGGGGGTGACGTAGATGTCGTAGATGAGGCCAGTATCGCCGTCGAGACGAGTGATCACGAACCCTCCGTCGATGTAGTAGACGGCGTAGTTCCTGTCGATCCTGAACCTCCGCAGCCTAAACAGTGAGTGCATCGTAGGCTCGTCGTAGTACTCCGAGAAGAGCTTCACCAGCGCGCTCCTGTTCGCGCCCGATGCTGGCTGACCCCTGTGCTGGTGCCCCGTCGGCCGGTCGAGCACGAGCCGCCACATCGTCATCGGGTCGAACTTGCGAATGAACCTGCCCATGTCCGTTGAGAACACCGCCCAGGATTTCTTCATGACCACTAGGTAGTGGACGAGGCAGTCCGCGGCCATCGTGAGGTCCTCGTGCGAGCTTGCGACGAGCATCCCCTGCTTCCTCTCGCCTTCCGAAACGATCCTGGCAGTCTCGCCGTCATCTGTGTAGAACGCCCAGGCCTTCCTGTCGCCCAGATCCAAGCTCACGCCGTTCATGTGGCTCGTGTTGGATAGATCCGGCTTCTGCCCGTTCGCGTCCTGCAACGTCTCGTCAACAGGGATGTCGTATGTAGTGACGGCGGAGCAACTGTGGCTCAATCTCGGTTCAATCGCTCTGCCGACTTCCCATCCCTCCGAGCTTAGCGTTCTCCTCAAGAGTCCTTTCTTGTTGTCTTGCACCAGTATCCGCGAGTAGGGTTTCGAGGAGAGCTCAGCGCTCAGCCGTTTCCCTGATGACTCTGAGAGTCTGAGACCGCGCGGAGACCATCGGGGAAAGGCGCGAGCGACGCCGTCCCTGAGCTCGATGAACTCCAGGGACAAGGCTCCTTCGTCGCCCTTGACGATGATGACCTCTTCTCTCTTGTCCTGCGTCGTACCAGAATCGGCCACCAAAACGTATCGCCGTGCCCGTCAGAAGAAGTAGAACCCCACATTGTAGTCCTTGGCGCACTTCGCTATCGCCTCGAGCCTGTTGAGCGTGCCCTCTATCCTTCGCACGATCATCTTTCCCTCGGCAGGCGCCTTCTCCCGGAGTATCTTGACCTCTTTCAGCAGCTCGTCCGCGTCCTTTGGTGATAGAATCTTCTTCGCCTCCGAGAGCTCGTTGACTTTGGACAGGATGTTCAGCCCGTGCTTCTTGGCAAGCTCTGGCACGGGGGATCCAGATGGCCCGAAGTTGCCAACACATCCCTTCTTGTTGTCCCAGGACAGCCCGCACTTGGCGCATGTAGCGTACATCTCGTCGAAATCGAGCATGTCCCACTCTGTGACGGTGTTCTCCTTCTTGGCCGCTGAGAAGATATCCTTCCGCTGGTCGGAAGGGGCTTTCTCGAGGAGTATCCACTTCGTCTTCACTTCTTTCACGAAGGGTTCGAACATCTTCTTGTCCGCGTCGTCCTTGACCTTCTCAAGATAGAGCTCGTCGCCCTCTATCTTCAGCCTGGATTTCTTGACGAAGGCGTCGATCTTGTCCTTGCCCAGCTTCTCCGTTGCCTTTCGTAGATCGACAACCCTGTCGACCTCGACATACTTCTCCCATCTGCCTGGATCATCGAGGAAGACCTTGACTGTCGAGAGCTTCTTTCCCTTGCACAACGCCTTGTCGGACTCCAATTCCGTGATAGCCATGTTGAGGCCCATCTGTTCACCTTTTGCCTGGAAATGTGAGACAGAGGTACCAGATTAATACTTTTCGCACATGCATGTTAAGATGTAGGACGACGGCCGGAACAATAGGCTAATCTATTGCTTTGCCATCCCGCTTTCGTAACTATCTGTTCACGTTCGGAGGGATCTCATGACCAAGGCAACGATGAAGGTGCTGTCCAAAGACGATATCGAACTCGTTCACCAGAGCTCGCTCAAGATCCTCTCAGAAGTTGGTGTCAAGATCGACAGCCCTTCCGTGGTCGACCTTCTGGGAAAGGCGGGGGTAAGGACAGACAAGAAGAGCTGCACGGTCCACTTGGACGAACGAATGATTTCGCAGTCACTGAAATCCGCCCCCAGATCGGTCAGAATATGCTCCAGGCGAGGAGTGGACTATAGGATACCAGATGACGGCGTTCAGCTGATTGCGCCCGACGGCCAGCCCCCGGCAGTGTTCGACGTCGCCACGGGAAAGAAGAGACCATCGAAGCTCAGAGACGCAATCGACTTCGCAATCCTGTCTGATGCGCTCCCTGAAGTGGATTTCGTCTGGCCTCCGGTCGTAGCCACGGACATGCCATCGGACAAATCGTCCTACTACGAGTTCCTGGCGACCATCGCATACACCTCAAAGCATGTTCAGCACGGAGCGACTTCCGCAGAGGAAGCGAACTTCCAGATCGATGTCGCATCCGCGATCCTCGGCTCCCGAGAAGAACTGAAGAGGAGGCCCATATTCTCCGATGTCTGCACTCCAATATCTCCGCTCCGATACGACCGAGGAGAGGCAGAGGCGCTTGTCCTGCTCTCGAGAGCTGGCGTGCCGATGGTCCACCTCTCGATGGGAATTGCCGGGTCAGTCACCCCAGTGACTGTCGCAGGGACTCTTGCGGTAATCAACGCAGAGAACCTGTGCGGGTTGACGATATCTCAGGTTGCGAGCCCCGGCGCTCCATCCTTCTACTCGTCCTTCTCCGGCGTGACGGACCTCAGATCCGGCATATTCCTGTGCGGCACGCCCGAGGGCATCCTGATGGACACTGCCGGGATCGAGATGGCGAAACACTACGGGCTGCCTTCCTGCTCCGGTGGGCCGTCCAACGCTGCCCGAACCCTCTCCGCTGAGGCGGGATACCAGACTGCGATGACCGCGATGGCCTCGATGCTGACTGGGTCCGACCTGATGGTCGGGCTGGGAGGTCTCGACCGCGCAGCGATGATGTCCTTCGAGAAACTCGTGATGGATTGCGAGGTCTGGAGATGGATCAAGAGATTGAGAGCAGGAATCAGCGTCGACGATGCGTCCATCGGGTTCGATGCGATCAAGCGCCAAGGGCCTGGGGGCGTGTTCCTATCGGACCCTCACACGCTCAAGTACATGCGAAAGGACCTGATGATCCCGCAGGTGACCGGTTATCACTTGCCAGGTGAGCCCGACTACTCCGTCGACGAGCTCATAGAATACTCCAAGAAGAAGACCAGGGAGATACTCTCGACCCACAGGCCCCAGCTGCTTGACAAGGATGTTGCCGACAGAGTCGGCAAGGTAGCTCAGAAGTACGGCATCCTTCTGAAAGACGGGAAGCAGATCTTCGAGCACGCGTGAAGAGCTCAGACCCTTCTCTTGAAAAGCTTCTCCAGATCCGCAGGGGAGAGGACGACCATCGTGGGCCTTCCGTGCTCGCAGGTGAATGGACTCTTGGTCCTCATCAATTCGGACACCAACTGCCGCATCTCGGCCTCCGACAAAGCCTCGCCCGCGCGCACTGCTGTATGGCACGCGACTCTCCAGATGACATCGAGACCGAGCTTCTTCGAAGGGGCCATCCTGCTGAGGTCGTCGAGTATGTTCCTGAAAGCCGATTCGCCCTGAGCTACGCCGAGCACGGTCGGGATCGAACGAAGTGCTTGTGCGCCTTTCCCGAACGGTTCGATCTTGAATCCGGCCTTCTCAAGCGTCTCGCGATTCTCCTCCATGACTCTTTCTTCGGAAGCACTGAGGCGAATCACCAAAGGCGTGAGAAGCATCTGCGATATCTCCTTGTGCGTCTCAATAGAGTTGAGAACAGTCTCATACACTATGCGCTCTGAGGCAGCGTGCTGGTCGACAAGCAGAAGATTGCCTCTGGACTCCGCAAGTATGTATGTATTCATGATCTGCGCGAGCGGGACGATGAGCGGATGTTGATCCTCTTCCGCAGACGGCTTCTGCATCTTGAGGGTCGTTTGAACGGCATCCACGACATCAGACGGAGGTACTCGCGCTCCGGGCTCGAACGATTCCGCGAACTTCGTGAGGTCATACTTGAACGACAGGTCCGGCCCTTCCACGGCTTTCTCTATCGACCGCTTCACGGCCGCGGAGATCTTCGCTTCGTCTTCGAAGCGAACCTCTCTCTTCGCAGGGTGGACGTTGACATCGATCGAAGAGCTGTCAACGAAGATACGGACTACCCCGACGGGATACCTGTCCTTCATCAGTTTCGAGCCGAACGCGGCAACAACAGCAGAGGCCAGCTTTGTGCTCCTGACCGGCCTGTCATTGACGAACAGCTTCAGCTCGGAGAGTGAGGAGCGCGTGTGCTCGAGCCGCCCAACATAGGCCTCGACTCTGATTCCTTCTTCCTCGGCCTCCCCGAAGAGCATGTTCTCCGCGATTCTAGAGCCGAAAGCCGTTGCGAGTGAACCTTTCATTCCTTCAGCGGGGACATGGACCAGCTCCGTATCCCCGTCAGATCGGAAGGAGAATGATAGCCCCGGCCTACAGAGCATGCAGTTTACAACAACTTCTTCGCAGTGGGCCAGTTCGACCTTGTTTGACTTCAAAGACTTCTTCCTGGCAGGCATACTACCGAACAGATCCTCGACCAGTACATCTGTTCCGGGCGGGCAACCGACCGCGGAAAGTTCCCTGATCTTTCCGCGATCAACCACCACCTGTGTTCCCTCGCCAGAGTCGTGTTGTCTGGTCTTCAGTGTCACCTTCGAAACCGCTGCCAAGGAGGAGAGTGCTTCTCCTCTGAAACCGTAGGACACGAGCTTCTGAAGATCATCAATCGAAGTGATCTTGCTCGTTGCGTGGCGTTCAAAGGCCGCCTTCGCATCTTCGGAGGACATGCCGAAGCCGTCGTCTCGGACAGAGATGGATTTCCTGCCGCCATCCTCGACGGACACGGATATCGCGGTCGCACCGGCGTCGAGCGAGTTCTCAACAAGTTCTTTGACGACAGATGCTGGCCGCTCTACCACTTCGCCAGCCGCTATCTTGTTGATAGTGGCCTCGTCCAACACCCTGATCCTATTTGCCACTCGATCCCCCGAGCTTCTTCTTCAACTCGCTGAGCTTCAAGTACGCCTCCATCGGCGTCATCTTCGAGACATTGATCTTCCTCAGCTCCTCCTCGATTGTTGACTCCTTCTCAGGAGTCAGCAGGAACGCCTGTTTCTGAACCTTCTTGCCCGCCTTCACCTCAAGGACGCTCTCCTTTTCGATTCTGCTGAGCACCTGCTCCGCGCGGTCAATCACCTCGTGAGGAACGCCTGCGAGCTTCGCAACCTGTATGCCATAGCTCTTGTTCGCCTTCCCCTGAACAACCTTTCTAAGGAAGATGACCTCGGAGCCCTGCTCCTTGACGGCCATCGCGTAGTTCTTCACGCCCTCCAGTGAGTCAGCCAGTTCGGTCAACTGATGATAGTGAGTCGCGAATAGAGACTTCGCGCCAACCTTCGAATGGTCATACAGGTACTCCGACACCGCCCACGCGATCGCGAGCCCGTCGAAGGTGCTGGTTCCTCTCCCCACCTCATCCAGCAGGATGAGACTTCTCTTCGATGCACTATTGAGGATGTTAGCCAGCTCAGTCATCTCGACCATGAATGTCGACTGCCCGCGCGAGAGGTCGTCGAACGCGCCGACGCGAGTGAAGATCCTATCCACAAGGCCGATCTTCGCCTCGGAAGCTGGGATGAAAGACCCTATCTGAGCCATGATGACTATGTCGGCGATCTGTCGCAGATAGGTGGACTTGCCCGCCATGTTCGGGCCGGTGAGGATCACGAGCCTGTTCAGGTTCGTGTCGAGATATGCATCGTTCGGAACGAACGATCCTCGCAGCGCTTTCTCGACAACCGGATGCCTGCCGTCCTTGACGATTATCGTGTCCGAGTCGTTGATCTCCGGTCTCGAGTATCCTGATGACACTGCGACCTCCGCGAAGGAGTTCAATACATCTATCGACGCGATCGCCTTTGCGATCTCTCTGATTGCCTCACCGTGTTTCGCGACCTCGTCCCTGACCCTTACGAATGCTTCGTACTCCATCGCGAACGAGCGTTCCTGGGCCGTTAGGATGGTTTTCTCCTTCTCCTTGAGCTCAGGGGTGACGAATCTCTCCCCGCCCGAGATGGTCTGCCGGCGCTCGTACTCGAGGGGGACTTGCTTGAGGTAGGACTTCGAGACCTCAATGTAGTATCCGAAGACGTTGTTGAACCCGACCTTGAGGTTCTTGACACCTGTCCGCTTCCTCTCGGTCTCCTCGAGCCCAGCTATCCACTCCTGACCCTCTTTCGACGAATGCCTGAGAGAGTCCAATTCAGAGTCGAATCCGTCACGGATCAGCCCGCCTTCCTTGAGCGTGACAGGCGGATCCTCGACGAGCGACCGCCCGATCAGGCTAGCCACATCGCCCGCATCACTCATGCCGTCCGATAGTCCCTTGAGAAGTCGGGATTTCATCTCTCCCAGGATGCCTTTCAATTCCGGGACCGCAGTCAGGCAGGCTCCAATCGCGATGAGGTCACGAGCGTTCGCGCTTCCGTAGATCACCTTGTTGATGAGCCGCTCGAGGTCGCGGATTTCCTGCAACGAGTCGGCCAGGTTCCTTCTTTGGACGGTGTTAGAAACGAGTTCCTCGACGGCGTCCAATCTCTTGTTGATGGACTCGACGTCCATCAGTGGCTCCATAAGCCACTTCTTCAGGAGTCTTGCTCCCATCGGAGTCAGTGTGCTATCAAGGATGGAGACGAGCGTGTTCTCTTGGCTTCCATCTCTGACGTTCTTCAGGACCTCAAGATTCCTGAGAGTCGTTTGGTCGAGCACGAGCTTGTCTGAGGTGGAGAAGAATTTCGGACGAGAGAGGAAATCCAAGCTGCGCTTCTGCGTAGCCTCAAGGTATCGAAGGACCGCTCCGGCGCTCGATACGGCAAGCGACTTGTCCGCGAGACCAAGCCCGTCAATGGACTGGAGTTTGAAGTGCCGTTTCAGCATAGACTCGGAGGCCTCTCTGATGAACGCGATGTCTTCCACGAGAGTCATCGCGGCACCGGCCAGTGCGATCTCGTCTCTGAGCTTCTTCGATTCGAAAGCCGGCTGATGCAGGACCTCCTTCGGGGCTCGCTGCGCGAACTCCGCCAAGACCTTGTTCTCGGCGTCCTCGCCCTCGATCTGAGTAACGACGAACTCGCCTGTCGAGATGTCCACGAACGATAATCCAAAGACCCCGCCGCCCTGCGAAATCGCCATCAAGTAGTTGTTCGTCTTGCTGTCCAGGACGGTGCTCTCGAGGACCGTTCCCGGCGTCACGATCCTGACGACATCGCGGTCGACCAGACCTTTCGCGAACTTCGGATCCTCCATCTGCTCGCAGATCGCGACCTTGTAGCCTTTGCTGACCAATGTGGGCAAATAGGAGTCGAGCGCATGCCATGGGATGCCGCACAACGGGATGCGCTCCTTCTTGCCCTTCTCCCGAGAGGTGAGAGTTATCTCGAGCACCTTCGACCCGATGATCGCGTCCTCGCCGAACATCTCGTAGAAGTCGCCCATCCGGTAGAGCAGGATGCAATCCTTGTAGCTCTCCTTGATCCGGAAGTACTGCTCCATCATCGGCGTGGCCGCTCTTCCCACTACCTTGCTCCCCCGACGGAAAAAGACGAGCCGTGATATTTCTAATTATGCCAAGGGAAGGAGAACAAATCTGAGCGAGAATCGCGGCACAAAGGTTAAGTGGATTCCGATTCGTCTGCGGATTCACATAGGTCGGGAGAGCATTGACAGAACTTTCAGTCTACACAGATGGCGCTTCGAGAGGGAACCCAGGCCCTTCGGCCATCAGCTACGCCATGTACGATTTCACTGGCAAGCTGATAGAGAAAGGCGCGAAGTGCATCGGCAAGCATACGAACAGCGAGGCGGAGTACGAGGCCCTCCTGTGGGCCACGGAGAAGGTCAGGGAGAGGACCTGCGACCATCTGAAACTCTTCTCCGACAGCGAGTTCATGGTAAGACAGATCAACGGAAAATACAATGCCAGCAACGAACGGATGAAGAAGTACCTGGCGTTGACCCTCGCAAACAAGAAGCTCTTCGCAACCTTCGAGGTACGGCACGTGCCGCGCGATAATCCGAGAATACAGCTTGTGGATCAGCTCGCGAACGAGGCCTTGGACAGAGAATGTCCCAGATGATTCCTCAGTTCTTTGAATTGCGGTTCGTGGTCCGCGATCTCAATCACCGGTGTATAATAGATAGTGTGATGAGATGCGTGAAGAGAAGAGTAGCCCCGGGAGGATTCGAACCTCCGTCGCAAGATCTCTCTTTGCGAGAAGCAATCCAGAGTCTCGCATGATTGACCGCTACACTACGGGGCTTTGTTAGCGGAAATCGCTATTCCGCTACTGATATTTAATGGGTGAGAACGGACACCACCTTCATATTCTCATCAGACCCTCAGGACCTAGGCTGGACATGAACCACAGGGAGAGGGTGGTAGCCTGTCGAGAGGTGTCCGAGAGGTTGCTAAGGAGATACTATCACGATATCATTGCGACCGCGGTCGTGGGATCCGTCGCTCGAGGAGATGACCGCGAGTACTCAGACACAGACTTCCAGGTACTCGTTCGGAAGGGTTCCAACCTCCGATCGCACTCGTTCGTCCTCAACAACTGCCTGTTCTCGGTCAATGTGCGGACAGAGGCTGATTGGAGAGAGGAGCTGACGCAAGGGAACGACCACCTGCCCCTCGCGATAGGCTCACTGATGTATGTTCTGCCAGCCCACGATCCTACGGGGGCGTTCGCACGGCTGAAGAGCATAGCATCAAGTGTCCCAGGCGAGGCTTGGAAGAACGGTGTCCGTGAGGGCATCTCAGGAATATGTGAGGACTTGGGAAGGATCAGGAACTTCTACGCGGTCCAGGACTGGGACAGCTTCCGGATGATGTCGGGATCCGTCGCTACCATCATCGCTCTGACATACGCCAACCTGACCCGACAGGCCCTCCAGACCGAAAAGGACCTCACGAAGGTCTTCGAAAACGAAGACGGTTCGAACATGGAAGCCGCTCGAGCGTTCAGAGTGGCTGCCAGGCTGGAAACAGGCGAAGACATCGACGTCATGGAGGCTCTCAACTTCCTCGGGGACTTCCTGTTCCGGGAGGCCACGAAGCAGTCTGCATTGCCGGATGTTTTCAAGTCCGCCTGGAACTACAGCCCGCCGTGAGACGGCGACATTCACTTCTTGAGGTGTGAGATGGCGTCGACCATCTGTGCGAAGACCGCATCAATCCCGCCAGAGCCTTCGATGTCAACGAGCTTTCCCTTCTTCCGGTAGTACTCGATGAGCGGGGCGGTCTGCTCCTGATAGACCTTGAGCCTGTTCCTGACGGTCTCCTCTTTGTCGTCATCCCTCTGAATGAGCTTAAAGCCGCACTTCTCGCATATCCCTTCGTTCATCGGCGGGTTGAACTTTATGTGATACACGGCAGAGCACTTCGGGCAGGTTCTCCTGCCAACAGCGCGTTCGACTAGCGCCTCGAAGTCGACAACGATGCTCAACACGAGATCTATGTCAGTCATCCTTTCGAGTTCCTTGGCTTGGCCCATAGTCCTCGGAAAGCCGTCCAAGAGGAAGCCGTTCTTGCAGTCCGGCTTGGCGACTCGCTCCTTGATGAGTTGGACGATCACTTCATCAGGCCCGAGCTTGCCCTGGTCGAGATAGGACTTGATCTTGAGGCCGAGAGGGGTCTTGTCGGCAACTGCCTTCCTGAGTAGGTCGCCCGTGGCGACCTGGGGTATGCCGTACTGCTTCGACAGCTTCTGTGCCTGTGTGCCCTTTCCAGCGCTGGGCGGACCGAATATCACGAGCTTCATGCGGATAACCAGTCGATGCATCTAGCAGCGGGTACTTATTCGTTGCCGAGGAGTTCTTCGCATATCCACACACCTTGCAGGTCGGATGTCAGAGAAAATGTCTTTATGCGACTGGCGGCATTAGCCACGGTTGGTATCGGTATGAAGAAGACGGTCCTTGGGGAACTGGAGAAGATTGTCGGAAAAGAACGCATGTCAGACAAGATTGCCGACCTCTATGTCTACGGTTTCGACGCTTCTATCCACCACAAGAATCCGGACGTTGTCGTCAGGCCGGCGAACACACAAGAGGTCTCTGACATCGTCAAGCTGGCCAATCGCACAAGGACTCCCATCGTCCCGCGAGGTGCAGGCACCGCGATGTGCGGCCACGCAGTCCCTCTGAAAGGCGGCATCATAATCGACATGACCTTGATGAACAAGATCAAGGAGGTCAGGGTCGAGGACCTCTACTGCGTCGTAGAACCTGGCGTCATCTACGACAAGCTCAACGCGGTCCTAGGCAAGAGAGGATTCTGGTTCCCAACGACCCCAGGAAGCGGCGAGGCATGTACAATCGGTGGAATGGTCGTCACGAACGCTTCGGGGATGAGGGCCATCAAGTACGGCGCGACGAGAGACTACGTCCTAGGACTGGAAGTCGTGATGCCAACAGGAGATATCATCCACACAGGCACGAGGACACTGAAGAATTCCTCAGGCTACCAGATAGACAGGCTGATGGTCGGGAGCGAGGGCACTCTGGGCATCGTAACAGAGATCACGCTCAAGCTTGCGTTCAAGCCGAAAGCGTCTGCCATGACTCTCGCGGCGTTCAAATCCCTCGAAGACGCAGGGAAATGCGTGTCGAACATCATAGCGAAGCCGCTGATGCCGTCTGCGATCGAGCTCATGGACTCAGTATGCATCAAGGCGGTCAACAAGTGCATGAACATCGGCCTCCCTGATGTCGCAGCCATATGCATGATAGAGGTGGACGGGCACCCGGTGGCCGTAGAGGACGAGCTCAAGATAGTGGAGGAGATTGCGAGGCAGAGCGGGGCGGTCTCGACCGAGGCTTCGAGAGACAAGAAGAAGATCGACTGCTGGACCTATGCCAGGAAGTGCATCCTGCCATCTCTGAGCAGGTACGGAGAGAAGTTCGTATCCGTCGCCCTCGCGGATGACATGTCCGTGCCGATATCCAAGATACCACAAGCCGTCGTCGCATTCCAGAAGATCGCGGAGCAGAACGGCGTGATCATCGGAACCTACGGACACTCTGCCGATGGCAACCTGCACACCAAGATGCTCGTGGAGCCGGGTTCGGACGACAGCTGGAGAAGGGGCGAGAAGGCGGTCGGCCAGATCTACGACAAGGTCCTGGAACTCGGAGGTACCGTCACAGGCGAGCACGGCGTGTCGATCACGAAGGCGCCATACATGAAGAAGGAGCGGGCCGATTCGCTCGAGACCATGAGGAGGATCAAGAAGGCCCTGGACCCGAAGAACATAATGAACCCGGGAAAGATGTTCGACTGGGAGGGTAACATCATCGCGCACCTCAGGTACCCGGCTTTCGGCGAGACCGAAGGGTGCATGCCCTCGATAGCTTGTGAGAGCCCGCCGGACCAGCACGCCGGTGGAAAGTAGATTACATTTGGGTCCACGTGTCGACCGGTCTGGTATTCGGATAAGTTATTTAGATGCATTCAGCATAGGTTCGCCCCGTGAACAGAAGGTTCCACCAAGCTCCAAACGTCCTCTACTGGTGCGACAGCTGCAATGTCCCTCTGCTCGGCAAGACTTGCGGAAGGTGCGGGCAGAATGGACACGCCGTCGAGCTCTCTCCCCCAGGGGATGTGCGCTTGGCGTTGGAGGGGACCAAGCGCAGACTGCGGTACCTGTTCCTCAAACAGTTCGGAGTTCAACAGCTGATACCCGACATCGTCGTCCTCAACAAGACCTCGGGAGAGGACAGGGCTGATGAGGTCATAATAAACGGTCGCAAAATCGCTCTTCTCACTTACGATCTCGAGAAGCAGGACTATTCGCTCACGCTCAGGATAGATGGTGCGCGCATGCTCGCACGCATGAGCCCAAAGAGGTTGATCACGCTCAAGAAAGCACAAGGCCACATGAAAGGCAACTACCTGCCGAGGGAGACCATCGCATCTGCGGATCCTATGATCAGGGCGGGCGACGAGGTCGTCATCGAGATGGGCAAGTTCATCGGATGCGGCTCCGCCAAGGTCAACGCCAGCGAGATCAGGTCCTCCGACAAGGGAGTGAAGGTCAGAGACTTCTCGCAGGCAGGACCTCTAGGTCCTGGCAGAAAGGCCTGGACGAAGGACATCATCAAGGCGAACCTCCCGCACCTAAATGCGAGGCGGGCAAAGGCGGAACACGAGCTGAAAGACATCCTCGCATCAAACAAGCTCCCGCTGACGGTCTCCTTCAGCGGCGGAAAGGACAGCCTGGTGGTGCTCGACCTCGTTTCGTCCATGACAAAGGACTTGACGACGATCTTCATCGACACCGGCCTTGAGCACCCGGAGACCAGAGAATATGTCAATACGCTCGCGGCCAACAGAGGCGTGAGACTACTCACCGCCCCTGCCGGAGAAGCATTCGAGGACAACTTCCCCGCATTCGGTCCTCCAGCAAAGGATTTCCGCTGGTGCTGCAAGGTATGCAAACTCGCTCCAGCTTCCAGACTGATCGAAGAGAGGTTTCCGCAGGGAACGCTCACAGTCGAGGGGAACAGGCGGCTGGAATCCTTCACGCGCGCGTACACTGAGCTCGTCCAGGAGAATCCGTTCGTCCCAGGGCAAACGATTGTGAACCCCATAAGAGACTGGACCGCGCTCGACGTCTGGCTCTACATAATCTGGCGGGAACTGCCGTACAATAAGCTCTACGACGAAGACATCGAACGGGTCGGATGTTGGATGTGCCCATCATCCCTCGCGAGCGAATGCGCGGAGATCTCCCGCCTCAGCCCGGAGCTCGCAAAGGCTTGGGAACAGAAGCTCAGAGATTGGGCGGAGGAGAACAAGCTGCCGAGGGAATTCGTGCAATACGGTTTCTGGCGCTGGAAGCAGCTGCCTCCGAAGATGCGCTCGCTCGCCGAGCGGCTGAAGATAGATGCGAGGCCGAAAAGGGTGGACACTCTCGCGATCCATGTCATCAAGGGCGTTAGCCCTTGTGCGGCTGGCGGCTACTCCGTCGAGGCGGTCCTGAACACGCCCGAGGCGGAGGGGCTGAAGCAGGTCGCCGAACTCCTGAAAACGGTCGGAGAGGTCAAGCTCGTGGAGGACTTCGGCGTTGCGATGGTTGGCTCGAAGAGGGCAAACGCGAAGGTATTCGCGGGAGGACAGATTTCCGCAGTCGGCGACACGACAAAGGAGGCCTCGGAGTTCTTCGACAAAGTCGCCAGAGCGGTCCTCCGGGCGAACATGTGCACGAAGTGCGGGATTTGCGTCAGAGCCTGCCCAACCGGAGCAATCAAGCAGGACGGACGAATCACAGTCGACGAAAACAAGTGCAACCTGTGTGGCAAGTGCGCTGAGAGCTGTGTTGTCGCGCACTACTTCGACAAGCTCGCGGGCGAGGTCTCAAGAGAAAATCCCCCGCACGAGAGTAAGGGCAGACGCTGACTACTTGCCCTCTTCCCTGAGCGATCTCGCAATCTTTAGCGTCTCGGACTTGGCCTTCGAAAGGCCCTTCCTGCCTTCGTGAAGTACCGTCTTCATGACTGGCTTGGCCTCCTTGACGACCATGTCCGTGACTTCGATGCCCTTCACGAGGACCGCCCCTGTTGCTCTGGCCATCCTGTCAACACCCTTGTCGATGACGCTCTGGCTCGGGCTCGACCCGCAGTGTGGGCATTCTTTTGCGTTCCCGATCGCTTTGCCGCATCTAGCGCACTTAGCCATATTCTCTTCCTCTTGTGGCAACAGCATCGACCCACCTCATAAACTTATCACAGAACAGCATTATGTAGGTGGGAAGGATACGAGCGGGTCAGCATGGTGGATTTCCTTCAGTTGGCGGCCGCAGCAGCGGGGTTCGGACCTGCATTGGCTCTGCTCTACTTCACGCTGAAAGACTACACTTTCCCCAGTGTCGAGAAACCCTACTTCGACGACCGCAAGATGTTCGCCTTCTTCGCGCTCGGCGTAGTGCTCGGAATGCTGATATTCGCATTCGAGAACTGGGGGGCGACCATAGCCGGCGTCGAGACGCTCCTGGCACTCATACTCGGGTTCGCGGCGATGGAGGAGCTGATGAAGTTCGTGATATTGAACTTCCCCAGGTTCCAGCGCAAGATCGATACCGGGTTCTACGGGCTTTCGATGGGGCTCGGCATCAGCTCGACCTTCACTTTCGCGACCATCTACATATTCCTGCTTGATGCGACCAACCCAGGAGCGCTCGAGATAGCCATCGTCTGCCTACTCGGGTTCATGTTTGTCCTGCTCCACGGCTCCACCACCGCCTTAATAGGGATCGGGGTTGCCAGGGGCGACGCGAGAGCCTATTTCGCAGAGGCGTTCCTCGTCCACGTCGTCTTCAGCCTGTTCTACGAATCGTTCTTCATCGTCGAGCTCATCCAGCCTCCGTTCAATCTGCTGGGGCTCGGTGCCGCCGCGGCAGTGGTCGCGTACGAATACGTCAAGGTCCACAGGTTCTCGTATCCAGCTCTGGTCAGAGACGCAAAGCGTCTGGCCCAGAAGAAGTAGACCTCTCGGGCAAGCTCATACAGCCTTGAACGTGCCCTCTTCGGTCTCGTAGATCAGGTTGTGCTCCTGCAGGCGTGCGATGATGTCCTCGGGAGAGTCTTTGCCGAGCATGGCGGCGACCTTCCTGACGTCTTCGAGACTGAACCCGGCCTTCCGCTCGGTCAGCTCGCGAGCGATTACACGCATCCTCTCGATCGGATCCTTGATAGACTTCGCCCGCTCGGCTATTCTGGAATATGGATCCTTCCTCCGAGACTTCTTTTCAGTGAGGACCGGTTCACCACCCCTCAGAGATGCGTTCGCCTTTGCGACGGAATCGGCGAGGTCCAAGGGGGAGTCAGTGAGGAACATGATCTTCACCCGGGACATGACTATCTCGCGGCCGCACTGACAGGTCGTTGTCTTCTTGTTCGTTTCGATGCCCTTTGCCATGCCGCATTTCGGGCAGACCATGACGCCGTACTTCAGTGTCATCACCTTTTAGAACGGTCTAGATGGAACGCGTCTCCTTCTCGAGCATCTTGAGGTCCGCCTCCGGGAGGGTAAGCGGACTTATGGATGCGAGCAGCACGGATTCTGTCACCGCGATCCTGTCGTTGATGTGCTGAAGCAGCTTGAGCACCTTCGGGAACCCGCTCTGCGATATCAAGTACTCAAGACCTGAGAGTAGGACCGTGCAGTTCTTGTTCTCGCTGATGAAAGTCTTCAAGTCGGAGTACAGAAGCGCGATGTTCGACGGGTCCCTGGAGTAGCTCTTCTCCTGATCCATCGAAAGCCAGAGGAATGGTACGCCCTTCAGGTCGTATCGTTCCTTCATCTTCTCCGGATACTCCCTCGTGACGCACAGACAGGGCACGCCGTGCTTGTACGCGTCTACGAATATGTCGAAGGCCTGGTCAGGGATCTCCTCTTTGATCAGGTAGGAGTAGCCTCTCTCGAGGTTGTACTTCCTCACAGACTCCGTTCCCCTGTGTCTGCTGGCTTTCAGAACGTCGACCACTTCGTATACCTGCATGACGCACGCGATGTATCCTTGGCTGACACACTCGACCTCATCCACCTCGAATCGCTTTCCCATCAGCTGGGAGACGATGCCGGAGAGGTATCCTCGCCCGAAGTCGCAGGTCTTGCCCTCCTTTGACTCGACGGAATCCTCCAGGTTGACCATCATCTCGCTCGCTTCGATAGACTCGATCTTCAATCGGCTGAGGCCCGCCTCCATCCAAATCGGCTCGATGATCGACTTGACCTCCGCGAGGTCCACGCACGAGAGCCCGAAACTATCGACCAGCGCTCGGCCGCATCTCTGACCGTACCTGTAGATCATGAGCCGCGCTCTCTGGTCACCTTCGACTATCTCAAGCTCTTCGCGGAGGTGCGCGAGAGCGATGCCGGGCATGACGAAGAACGGAAGCGATCTCATCAGACTGCCTCCATCAGCTTCTTGCCCATCTCGCTGAATGCACGCTCAACGTTCAGGCCGGTCTTGGCGCTCGTCTCGATGACAGGGCATCCGACAGAAGCTCCGAAAGCTTCGAGCTCAGCGAGCGTGAACTTCCTCTCCAGGTCGGACTTGTTCCCGAGGATTATCACAGGCATGTCACCGACCATCGACCTAAAACTCCCGAGCCATGTTTTCAGGTTCTTCATCGTGTCAGGTCGGGTGAAATCGCAGACGGCAAATGCGCCAGCCGCGCCCCTGTAGTAGGCAGCGTGAAGCGCCTCTTGCGACTTCTGACCCAGGATGTCCCAGATCATCAAATCGAGGTCGACTTCGCCCACCCTGAAGGATTTCTTGGTCACTTTGGTCCCAAAGGACATGAGGTACTTGTCGTCGAAAACATCGAACACGTACCTCCTTACAAGGCTCGTCTTGCCCACGGCGCCGTCGCCCAGCAAGCAGAGTTTGATGATGTATTTTCCAGAGGGCATTCAAAACCAGGTGATAATGCTCAGAATGGTATTTAACCGCTGACATGCCATTTGCCTGGCTGAGAAACTGGCTACTGGCGCGTATTCATCAGCGATATGGAACCGGAGGAGCGGGCTCGAATGAGCGAGGTCAGTGAGAGGAGCGGTAAGAAGATCAAGAGGACTCTCGAAGGAGATAACGACGCCATCCACCTACACAAGCTGCGCAAGGAGTTCGACGACTTGGTAGCAGTTGACGACCTCGACCTTGGAATAGAACGTGGGATTCTGTACGGCATGATAGGCCCCAACGGCTCCGGCAAGACGACCACTATCAAGATGCTCGTCGGCCTCCTGAGACCGACCTCCGGCAAGGCCTACGTTCTTGGAGAGAAGGTTCCGATCCGAGACAACATCTCGAGGATCGGGTACATGCCCCAGGATATGGCGATCTACACGGACCTGACCGTCCACGAGAACCTCGAACTGTTCTCCGAACTGTACCGAATGGACAAAAAGGAATTCGAGAGACGGGAGAAGGAGCTTCTGGCAGTCATTGATCTGTCCGAGCGCAAGGACAGCCTTGTCTCACAACTGAGCGGTGGCATGAAGCACAGAGTCTCACTCGCATGCGCCCTCATCCATGACCCGGAAGTTGTCTTCCTTGACGAGCCCACGGTCGGGGTCGACCCCGAGCTGAGAGTGGGCTTCTGGAATTACTTCCACGACCTGAAGGCCAAGGGCAAGACCGTCATCCTAACGACGCACTACATGGACGAGGCGGTCAAGTGCGACATCGTCGGCATGATGAGGGTGGGCAGGCTCATCGGTGAGGGCACTCCGAACGAACTCATGGCAGCGACCGCTACTACGGACCTCGAATCGGCGTTCATGACGACGGCCAAGAAGGTGGGGACATGAGGTTCGACAGAGTCCTCGCCATCGCGAAGAAGAACCTTCGGTCGCTCAAACACGACAGACGAACGATTGGATTTCTCGTTCTGATGCCGCTGCTGATGATCACCATCTTCGGCTACACTTTCGGCGGCAACATCAGGAACGTCGACGTTTACATCGTCAACCTCGACCGCTCTCCTTCTGACGTTTCGGTCTCAGCCGCAATCGTCGCCAACTTGGAGACTCGAGACATTCTCCACATCGTGAAGATCTACGGTCCGGCAGACGCGGGCACAGACCCACTTACGATCTCGAGAGAAGAAGTGAAAGACACGCATATCTGGGCCACCATAGTGTTCAACGAGACCTTCTCCGAGGATGTCGCGATGGCGACATCTGGCAGCGGCAGCCAACCAGCCATGGTCCAGCTCATAGTCGATGGCACAAACCCGAACATCGTCCAGGCGATATCGAACGACATACTCACATCAGTCCGGGCGCTGGTCGGGACACAGGCATCCGTTACCCCCATCTCCGTCTCGACGGACCTCGTCTATGGCAAGGATGCAAGGTTCATCGACTTCTTCGCGCCCGGAGTGATGGGCCTCGCGGCCATGATGGTCACGTTCATGCTTTCGATCATCTCGTTCGTACATGAAAGAAGCGCATCGACTCTCGACAGACTCCTCAGCACGCCCGTGACCGAGGGTGAGGTCGTCGCGGGCTATGCGATCGCGTTTGGATTCGTCGGTCTAATCCAGTCGACGGTGATCATACTGGCCGCGGTCCTGCTGTTCCAGATACAGATAGTCGGGAACCCGCTCACGGCGCTGCTGATCATATTCGTGTTCGGCATTGGCATGCAGGGACTCGGGTTCCTGCTTTCCTCAATCGCGAAGAACGAGTTCCAGGCGATACAGTTCCTGCCAATCATCCTGTTCCCATCGATACTGCTGTCGGGGGTGTTCTGGCCGATGGAAGCGGTCCCGACGCTGCTCAGGCCGATATCCAACTTCATACCCCTGACCTACGCGGTCGATGGGATGAGGTCGGTCATGATCAGGGGCTGGGGCATCGGAGATATCTGGTTCCAGTTCGGCGTACTCATCATATTCGCATGTGTTATGCTAGTGTTGAGCACTTACGGCCTCAAGAGAAGGAAGTGAACTGAGTTGGACGCCAGACCCAGGATCGTGTTCGTTTCGGAAGGCAAGGTGATCACCCACAGGCAGATGGAGGCGCTGGCGGCTCTTAACGAAAAGGGCAGCATGAAGAAGGCTGCCGAGTCGATAGGCGTATCGACCCCCGTTCTCCACAAATACGTGAGGGACATCGAAGAGAAGACCGATGCAAGCCTCGTGATATCGAACAGCAAAGGCAGCAGGCTCACAAATTCTGGCATCGAACTGCTGAGTAGGTTCAGAGCGTACGAGCTCAGGCTGAAGGACGAGGATCTGCTCAGGGTCGCGGGCACAGTCGTCTCGGAGAAGTGTCTGTTGACCGCTGCGACGGAGCTCTCGGACGCCGGCACACCGTGCCATGTCACGATATCCACCGACGACGTGAATCTTCGCCTCCTGGAGGAGAGGAGACTGGACTGCGTCCTGGTGGACGATGCAATGTTCGCCATGGAGAGGTCGCCCGATCTTCAGAGCGCGGAGATCGGCTCTGACATGCTGCTGCTCAAGGACACCGGGCCAAGGTACGCTCGGCTGGGCTTCGGGGCACAGCGACTAGCGTTCCGATACCTTGACGAGAGAGAGATCCCGCACGAGGTCGTCCGAACGATCTTCGAGCCCTCGATGATCGATCGAACGGACCTCAGCTACTTCGTCAACAAGAGCCTCGTGAGGGAAGGGATCGTGGAGGCCGACGGCGCCAAGGACCAGGTATGGTCGATACACTCGATCATGGCGCTCACGGCCACCGACCGAGATGACCTGGCCGCATTCTTGGAAGAGGCCAGAGAGGCTTGGGTTTACCGAAAAGGATAACGATTAAGCCTTTCCAGCAAAACCCTCAAATACGCCGCCAGCGCAATAGGGGTCGGTGAGTCATTGGCAGAAGCCAAGGAACCTAACCCGGAATTCACGCGCAAGGTGATTGATGCCGGAGGCAAGACAGTCAATCTATGCTTCCAATGCGGTACATGCACAGGTAGCTGCCCATCGGGCAGGCAGACCGCATTCAGAGTCAGGAAGGTGGTCAGGAGGGCCCAGCTGGGCTTCGAGGAGGATGTTCTTCCCTCGGAAGACCTTTGGCTATGCACGACCTGCTACACGTGCTACGAGAGATGCCCGCGAGGCGTCGAGATCGTAGACATCATCATGGCGCTCAGGAACATGGCCGTCAGGAAAGGCTACATGGCCGAGCCCCACAGGAAGGTCGCGGAGCTCATCTCCAAGACCGGCCACCTCGTGTCGCTGAGGGACGAGGACAAGACCCTCAGGGGCAAACTGGGATTGCAGGCCACTCCGCCGACGGTGTTCTCGGACCCGAAGGCTTTGGAGGAAGTGAAGAAGATCGCGGCCCTGTGCGGCTTCGACAAGCTGGTTGCTGGGGGTGCGAAGTGATGGCCAAGTACGCATTCTTCCTGGGCTGCATCATGCCTCTCAGATATCCGGGCATAGAGAGCGCCTCGAGGGAGGTCTTCAAATCATTGGGCATAGAGCTGGTCGACATGCAGGGCGCGAGCTGCTGCCCCGCTCCCGGTGTCATGCGCTCGTTCGACCAGACATATTGGATGACCGTCGCGGCGAGGAACCTCGCGATTGCCGAGAAGATGGGCGTCGACGGCGTGCTCACGATCTGCAACGGCTGCTTCGACACTCTCTTCGAGGTCGCGCACAAGTTGAACCACGACCCCGAGCTGAGGAAGAAGATCAACAAGATACTCAAGGACGCCACTGGCATGGAATACAACGGCACGATCGCCGTCAGGCACTTCGTCGAGCTTCTCTACCGTGATGTGGGCGTAGAGGCCATCAGGGCGAAGGTCAAGGGAGGTAAGAACCTCAAGGCCGCCGTGCACTACGGCTGCCATTTCTTGAAACCGAGCAACATCAAGAAGATCGACGACGCCGAGAGACCCCATGTCTTTGACGACATCGTGGAGGCTGCAGGCATGACAAGCGTTCCGTACAAGGACAAGGGAACCTGTTGCGGCGCGGGGGGCGGCGTGAGAGCAAGAACGCCGGATGTCGCGCTCAAGATGACCTCCGAGAATCTGAAGAACATGACGGCCGCGGGAGTAGATGTCATAGTCGACTGCTGCCCGTTCTGCCACCTCCAATACGATGCGGGCCAGGTCGTCCTCAAGGAGTACAAGATCCCGGTCCTGCACCTGTCGCAGCTGTTGGGCCTGGCTTTCGGCCTGGAGAAGGACAAGCTCGGGCTCGAAGTGCACCAGACGAAGGTAAACCTCTAGGAACATGGGAGCTATCCGAGGATGCACATTGCCAGATTGGTCGCCATAACCGAGTTGCGCAACCTGCCACCGGACATCAGGCCTTTTGCTGAGTTCAAGGCCATGGTGGAGGACAGGAAACTGGACGAGAAGGAGGTCGTGGCCATATTGAACATCGACACCACGACCTGCTATGTGCCTGTGTTCCTGAAGGACCCTCCGACGATGGACCGGCTCGAGAAGGAGCTGGCCCAGCAGGACGCCAAGCTCAGCTCGGACTCGAAGGTAGCGCTCTCAGGCCACCTGAAGAAGTAGCTGGGCGTTGCACTTCGTTGTGCTATAGTTCGACAAAGTTCTTAAATGACATCGCGATTCATTGTCTCGCAGTCAGCCGGGATGATGGAAGCGAAGGAGTAGCACGAGATGGACAAGAAGTTGTACAAGTGCTTCGAATGCGGGAAACTCTATGAGAACGAGCAGACTGCGATCAAGTGCCACAATGCGCCGATCCAACTGATAGTCCGGAAAGAAGGCGCAAAGAAGCCCAGATTCCTTGGGGCTTGAGCCGAAGGTTCGTCCTCACTTCCATGATCAAAAGGCATGGGCATCATAGGGGCGTAGCAATGACACTAGAAGATATCCACAGAAAGATCGATCGAGACTGGAGCAGACATCTAGATGAAACCAAGAGGCTCCTCAAGATTCCGAGCGTTTCGCTGACTGGAGAAGGTATCCAAGAAACCGCGGAGAGAGTGGGGGAGATGTTGGAGGACCTCGGGGTCAAACCCGGGTTCTTCAAAGCCACAAAGGAGAGCCATCCGCTTGTGACGGGGTTTCTGGACGTGGGAGCAAAGAAGACCGCACTCCTCTACGGCATGTACGATGTCCAGCCTATCGGCGATATCAACGAATGGGACTATCCTCCGTTCGGCGCCACGATAGTCAAGAAGAAGCCTTATGGCGATATCCTAGTCAACAGAGGAGCGTACAACTCCAAGGGGGCCCTCGGAGGCATGCTCATGGCCATCGGGACGATGGTCGACAGTGGCGAGATGCCCCTGAACGTTCATTTCATGATAGAGGGCGAGGAGGAACAGGGCGGGCTCAGTTTCCCGACGTACGTTGAAAGGAACAAGACTAAGCTCTCGAAGGCAGAAGTGGCCTTCGGTTTCGACTACTGCGAGAACGCCGACGGCATCCCGACAATATCGCTCGGGCTGAAGGGATGCGTGTACTTCGACCTAATATGCGAAGGCGGGGCACGCGGAGGGGCCGTAGCCGAGGTCCACAGCAGCGAAGCGGTCTGGATCGAGAGCCCCGTCTGGAGGCTTGTGCACGCCATCTCCACCATGGTTGACGAGGACCAGAACCCCACGATAGACGGTTTATGGGACGATGTGGCAGGGCCGAACAAGGATGACATTGAGCTCGTGAAGAGGCTCGCGAAGAGATTCAGCCCGAAGACGCACCTCGGGGAGATCTCCGTGAAGAGATTCAAGGTCCAGGGCTCCAAGGAGGAGTTGCTGAAGAAGTACTTGTTCGAGCCATCGGTCAACATAGACGGCCTGAGCGCGGGCTTCGAAGAGGACGGCACGAAGACCGTGCTCCCGCCTAGCGCGAAGGCGAAACTGGACATCAGGATAGTTCCAAACATGACGATCGAGGGCACGAGGAAGAAGGTCATGGACCATCTCAGGAGACGCGGATTCACGGACATCAGGATGCACAACTACATCGACTACCCTTGGTCGAAGGTCTCACCCCACGACGCCGTGTCCCGGGCGACCATAGAGGCCATGAGGTATCACGGCAAAGAACCCGAAGTGTGGCCAACAGCTGCGGGTTCAGCGCCGTTCTATCTGTTCGACCAGCTGCTCGGGATTCCTTGGGGAGGGTCAGGCCTCGGCCATGGAGGGAACGCGCACTCACCCAACGAGTTTTGTGTAGTGAAGGGCATGAAGGACTTCGAGAAGAGCGTAGCGACGTGTTTCTGGAAGTACGCCGAGATAGCTGAGAGGCACTGAGAAGGAGGAGCACGTTTTGTCTTTTGATCTTCTCATCATAGCGCACGTTTCATGCAACTACCCGAAATCGGAGTCCGCGAGAAATTGAATGAACTTATATAGCGGCAAACCAGAAACCGCCGCGCCAATCCATGCAGTCGCATATCTTTTATATAGCGTAGAGCTCAATCGCCATCCTCAGTCAAATACCCCTAAGAGGTTGAACCTCGACGAGGGCGATGGGGGACCTGGCAAGGAGATTGAGCGAATGAACAAGCATTTCTCGTATGGAATCAGAATGTTAGCAGTATTGATCGTTGTGGCGCTTGCGTTGTCAGCGATACCTATGCTCTTCAAGACGCCGTTGGCAACGAATGCCGCCGCCGCCGCGACAGGCGGAGAAGTGAAAGTGGGTTGGATGAGTTCAATCGCCTACTGGAACCCCATGAACATCGAAATGGTCGAAGACTATGTCGCAAGCTATCTGCTGTACAGCTGTCTGTGGATGTACGACGAAAACGCGAACACGTCCGTAAACGACCTGGTGACGGGATATATACAGACTATCAACCCGAATGGCTCGATGACCACGGTCATAGACATAACATCTCATGCATTCTTCAGGACCCTGGCTAACATAAACGATATTTCGAACCCGTTGACAGCCTACGATGTGAAGGGCACGCTTGACAGGATAAGGGCGGTCCCAGGAGGTACCTGGGACACCTACCTTTACAACATCACCAACATCAAGGTCAACAGCAACACTCAGCTTGAGATACTAACGGACTTCCCGAAGGCGACTCTTCATGACGACCTGAATGGTATCCCGATCGTAGATGAGACAATGTGGCGTGACTACTCAGACAACGCGTTCATTTCGAGGGGGATGAAACCGTCGGCATGTTTGGGGAGCGGGCCGTTTGTGTACAACGCATCTGCTAACACCTACTACAGGTTCACTGCAGCGCCAAACTACCACGGAGCAACCGACTATGGGGCAGAAAGGACCATCAAAATACACAACATCCTGTACACTGTTTTCGGTGACCCTCAGGCACTCACACTGGCCATGAATTCGGGCGAGGTTGACACGATCGTGCTTACCGGTCAGCCGAACCTCTACTTGAACACCCTAGGCAAAGACGCGAGCGTCAACGTCATCAAGCAGACTGTCCAAGAAATGGGTATATGCGACATTGCAATCAACGGAATTCCCGAGCTGAAGAACGGTAACTTGCAGCAATGGAGGGAGAGAAACTATGCGACGGGCAATGGCCTGCTGCAAGACGTGATGGTGAGGAAGGCTCTCGCAATGACACTCAACAAGCAGTCGATTAAGGATGATATCTATAAGGGCCTCGTAAGGATTGCCGATTCGGTCGTTCAGCCCGGCTACTGGCACAAGACCCCCGACAACCAAGTATCGTACGACCCTGCAGCTGCAAAGTTGATGTTGGAGGCGTTGGGATATCAGGACACAGATACCGATGGCACCCTCGAGGCAACCTCCGGCTCGCGCGCAGTGGTCGAAGGATGGGCTAGCGTAGGAGATGAGCTTAGTTTCAGACTACATGCTCCAACGAACGAGCCAAGCTACATGGCAATAGCGCAGAACTGGGTCCAGTGGGCGGAGCTTGCCGGGATAAAGCTCAACTACAGAGCGCTGTCCGAGAGCTTCATGACTAACGCAGACTGGTTCATGTCCGATTATGACATCTGGGTCTGGCACTGGGGCTGGAGCCCCGAGCCGTTGGGCGCCATATTGTCAACCTGGATGACTGACCAGATGAAGGTGGGCGGAGACAACTGCCAGGGTCCGATGGGCCCGTGGTGGTACGGACCTGACAACGAGACCGCGTCTCCAACAGGCACCCAGTACTCTTCGTTTGATCAGACCTGGACCAACGCGTTGAGAACTATTGACACGGCCGCCAGGAAGGTGCTCGTCGATAGACTCCAGCAGCAAGTCTACGACTCATACTCCGAGATTCCACCCTTCTACGACGTTGGTCTTTATGCATATACAGATGAACGGTTCATGGGCTGGGGCGACTGGGAGACCCACATAGGCAGATCGACCTATGCGACGTACTTGTGGCTGTGGTACGACCTCGAGCCGCTGGGCAACGCCAGGCCGGTGTTCGACAGCCCGCTCAACCCGTCGTACACGGTCCTTGTAAACACGCCACAGACTTTCCAAGTCGTAGTGTACGATGCCGAACTCACTGACACGGTGACTGTCAACTGGTCCTTCGGAGACGGCTCGCCAATCGAGAGGGTCACAGTCGGGACCGGAGTGACGACGCCGACCACGGTCTCTCGGACGCATACCTATGCGGTCCTGAGCCCGGTGTATGGGTATAACCTCAGCGCGGCACTATGGGACGGTCAACCTGGCCATGAGAAGCTGAGCAAGGCTGTCGTCTATGTCGTCTCCTCGCCTGACACAGGACCATCCATCGGTGCGGTTAGTGCAGTGCCTGCGTCCCCGCAGTATAACGATACTGTCATCACATGGAGCGTGAGCGCTAGAGACCACGAATCTGGCGGGCCCGGAGCCAAAAACTATGGCCTGCTGTTCACCTGGAATTGGGGTGACGGAACCTACACCGTCACGCGCTACCACCCGACCGTGGACGACGTAAACGTAATTGATACGCATACGCATTCATGGTCGTCCATGGGAGTCTACAACGTGCGGGTGAACGTCTGGGACGGGTTCGGACTTCAGACTGACCCGGTGCACAACGCATCGAGCGGAGTGATCTCTTACGAGATTATCGAGAACACACCACCGGACACACCGACGATATCCCCGATATCGGGTACGGCGGGCACTTGGGTGACCTGCTTGGCCTCGAGCGCGGATCTCGATCCGGATACTCTGCGGTTCACTTGGGATTGGGGCGGAACTTACAACGTTACGAAC
>Ga0315279_10002177_pt1 | contig 30221 bp, 27 predicted proteins | sample YL17G06_20_MG_FD_203694 | JGI IMG/M metagenome (GOLD analysis project Ga0315279, IMG submission 203694) | Sediment microbial communities from Yellowstone Lake, YNP, Wyoming, USA - YL17G06_20 | ecosystem: Environmental > Aquatic > Freshwater > Lake > Sediment | place: USA: Wyoming | collected...
ATTTTTCTAAGAGCCAAAAGACACTATCGATAGACGCGGATGGAATGGTTCTCCTTCCCGGATTGATTGAAGGCCACACCCACACATTGAGTCATCGATACAGTATCGAGGAATTCATAAAGCATGTGATTCCATCTGGTGTCACAACCGTGATTACAGAGACCATGAAACTTGCCACCATTGTGGGGAAAGAGGGCATAGAATATTTTGCAAAAGGGTTGGAAGGACAGCCGATTAGATTTTATTACACGGTTGCTCTTCTCTGTGGCGTCATTTCATTAAAACCGATGGAGATTGTTGGAGATGAGGTTAGAAAACTGGAAGAAACTCTGAAGAAGAACGGGGTAAAATGGGAAAAACCTATCCTTGCTGTTGACACCCTTGGAACACCTGCTATTCCCAACCTAAGAATTACCCATCATGGCTACGTCAGATTAAAAGATCGGGAAATCCTTTCTCTGGAGATATGATGTTTTGAAAACAATGATGAGCAATTCCTCTCAGCATCGCGAGAAACCCATATTATAAGGATAATAGTGAAATTTAGAAGGCACCCTGAGCAATCAGGGTGCCATTTTTATTTTCTCTCCTCTTAAAAAACAAAATTCTTGACAACACAATCAATTACTGGTATTTCAAACCTTATCTTTCGGAAGCTGAAAATTAGGGCCAAGAGATAAAAATAGAAAAGGAGGTGAGGAAGAACAACCCGCCACTCTAAAAGACCTTTTTTTATTTGCAGTCATATCGCTATAGAAGGAGGAGATTATGAAGGAGTTCAAAGTTTTTCTTAGAGAAGACGAGATTCCAAAACAATGGTATAATATCCAAGCAGATTTACCCACCCCCCTCCAACCGCCCCTCAATCCCGGCACGGGACAACCGATCGGCCCTCAAGATCTTGCTCCTGTCTTTCCTATGAATTTGATTGAACAGGAGGTCAGCACACAACGGTGGATCGACATCCCTAACGAAGTGATGGAGAAACTCCTCATCTGGAGACCTACCCCTCTTCATCGGGCTTATGCGTTGGAAAAGGCCCTGGGAACCCCGGCAAGAATTTATTATAAGAACGAAGGAGTAAGCCCTCCGGGAAGCCACAAACCCAATACCGCCATTGCACAGGCCTATTACAACAAAGTCTTCGGAATTAAGCGGATCGCAACCGAGACCGGTGCTGGCCAATGGGGAAGTGCACTCAGTTTTGCCTGCTGTCTCTTCGGCTTGGAGTGCAAGGTCTATATGGTGAGGATCAGTTATGATCAAAAACCCTATCGCCGCATAATGATGAACACCTGGGGAGCAAACTGTATCCCCAGCCCGAGCAAAGACACGAATGCCGGAAGAAAGATCTTGGAGGAACATCCAGATTCTCCAGGAAGCCTTGGGATTGCCATCAGTGAGGCCATTGAAGATGCGGTCACTTCCAAAGACACCCGATACTCCCTGGGAAGTGTTTTAAACCATGTACTCATGCACCAAACGATCATCGGCCTCGAGGCAAAGAAACAATTAGAAAAATTTGGGGAGAAGAAAGTCGATATCGTGACCGGATGCGTTGGTGGAGGAAGTAACTTTGCTGGCCTCGCCTTTCCCTTTGTCTTGGACAAAATCAACGGCGCCAATATCACGATCATACCAGCAGAGCCGACCTCCTGCCCCACCATGACCAGAGCGCCCTTTGTATATGATTTTGGCGATACAGCCGCCACCACCCCCCTCCTTGCCATGCACAGCCTTGGACATGCCTTCATCCCAGCTCCTATCCATGCCGGAGGGCTAAGGTATCATGGCCTCGCCCCCCTGGTGAGCCAATTGATCGTTGAGGGACTGATTACACCTCGGGCTTATAACCAACTGGAGTGCTATGCTGCTGCTGTTCTCTGGGCGAGAACCGAAGGTGCTATTCCTGCCCCTGAAACCAGCCATGCTATACAAGTGGTTATTGAAGAAGCGAAGAAGGCTAAAGAAGAGGGAAAAGAGAAGGTCATTCTCCTCAACTGGAGCGGCCATGGCCTCATGGATCTGGGTGGTTACGACTCCTATTTTAGCGGAAGACTCGTCGACTATCCATTACCAGAGGAAGAGATGAAAAAATCCCTCAAGTCCATTGAAGGATTGCCGAAGCCGAAGGCATTGAAAAAGGGTAAACCTATCTAACAGGAGTGGAATCCTACGGGCTTCCATAGGCCCGTAGGATTTTTTATTGAATGGGCTTGTGATAAATTCCTCAAAGTCTACCCCAAACAGCCATGATTGAAGAACATGATGCCTTGATCATACGATGCCCTCAATTGGGTGGAGAAGTCCCATTTCACTATTGTCGAACTGTGAATGAAGATCTCCCCTGCAGAAGAATTATGGTCTGTTGGGAGTTTAGAATAGAGATATCAAAATTCTTGGGCGAACATTATTCGATGGATCAGATCCAACGTGCCTTGACACCTCCAACCAAGACAAGACTCGATACGATTCTCGAACTCATCGAAAAAGCAAAGAAAATAAAAGAAGAAGGAGAGTGACAGGATGCTGATCTCTGATCGATTAAGAAATATCAAACCTTCAGGGGTGAGGCGAATCTTTGATCTCGCACGCCAGATGAAAGATCCTATCAATTTGAGCATTGGAGAACCCGATTTTGATATTCCGGAACCTCTCAAGGAGGAAGGGATTGATTGGATTCGAAGAGGGTTCAACAAATATACTCCCACCCAGGGCATCCCCGAATTGAGGGAGAAGATTGCCTCTCATTTGAAAAAGAAAGGGGTTCATTTTGAAGAAGTGATGATCACTGCTGGAGTGACCGGTGGCCTTCTCCTCGCCAGCCTTGCCCTCATCAATCCGGGCGATGAAGTCATCATCCCTGACCCTTATTTCGTGATGTATGAATATCAGGTCCTTCTGATGGGGGGAATCCCTGTCTTCGTGGACACTTATCCTGAATTCCGACTGAAGGAAGAAGAGATTGTTAAGAAACTGTCGAAAAAGACAAAGCTGATCATCATCAACAGTCCAAATAACCCAGCCGGAACGGTCTATCCAAAGGATGATTTAATGATGGTGGCAAAGATTGCTCGAGAAAGAGACCTGTTTATTCTTTCGGACGACATCTATGACAATTTTGTCTTTGATGCACCGACCTGTCCCTGTATGGGACAGCTTTATGAAAAGACCTTAACCTTTGGGGGGTTCTCAAAGGGCTGGGGAATGACGGGATGGAGACTGGGCTATGCGGCGGGTCCTCGGGATATCCTCCAACAGATGATCACCCTTCAACAATATACATTCTCCAGCGTCAATTCCTTTGCTCAGAAGGCAGCGATCAAAGCTTTGGACTTCAATGTGGATGATTACATTGAGCGATATAAAAAGAAAAGGGATCTGATTTATGAAGGGTTAAAGGAAAAGTATCATGTCCAGAAACCCCTGGGGGCTTTTTATATCTTTCCCGAGGTCCCAGGAGGAAACGGAGAGGCCTTTGTGGAGCGAGCCATTCAACAGAACCTTTTCATCATCCCAGGCAGTGTCTTCTCGAAAAGGAATACCCACGTCCGAATTTCTTTTGCGGCATCGGAAGAGATGCTCTTCAGAGGAATTGAGATTCTCAATCGAATTGGTTAAAATTAAAATAGTATTATGTTAATAAATCATTGTAATCCATAGACAGAGGAAGGGATTGTTTCGAATTTCGTCCCGTATTGACGGGACAGGGATTTCGTGCTTCAAATTTGGGTAATAAAGAAGGCAGTGAGTGATGCTGGATAAAGAGGAAAGAGTTCTTCTTGGAAACGAAGCGATTGCCAGAGGACTCGTGGAGAGCGGATGCCAATTTTTCGCAGCCTACCCAGGAACTCCCAGTTCAGAAATCCTGCCTGGTGTAGTCCGATTCAAAAAGGAGAATAACCTGGACATTTACATCGAATGGTCCACCAATGAAAAGGTGGCTTTCGAAAACGCACTGGTGGCCTCATATACCGGGAAGCGGGCTGCCGTAGCCATGAAACAGGTGGGGTTGAATGTGGCCACCGATCCACTGATGAGTGCCGCCTATATTGGAACGGTGGGAGGTTTTGTGATCATCAGTTGCGACGATCCTGGACCTTATTCGTCTCAGACCGAACAGGATACTCGCTTTATGGCGATGTTTGCAAAGGTTCCAGTTTTCGATCCGGCCAATCCAAAAGAGGCCCAGCAGATGTTACCTATCGCTTTCGATCTTTCGGAAAAATACCAGATTCCTGTCATTCTCCGTCCTGTATTGAGGGTCTCTCACGCCCAGCAAACGATCTCTTTCAATCCCATTCCCAGAATTGAAAGAAAAGCCAACTTCCAACATAATCCCCAGCGATGGAGCGCAACACCCAGATTTCGATTTATCCTCCATAAGCAACTCAACATCAAGCTCCAAAAGATTGCTGAAAAGTTTAATTCGATGACCTCTCTCAATTTCATTGAGAATGATCGGGAAAAGGCGATTTTGGGAATCATCGCTGGTGGAATTGGTTATGCCATAGCTCGGGATATTCTCCCAGAACTGGGCCTGCAGAAAGATATCCCTATTCTCAAAATAGGAACTCCATTCCCCTTTCCCACCGAGGTGGTTGAGGCATTCATCCAGAAATGCGATCACATCCTGATCCTTGAAGAAACCGAACCGGTCATCGAGCTCCAGATCCGGGACAAATCAAAAATCTATGGACGATTATTGGACGGCCTTATACCCAACGAAGGAGAGATGCTTCCCGAAGTCATTACCCAGGTGATATCTAATCTCTGCAAAAGGTTCTCCATCCCTGTAGGTGAGTTCCCTTCTACTGCACCTCTTGAGAAGATGGTTGCAGGACTTGGCTTGCCTATTCGTCGGCCAACCCTTTGCTCAGGATGTCCTCATCGATCTTCTTTCTATGCCCTGAAGAAAGCCTTCCCTAACGGGATTTTCCCCAGTGACATTGGCTGTTATACCTTGGGAATGAATATGGAATCAGTAGATACCTGTCACGACATGGGGGCTGCCATCACCTTCGCCAGTGGCCTTTACCAAGCTTATCATCAGGATGGTAAAGATATTCCCATTATCGCCACCATTGGAGACTCAACTTTCTACCATTCCGGTGCCCAAGGACTCCTGAATGCTGTTTATAATGGAGCCAAATTCGTTCTCGTCATCCTCGATAATTCCATTACAGCAATGACAGGCATGCAACCCACTCCGGAATCCGGAACCACGGCTGACGGCCATCCTGGCAAATCCCTTTCACTTGAAGAACTGGTTAAGGGATGCGGTGTTAAATACATCCGAGTAATTAATCCTTACGATATCAAAGGGATGATCCAAGAAGTCGAAAAAGCGTACAAATATACTCAGCAACGAGATGGTGGAATGGCTGTTCTCATCGCCCGTTACCCCTGCATCATCTACCAAAAAGAGCAGCTCAAGGTGAATCCCATCAAGGTGGAAATCCGTCATATGCCTCCACCAGAAAAGAGTCTTCCGCAGGTGAAAAGCGGAGAGATGGACAAATCCCTTTTACCTGTTTTCCAAGATGAGGCTTGTTGTCAATGCGACACCTGTATGATCCAGTGTCCTGAGGGAGCGATTTCCAAAACCGAAGGCGGTTATGTCATTGATTACAACAAATGTACAGGTTGTCGCGTTTGTGTCCAGGAGTGTCCTACCTCAGCGATCGATATGCCCGCTGTGGGTGCCTGTATTGGTTGCGGGTACTGTCTCAAACGATTCGAGTGCCCCTCCTTGATAAGAGGAGAGGATGGCCGAGTGAAGATCGATCGATTAACCTGTGTGGACTGCGGTCTCTGCATGCAGGTTTGCAATCAGGAAGGAATTTACCAAATTGCTTGATTGCAGATTGCAAATTGTAGATTGACAAATCTGAAATCTAAAATCTGAAATCTGAAATTGGGATTTATAACATGAACGTCCAGATGATTATTTCCGGTGTGGGAGGTCAGGGTGTTCTTCTCGTCACACGGATCTTTTCCGAGTTCGCCCTTAAAGAAGGATTTCCCATCATTGGTTCAGAAGACCATGGTATGAGCCAGCGAGGAGGCTCAGTAATGACCCATCTGAAGATTGGGAATTTTGATAGCCCCCTGGTAAAGAAGGGAAGCGCCGACATCCTCTTATCCCTCGAAAAGAATGAGGCCTATAAGACCCTTCACTATCTCAAACCGGCTACGAATGGTCATAACGGCGGTCTCTGTTTTATCAATGCTCCAGATCCTGACTATATGGACAAACAAATCAAGGCGTACCTGAATGAAAGAGGGATTGAAACTTATGCCTTTGGGGCGGACCAGGTTGCCAGAGAGATGGGATCGGTTCAATCGGCAAATGTTGCCTTGATCGGTTTTGCTTCTGCACATCTCAGGTTTCCCTTTTCCCACGACAGACTCAGAGTTTCCATCGAACGAGTGACTCCCCAAAGGTTTCGAGAAGTGAGTCTAAAAATATTTGATAGAGGCTTCTTAGAAGGTAAAAAAATTATAAGCCCGTAATTTGATGTTATGATGTTTTATTCCCTAAAGCTTTTCAAACATCAAAATGGATACAAAATATCTTGCTATGCTTGATTTTAACGAAGAGCAAAGACTGACTCAAAAAAGTGTTCACGAATTTGCAAGAAAAGAGTTGGCTCCCAAAGCCTCCTATTGGGATACTCAAGAAGAGTTCCCTTGGGAGAGTGTAAGGAAGATGGCAGGAATTGGACTCACTGGATTACGTCTGCCAGCATTTTATGGCGGCGCAGGAACCGACCTGATCACGACTGGAATAGCATTGGAAGAAGTTGCTCGATTTGATCATAGCTGTGCCATCATCCTTTGTGGCTGCAATATTACTGGGAGACTGTTGCTTCGTGCTTCTCAAAACATAAGGGATACCTACTTGCCGGATGTTGTGAAAGGGAATAGCATCATCGCGTTTGCAGCGATGGAGTCGGAGGCTGGCTCAGACGTCAGAGCAATCAAAACTACTGCGAAGCTTCAGGGCGATAGGTTTATTGTCAGCGGTGAGAAGTCGATGATCACCTTTGCCGAAGTGGCGCAAGGGTATGTGGTCCTTGCTAAAACAGATGTGGAATACAGGGAGGGCATAAGCTGTATCTTTATAGAAGCGAACAGGCCTGGGATAGACATCCAACGGCTTCAAGGTTTTGGCTGGAGAGCCACAAAATGGGGAAACATTGCCTTTGACGATGTGAAAGTCCCTGCCGAAAATCTTATCGGAGAAGAAAACAATGCCTTAACGATGTTAAAAGGTACGGTACAAGAACAGAGGGCTCTTACGGGCATCATCGCTTTGGGTACGGCCAAACAAGCCCTCGAAGAAGCGGTGAACTATGCAAAGACACGTAAGGTTTTTGGAAAGCCTTTGGGAAAATTTGAAGGCATACAATTCAGATTGGCTGATGATTTCACTTTGCTCGAAGCGGCAAGGCTTGTCTGTTACAAGGCTCTGGATCTGATCGACAAAAATGCTGATGAAGCGACTGTTTGGGCAGCGATGGCTAACCTCATCGGAGGTGAAACAGCCTATCAAGTAGTGAATAATGCAATAGATGTGTATGGAGGGCCGGGATATTCAAGAGAGCTTCCCCTTGAGCGGTATCTGAGGGATGTGAAAGCAACGCAAATAGCGAATGCAACGTTGAAGATGGAAATAGGCCAGGGACTTTTAGGAAAAGAGTTCCTGCCTTACACATAAGCTGACGATTTAATTTCTTACCACCCTTAGAAGCTCGAAAATCTGTGAAGCCGGCCTTTATTCCCAACCATTTCTTCTCACCGACTTGAACTCCTTCTCAATCTTTTTAAGAACCCTAAGAAAGTCGTTTTTCACTATTTGACCGGACCAACTTTTTTGTGGATGCCACCCAATCGCAATTTCTCAACCTTAACGTTGATAAACTTTTGACGATACGGACATGGGCAAGCCGTTCGGAAAGGCTTCGAGGCGAACCTTTGGCCGAATCGGCACTCTCGTCCCCTTCCCCTGCTGGAATTCACTTGGGGTGATGTCCTCCGATACCCTTAAATTCTCAAAACAACCGCCTTCCGAAGCCTTGAAGGGCGGTTTGCCCGTGTCCGTTTTGCAACTGTCAGGTCAAGTCTGACCCGGAGCCTCTATGGACTGGGAGCCATCAAAAGGGTTCTCATCCTATCTTCTCTTGGAACAGTTCCTCGGAGAACCGTTCTTGAAGAAATTGGTAAATTTTCTCCCCGATCTTAAGCCCCAACTCAATGAACTCCGGTCCATAGATCTTCCCCGTCTCCGTGCGGAAGGTTTCTTTAATCCAGGAGATTCCTTCCATCCCCTTTGGAAACCGACGAATCAGGGGTGCGATGCGTGTCCTCGAAGAGCGGAGCATTTGCCAGAGGGTCTGAGTAAAATTGTCCGGACCCCAGCGGAATTTATCAGCATCGTAGAGCGCATCGCTGATCATCTGGCCGACAGGTGATTCAATTCTCTTGGGTTCAACGAAGGCTTCATGGTTGGCAATTGCCTGCACGATATATTCTCCTTTTTCAGGGTAGATGGAAAACTCCTGTAATATTCTCGAAGCCCCAAAGGCGCTCACCTTGGCGTGGTCTTTTTCACCCCGCCGCAGATCATGCAGGAGGCCGGCGACCTGGGCCAAGAGGCAAGCTTCATGTCTTAAAGGTTCCTTCAGGGAAAGCCTTTCCCCTTCGATATAAGCCAGGGCCCCGGCTTCCACAGCTACTTTTTCAGAGTGATCTATGCCATGACCGAGGTCGTCCTTCAGTTCGCTGAGAACGAGGGTACGGCATTTCATGACCTGTACATCCTCATCAAAAAGGGAATGTGACAGGTTAAGAGGTTCTCGACAGGAAACATAGAAGCGGGGTTGAGGAAAAGAAGCGGCGATAATTCGAGAGGCAACGATCATTTCTTCATAAATGTCTTCCATCAACCTTCCTCGGAAGCCAGGTGGCCCTTGACGGGTTCCCTGTGAATAGTGTAGACGCGACACCCTATGGCCAGTGCGAGTGCACGACGTCTGCCAGTGCCTTGAATACCTCGGTTGCGACGTTGACTGGCTGGGACGAGTTGACTGCCACGGAGATGACCGTGCCGCTCCTTGGGTCATAGAACGTCGCCGCCTGATACCCGAGGCCTTCACCGGTATGACCCCACCAGCCCTTCAACTGTCCGATACCGAGGCCGTAACGGTCATACTCAGGACCGTGAGTAGCCGGCCGCGAATGCCGCAAACGTATCCACTGAAGACACGGGCCGATGAGTCGGCCCGTTCCAAGGGCTCTCCCCCATTTGCGAAGGTCCTCGAGCGTGGATACCATCCCGCCAGCCGCGCCGAATGCGGAAAGGTTCACGACACGAAGCTCCATGAGATCCCCTGTCGCTGGATCCACATCATAGGGGGTGGGGTAGGGATTGGGTATGTTCGTGTCATTGGGGTACGATGTTTTCGTGAGCCCGAGAGGTTTAAAGATACGTTTCCGATAGGTTTTAACGAGATGTTCCTGGGTGACCGCCTCTACCACCATACCAAGCAGGATTGTGTTGGTGTTGCTATAGTCGTACTCCGCACCCGGGGCGAATACCGGTGATCCGGGAAGGGCCAAGTCGATGATTTCCTGGGGAGTCCATGGCTTACCAAAATCTGCCACCAATGCCGATAGGAATGCCTCGACTCCACTGTAGTCCTTCACCCCGCTCTCCATCGCGGCCAACTGCGCAAGCGTAATCTCGTTGCCGTTCGGGATTCCCGGGACGTATTGTTCGATCGGGTCGTCCAATGAGATCTTCCCGTCACGCACGAGCTGGAGAATCAGTGTCACTGTGAACGACTTGGTAATACTACGAATCGGGAAGTGATCGTCGAGGGCGATCGGCCTTCCGCTCCGGACGTCACCGAATCCTTCCGCTATCTTCCAGGCCCTGTCCCCTGGGACCCACACGCCGGCTACCAGGCCTGGGATGTGGAACTCTTTCATGACTCGGTGGACGGCAGCTCGGTAGGCGGCATGACGTGCGTGACGCCAAAATGCACTGGTGCTGGGACTGACTCCTGCCGTCCGGTCGCTTCGGTCGATCAGTGCTGCACTCGCCGTGCCTAAGAAGCCGAAGGCCAAAATGAAGCCGAAGAGCAATAACCGCTTAGTTAGAACGACAAACCAACGACCAGACGATTTATGATGCATGATAACGGACCATCCTTTCTCGAGGCTGCCAAGAAGCCCCAATTGCCCTCTGTTATGACTTTCCCAAGACACGCGCAGATTTCTCGGTCTACAGTCAATAAGTCCGGCGCGTTTGCGGGACATAGTTAAATTCTTTCACTTATTTTCCCTTCCAGAAACCTCATTCCCCCTCACCTGTCAACTGTTCTGGAAGCCTCTCCCCAAGCCAAAGCCCGCCTTCTTAACAGCTTTCTCTGGAATTCCCCCAAAAGCATACGCAGAGACAGGGATCCCGGTATCAATAACTACCCTATCTTTTCCTTCCGTATGTCTTTCTCCTTACCAATTTTACAGAATGATCAATATCTCTCACGATCGGTTTTGGTCTTTCAAATGCCTCTCGTGCAACTTTAAAGGTTGCATCGAGCCGATCCTCAGGAGAAAGTATGCAAAGGATATGATCCTCGGGACTTATAATTTTGGTAGCGGCCTCCACTTCCATCACCTCTTCTTAAAATTGTTCACCTAATCTATCAAAGATTCAACATAAGAGCAAATTAATGGGAGGATTTATGAAAAAAGAAGCCTACTTAGCAAATCAGATGCCAACCCGTGAAATCAAAAAGGAATGTAGGTAAGGGCTTGATTATTCTTTTCAAGGTAATTTGACAACTCAAATAGAAAAAGATAAATTATTTATATAATCAATTTAAGGAGCTGGCGATGTACAAAAAAATAGTTAATCGATCAGTTTTAGGACTCGCTTTTCTTGCTCTTCTATTCGGCCTTTTCTTCTGTATGGGTAACGAGCGGGCGAATTCGTTACCCAAAAATGATAAACTGACGACTGCCAAGTCCCTTGGACAGGCCTTTGTGGAGGTTGCCAAGAAGGTTCAACCTGCCGTCGTCAACATTTCCACTGAGAAAACGATTACGATGAAGCCTTGGGACAAATTTGGAGAAGATTTCTTTAAAGGAAGTCCCTTTGAAGACTTCTTCAAAGGTTTTGGCTTTTCCCCTCGGGAAAAGGGAAAGGAATATCGACAAAAACAGCGAAGTGGTGGATCCGGAGTTATCGTTGATAAAGAGGGTTATATCCTCACGAACAACCATGTGGTCGAAGGGGCAGATAAGGTCAAGATAAAGTTAAATGACGGGAGAGAATTTACCGCCACGCTTAAAGGCCAAGATTCAAGAACAGATCTTGCTGTCCTCCATATCAAGGCAAAAGATCTTCCTGTTGCCGCCTTAGGAGACTCAGATAAGCTGGAGGTCGGAGAATGGGCCATTGCCATTGGCAGCCCTTTTGGCTTGGAGCACACGGTGACGGTGGGGGTGATCAGCGCCAAAGGTCGCTCGGGGCTGGGAACAGGAACCTATGAAGATTTCATCCAAACGGATGCCTCCATCAATCCAGGCAATAGTGGAGGTCCTCTGATCGATATTGACGGGGAGGTAATCGGTATCAATGCCATGATCATCCAACCCGGCACCGGGATTGGGTTTGCCATTCCCATCAATATGGCGAAACAGATTCTGAACGATCTCATCAAACAAGGAAAGGTGATCCGGCCCTGGCTGGGAATCAGCGCCCAGGACCTCACTCCAGAGATGATCGAGCACTTTAATGTGAAAGAAAAAGACGGAGTTCTCGTAGGCCAGGTCTACCCGGGAACCGGTGCTGAAAAAGCAGGATTGACTTCGGGGGACATCATTAAATCAGTGGATGATAAAGCGGTTAAGAACGTCAATGAATTGGTGAAAGAAATCCAGAAGAAAAAGGTCGGCCAGAAGGTGAAACTCAACATCATCAGGGACGGGAAACCAATGGTCATTGAGCTGACGACCACCTCCATGCCCGATAAACCAGAAATTTCGAAGGAAAAAGAAGCTGAGGAAAAACTGGGGGCAAGGGTTCAGGAACTGACACCCCAATTATCCGCTCGTTATCGGATCAGTGGAGTCAAGTACGGTGTGGTCGTGGTAGGTATAGAGGATGGAAGCCTCGCCGACGAAATGGGCCTCCAGGAAGGAGATGTCATTCTGGAAATCAACCGGAAAAAGATCGAGACCATCAAGGATTTTGAAAAAGCGTTGAAAGATGCCAATTTAGAAAAAGGTATTCTTTTTCACCTCCATCGGAAAGGAAGCAGTTTCTACCTGACTTTTAAGAAATAAAAATTTCAAATGTCAAAGTTCAAATGTCAAATCAAATCTAAATCTCAAATACTAAAAATTTTTTGATTTGGCCTTTGACATTCATTTGACATTTGGATTTTGAAATTTGGATTTGCAATATCGGGAATTATCCCGCAGCTTTCACATACCTCATCCTCAAATCATAGAGGATGTAGTCTATCATCTTGTCTTCATCAGGAGAAAGATTTCCCTTTGTCTTCTCTCTCAACATTCCGATGAGGTCTATGGTTTGTTTCGCCAAAGAGAGGTTCTTAGCCGATTGTTGAGCGATTGGATCCTGAATTTCTCCCAATTGAATCAGAGCCGAGGTACTCAGAGAAAAGAGAAAATTGGTAAAATTAATTTCAGGAAGAGGAATATCCTGCCCAGGAATATCTTTTTTAGGAGGTTTTTCTCCCTTCCCCTCCTCTTTGACCTGGAAATCCTCCTCCTCTTCCTTTTTGGCGCTAAATCTCTTGTCCCTCACAACAAAACCTTTTTCCTTCTCTTCGTTGTTCTTATCATTTCCCATGGCGACCTCCAAGAGGTTAAGTTCCCCCATCCTTCCTCTTATTATTAGCTTTTGGTTAGGATGAACTAAAGGGGAAAATTGCAAAATAAATACAATAAAATCAAATAGATAAAAAAATACTTGACATTGAAATTTTTATTGTTTATATTTATTGTCAGCACTCCATTAAAAAGAGTGCTAATAGTCTCCGAGGTGGTATCTGATGTCGAATTTGCCTGTTGTTAAGAACTCCTTACAGTCCTACCTCATACAGATTAACCAATTCCCTCTTTTGACTCAGGAAGAAGAATTTCAACTTGCTGTAACATATCGTAAATACAATGACTTAAAGTCCGCCCAAAAATTGATTACATCAAATTTAAGATTCGTTGTCAAGGTGGCTTTTGAATATAAATCCTATGGTGTTAAACTTCTTGACCTCGTCCAAGAGGGGAATATCGGCCTGATGATGGCGGTCAAAAAATTTGATCCTTACAAAGGGTATCGATTTATATCGTATGCCGTCTGGTGGATCAGAGCCTACATTCAAAACTTTATCATTAAGAGTTGGAGCCTCGTCAAGATCGGGACCACTCAGGCACAAAAGAAACTGTTCTATAAGATTGGGAAGGTAAGAAAGGCCTTGGAATCTGAAGGGGATAGTGAAAAGAAATATGAACTTCTCGCGAAAAACTTAGATGTCGCTAAATCAGATATTATTGAGATGGAACAAAGGATGTCCTCGAGAGACTTCTCTCTGGATGCCCCCTTTGATGCAGATCATGAATTGACGCACCTCGACCTCCTTCAAGAAAACTCTCTCAATCAAGAGGAGGCGCTTGTCCGGGAAGAAGAAAAGGAGATTCGGGAGCGCGAAGTTGTTAATGCAATGAAACGTTTAAACGAGAAAGAGGTCTATGTGATTAAGAACAGAATTATGGCAGATTCCCCGCTCACCCTTCAGGAAATCGGGAACCATCTCAAACTCTCAAGGGAGCGAGTGAGGCAGATTGAAAGCGAAGCACTGAAGAAGTTGAAAAAGGAGATCAACCCCAACATTTACGCGGAAGCTTAACGGGAGGTATTAAGAATGCCTATCTATGAATACGAATGCGACCATTGTAACGAGATTTTTGAGATTTTTCATAAGATAGATGAGGATTGCAAAGTGGCCTGTCCGAAATGCTTGGGCCCGGCGAAAAAACTGATTTCAGCAACCAACTTTGTCCTGAAGGGTTCTGGTTTCTATGTGAACGACTATCCTTCCAAGAGTCGAAGCGAAGGAAAGAAGGCAGAGAAAGAAGGGTCAGAAAAAGGGCAAAGTGGGAAAAGTGAGGAGAAAAGGGCAGAAAAAAAAGCAGATCCGAAATAAATTGAATCCTAATAACCAAATCCCAATCCCGCCAAGGCGGGACCAACCAAATTCCAATTTCTCAATATCTAAATAACCAAAATGGATAATTGTAACACTTTAGCACTTTGAAAAATCGCCCCCATGAAACACCGGTCAGGGATGTTGGAAAAGTTTTAGAGCGGAAACCTTTTACTCGATCATTCCGATGGCTCCAATACGATTGCAAGGTCTTGTTCGTCTTCTCCGTTTCGAAACGATAAAGCATAAAAGACCGCATTCTAAAACTTTGGAAGCATCCCTGACCGGGAAACCAATCGCGTTCGATTTCAAACAGCTAAAGTGTTACGGATAATTTGCTTTTTTTATTTCGGTCATCGAGATTTGGTTGTTACCTGGCTAGTGGTGCTTGGGATTTGGTTCGGTTTTGTTAATTCTCTTTTGCTTCAATAACTTGACCACATCATCAAGAATAAATTCGGAAACTTCTTCTTTTGACATCAACGGGAGATCCTTTACCTCTCCGGACGGATACAAGATCTTGACTTGATTCGTATCCAACTCAAAACCTGCGCCTGGCTTTGTCACATCATTTACCACAATAAAATCCAGATTCTTTTCCATCAATTTTTTACTGGCATTGCCAATCAGATTCTCTGTTTCTGCTGCAAATCCGATCAGGATTCGATCTCCCTTCTTCCTCCCTATTTCCCCAAGGATATCCCTTGTCCTCTCCAACTCCAAAGAGGTATAGGGATCGGCTTTCTTCAATTTTTTGAGACTGATCACCTTTGGACGATAATCTGAGACGGCTGCTGCCTTGATGACCACCGTGCATCCCTCCATATGGGCTAAAACAGCCTCTCTCATCTCATCGGCAGTTCTTACAGAGACCACATCAATGTCTCTCCGTGGGATTGGGAGGGAGGTGGGACCTGTAACCAAAACGACCTCGGCACCTCTCCGCTTCGCCACTTTTGCTAAGGCATACCCCATCTTCCCTGAAGAACGATTTGTGATGAATCTTACGGGATCGATCGGCTCTTGGGTTGGACCGCCGGTAATCAGAATTCTTTCTCCCTTTAAATCCTTTTGGGACAAGAGATCTTCTATCCTCTCCACCACCTCATCCAATTCGGCCAGCCTTCCCTTTCCATACCAACGGCAGGCGAGTTCCCCTTCTCCAGGTTCCACAAAATAATAGCCCCTCTCCAGTAAGGTTTGAACATTTCTCTGAAGGGCCCTGTTTTCCCACATATTGACATTCATGGAAGGAACAAAAAGGACCGGCGCCTTCGAGGCCATCACCATAGTGGAGAGAAAATCGTCAGCAATGCCATTGGCAATCTTTCCAATGATATTCGCCGTGGCGGGAAGTATGACGATCAACTCTGCTAAGTCAGCCAGCGCAATATGGCCAATTTTTTCGTCTTCGAGGAGGGCAAAAAGATTGGTGACCACCGGGTTTCCTGAAAGGGTTTGAAAAGTGAGGGGAGTGACAAATTCTTGGGCACTTCGGGTCATGACTACATGGACATTGGCCTCTGCCTTAGCTAAAAGCCTGACAAACTCTGCTGCTTTATAGGCTGCAATCCCACCGGTAACCCCTAAGACAATCTCTTTTCCCTTTAGCATGGAAACTTATATACCACAAAAAAGGAAAACTCACAAGGTAATGAAGGGGGGTCCGGGTCGCTGATATTGATATTGCTTTTCGCCTCCCCAAATCTTAAAATTTGTTAAAAGATTATCAGGAGGCATTGAATTGAGGGAGATTCATGTAGAGAATATTATGAAGGCTGTCAAAGAATTGGTGGTTCAAGCCAATACGGAGCTACCTGGGGATGTCCTGTCGGCGTTCGAAAAAAGCCTCGAAATAGAAGAATCATCTATTGGTATACAGGTTCTCAGAGATTTGATCGAAAATGCCCAGATTGCCTGTCGAGAGAAGGTACCTATCTGCCAAGACACAGGAATGGCAATCCTTTTCGTGGAGATCGGGCAGGGTGTCCAAATCGTAGGAGGAGAATTCCATCAAGCATTGGAGGAAGGGGTAAGAATGGGGTATCGGGATGGATACTTCCGAAAGTCCACGTTAGATCCAATTGAACGAATTAATTTCGGCGATAATACCCCTCCAATTGTTCACATCGATCTCGTTCCTGGTGATCAAATGAAGATCACGGTGATGACGAAAGGCTTTGGTGGTGAGATGATGAGTCAGGTGAAACTCTTCGCCCCTTTTGTTGGAATGGAAGGGATTGAGGATGAGGTGGTGAAGATTGTTTCGGATGCAGGAGCCAATCCTTGCCCTCCGATTATCGTTGGAATTGGCATTGGTGGAAATTTAGAAAAGGCGGCCCTGATTGCAAAAAAATCTCTTCTAAGAAAGATTGGAGAAAAAAATTCCAATCCAAAAGTTGCCCAGATGGAGGAGGAACTTCTGAACAGGATTAATCGGTTGGGAATAGGCCCAGGAGGTTTGGGTGGGAGGGTCACCTGCCTCGCAGTGAACATTGAAACTTTTCCAACTCATATCGCCAGCATTCCTTTAGCTGTCAACATCCAGTGCAATGCCCATCGCCATAAAGAAGCCATCCTTTGACTCAGTCTATATCTTCTTCATGCTTACCCATCACTAAGACGCTGAAAGGACGGCCTTTTCACCTTCCATAACGATCCGATGAATTTCCTCTTGCAGGTCTCTGTCCACTTCCTTAGGGCGGTGTTCCTTAAGAATCTTCTCCACCCTGTTGTGAGCACGCTGTTCTATATCCTTTTTGTCTGAGTTGATCCACGCCGTAAAATCAAGCCGTGTAAAAAGCTTTGGTGCCCAAAGTTCTTCTTTATAATTTTTTAACGTGTGCCGGCTGCTAAGAAATGTACCTCCCACACCAATCTCTTTTATGGCTTCAAAGGCTAAGTGCTCTTCATCAACTTTGAATCCTCGAATTACTCTACGGCAGGCATCTATTATCTCATCGGCCAGCACCAATGCCTCTAGGCAACCCGACTTACCGAAATCCATTCGGCCGGCGTCGTGAATGAGATTAACCCCGCCCAGGGCAGGTATGATTGCATTCATAAACACCTCGGAGCCAAACTGTGCATCCAGTACCTTAGCATCTGAACAAGCCCCACGCCCCCAAGTGGCAAAATCATAATATTCCGCTATTTCACCTACGGCCACACCGCTTAAAAAACCGAGCTCTGGGGAACCGTAACAGAAGTTACCTGTATAAAGATCCATGGCCACTCCACCTATTCCATAAATAATCCTCGCCTTCTCATTCACCAATCGAGCAATGGTCATGGCAGCAAGAACTTCAGCATTACCTGTGACAAGGGCTCCCGCTATCGTCACAGGGGCAGTCCCGCCAGCTGTAATGGCTCCAGAAATAATAAGAGGGATGTTAAATTTCACCGCCTTTATTAGACGGTTCAAGGGTTCTTTATCCAATTGAAGCGGAGAGGATGGCTGAAAATATAAAATGATAAAAGGCCTTTTAACTTCTGTGTCACCAGGATGTACCGCCTGATGGATGCGATAGACTGTTTCTACAAAGTGACCGTCCTCCAGGCATACAGGAACAATGGGCTTAGAGGTGTTCAAAACCATTGCCTCCAGTTCATGAAGATCCTGTACTTTCAGGGGCTGATCCTGGGCCGTGATATCCGACATCACAAAGTCCATGTTGGACAAGAAGTCGCAGATTTTCGCCACATGAGCGACATCTTCCTTAGTGGATGGCCGGCGATTCCCCTGAAGATCCAAAAGGTTCGGAGCACCCCCACCCGGACCGAAATATACTTTATTTCTACCTAATTTTAAGGCAAGGTTCCCCTCCCTGTCGTAGATGTCTATATCGTTGGAAAAAGCATTAATAGTTTTTTCAATCTCTTCCTTAGGGAAACAAACCACATCTCCTCTCCCATCTAACTTAAAACCATGCTTTTTTAATAATTCCAGAGCGTGTTTATTTCGGACAGCAACCCCAATTTCATTGAGAACTTTAAGTGTCGTATGATGGATTTTTTCAATTTCTTCTTTCGATAAAACTGTTAATTTCATAAGTGTTATTTCCTCCTTAAAATCTAAATTTATCTTTCATGTGTGGAAATATCATAGCCATTGCAAATTCATGCTCAAAGGCTGGTTCGAGAGTCAGTTCCACATACTCTACCTCTTCAACCAGTTCTTCAGCTCTTTGTCTTTCAAACGTATCAAGCAGGGCGATCACTGCCCCCTCTCCGGCAGCATTGCCTACCATGAAAACAGATTTCGGACCACAGTCAGGTAACATCCCTATTTGATAGGCCGCGAGGGGGTCGATATAATTTCCAAAGGCACCAGCCAGCAAGACCCGGTCAATCGTCTCCACTTTGGCCTTCATCATTAATACCTTAGCGCCCGCATAAAGCGCGGCTTTTGCTATTTGGACATTTTCGATATCTTTCTGTGTGATCACAATGTCATGGTCAATGGAGGTCTGTTTTGCCCAGGCAATCACAAACTCCTTACCTTCTTCTCCTTTTCTAAGCCGAGGAGTGGATAGTGACGAAACAAATTTGCCAGTTCGATCAATAACGCCTTTAGCAAAAAGATGGGCAACGCTGGAAATTATTCCAGAGCCGCAGATCCCTTTCGGCTTTTCCTGACCGATGGTTTCCCAATGCACCTCAAGGTCTGACTCAATATGGATACTCTCAATAGCTCCGGGAGCGGCTCGCATTCCAAATCGAATATGTGCTCCTTCAAATGCTGGGCCGGTGGCCACAGAGCATGATAATAAGCGTCCTTGCGTTGCTAAAATAATTTCCCCATTTGTACCGATATCGATAATCAATTGGTTTTCTTTATTGAGCCACGGTTTAGTGGACAGAAGCACTCCTATGTTGTCAGCACCAACAAACCCTCCAATAATAGGCAAGATATGAATGTTCGCAGACGGTTCCAATACTAAGCCAAGCTCTTTGGCTTTTAGGTCGCAAGAAAAGCGAAGTACCGGTGTAAAAGGAGCTTGGCCGATATAGCAAGGGATAAAACCGAGAAGTAAGTGGTGCATACAGGTATTACCAACGACAACCATTTCGAATATGTCATTGACAGACAATCCTGCAGCTATGGTGCTCTCCTTGACAATCTCATTCAGCGCACCAATGATCAATCTCTTAAGAGTCTCCACCCCTTCTGGATTGGCATTGCAATAGGCGATCCGGGACATGACGTCTTCCCCATAAGCAATTTGAGGGTTCATGAGTGAATGGACTGCAAGAATCTTTCCGTCCATAAGATCCATGAGATAGCCTGCAACTGTGGTGGTGCCGACATCCACAGCTATTCCACAAGGGTGGCCACAACCCCGAGGGGCAACCCGGACGATTTCACGGCTATTCCAAAGAGCTACTTCAACTTGCCATCGCGCCCTCCTCAGTTTATCGGGTAATGATTTCAAAACATGATAGTCAACACTCAACGAATGTAACCCATGTCTTTCTTCAAGGACCTCCAACAATCTGGAAAGATCTGACTTATTATCATTTAAGGTAGGTGGTGGCAGATCTACTGAATACCAGGACAATGCAGGTCGGACTGTGTACCGGTCTCTGACTAAAGACTTTCTGATCACTTGTGGACTCAGAGAGCTAATAGAAGGGACGATAACTTCAACATCACCAAAAATACGGGCTTGGCAGGCCAGACGGAACCCTGCCAATAGTTCCTCCGAAGTAAATCTTCCGATCTCCTCTGCGGTTGGCAGAGAGAGATTTTTCTGACCTTTATGAATAATGACTTTACATTTTAAGCAGGTGCCCTGGCCCATGCAAATACTCTCCAAAGGCACCCCTAAGTTGTGGGATGCCTGCTGAATCGTGCAGCCAGGTTCGAAATTCCCCCATCTTTCAGATGGTTGAAAGTATACCCTATACATTAAAATGTCTTTGGCCAAGGCCCCGTCAATCCTAATTATCCCTCTCATGCCAAATAAGGTCATTGAGGCCCATTTCCTCATTCGATTGTTCCGTCATCCTCCAAATTTCTTTTAGGTAACATTTATTCATTTTAGGGCAAATTTTGCAGTCATGCCCTGCTGATCCGACTGTGACTTCTGGTCCGACACCTATGATCATGGACAGGGATTTTAATGGTACCAAGATATTTTGTTTTGTCACACGAAGGCCAATCTGTTTCGCATCCACTATATCAAAGAGAATCCGCTGAAGTTCTAAGTCGATACCTCGTGTTCCTGGCATGATCGGCATCCCGCTTTCCCAACCTCGTGCAGCTGCCTCTTGGGATATTAACAGATTGATGTATTTGCTGTATTTTGCCACGGCTACAGATCCCACTGTGTCCATGATAAAAGCCCTAGCTACCTCCCCTTCGTGACTACTTCTTCTTACCTTCTCCTCAAGGCGCGGGCCTATAGTGCAGAAGACCAAATAGGCCCCAGCAGCAGTGCGCTGGAAGGGCACAAGTATTTTCCATGTAGCGGGTAAGACCTCTTTTGTACGAGCTATAAGTGCTTGAACTGCATGAGATGGCAAAAATTTTACCCCGGCGATAGGTTCCAGCAAACGATTGGCATCTTTCAGCACTTGACTGTAGCGAGACAGGATGCGGTTGTTTATAGAGAACCCCTGGAAATGACAAGCAATCATTTCCCTTATCGTTACCTGTAACGCTTCGGAACCTAAAACAGGCACACCATGGACTTCTTCAAAATGAACTCCTTTCCAGCTCCTCATGTTAACCGCTCAGAAATTCCTCCATCACCGAAACACCCTCGGAGGCGTTTTCGCCATATCCGTCTGCACCCATCTGAATTGCTCTTTCCCGCGTTACCCCTGCTCCCCCGACGATGACGCAGACACGGTCGCGAAGGAATTCCATTTCCAAAAGTTCGATGACCGCCTTCTGATTGACTACAGTGGTGGTCATCAGAGCCGATAAACAAAGAAATTGGGGATTTTCCAACCGAACCTGTTCCACAAACTTCGTATTGGGTACGTCTCGCCCAAGGTCGATCACCTCATAACCATTGGCCTTCAACAACGTGGCCACGATTTTTTTGCCGATATCATGAATGTCCCCTTCAACTGTACCGATGATGACCTTACCCTTGAAGCGGCGTTTTTTTTGTGATTTTTCAATTTCCGGCTCGAGGATCAATACGGCTCTCTGCATAATGTCGGCACAAATCACCATATGAGGTAAAGTAATATTCCCCGCAGCATAGCTATCTCCAATTCGTCTAATGCCATCAGAAAGTCCTCTCTCCAAGATTTCTAATGGATCTAAGCCTTGCTCTAACCCTCTTTGCGTCAGAGTTAACACCTGTTCCTCATCTAAATCGACCAATGCATCACTGATCAATTTATAAAGATCGTCTTCCCCGTTCACTTCTCTCCCCTCTCTTATAAGAATGATTTAGAATTTGAAAGTTTTTCCTATTCCCTTTTAGGCTCGGATAATTTTCCCGAACAATAGAAATCTTTTATGTTAAATGTAGGTGTCGATGCAGAGACATAAGACAACTCTTCTTCTGATAAATTCTTGATTCCATGAACCATGTTCGAAGGGATATATATCAGATCTCCTTCAACTACTTCTTCCACTTCGTTTCCAACTTGAATTCGCCCTTTCCCTCTTATAATGATATATACTTGTTCTGGAAAATGTTGATGAGGGGTTTGACCCGAATCTGGTTTAACATCTACCCATGTTATTGCAAGTTTCGTATTAGGAAAATCCCCTTCTTGTAATAAAACATGGGATTGGAGGCCTTTCCCTTCTCCCTTAAAGACTTGGGATTTATTTCGTTTAAACATCGTTCCTCCAGTTAAACCCTTTTAGTTTTAATCATCCTTAAATCTTCTTAGCGATCTCATAACCCTGTTGAACAGCTTCCAAAACACCTCCAGCTTTCACTTTATCACCAACGAAATGGATTTCAGGAATTTTCTCTTTGATCCTGATATCCACATCTTCTAAAATGGGGGCAGCACCCACTGCTATCACAATTCCATCTGCTGGGAGGAGACTCTTCTTCCCATAACAATCGATCCAGACACCTTGGTCTGTAACTGAGCTGACTGCTGTTTCCTTCATGATCCGAACCCCAGAATTTTCCAAAGACATTATCAGAGGCAACCTGTTAATACGATCCATATCCTGAGCGATGTCATCCAAAATTTCAATGATCGTTACTTCTTTTTCCTGCTCAACCAAAAACTCTGCTACTTCACACCCTACTTGCCCCCCTCCGATGACGAGGATCCTTTTACCTTCCAATTTTGAACCTTCCAAAATCTCTCTGGCTGTGAAGGTTTTTCTATTTTGCAGACCAGCGATATCCGGAAGGATGGGGTGACTTCCCGTAGCAAGAATAGCTGTATTGGGTTGGGTCTCATTAATCCATTCAAGAGTCACCTCTCTACTGAGCTCCACATTTACTCCAGATTTCTTGATCGCATTGATTAAATAAATTCTAAAAGGCTCTATATCCTTTTTCCCAGGTGGTTGGGACGCAAGAGACAATTGACCTCCTAATTGATTAGATTTCTCTATTAAAAAGACCTGATGGCCTCTCTCGGCTGTTATCAGGGCTGATTCCATGCCCGCGGGTCCTCCTCCTACAATTAAAACTTTCTTTTTCTTCTCAGCAGGTGTGATAGGGCTTTCTTCAATCTCTCGGCCTGCAATTGGATTAACACTACATGCCACTGGGGCATCCTTTTCTAGGACGTTCTGGAGGCACCCTTTACAACAATAAATGCAAGGTCGAATCTCATCAAACCTTCCTTCTGCCGCTTTAAGGGGCAGAGAGGGGTCCGCAATAAGAGGTCTTCCCAAGGCGATCAAGTCGGCTCTGCCCTCTTGGAGAACGTTCTCCGCAAGGGAGATGTCGCCCAACTTATTCACGGCGATAACAGGAATAGAGACGACCCGTTTGATGTTCTCAGCAAGATGAACGATGCATCCGGCAGATGCCCTCATGGGCGTGACAGAAGGAATTAGGCCAGGTGTTTTTGTCGGTGCACCAAAACCGACCGATACATGGATCGCATCAACACCTGCCTTTTCAAATCGACGGGCAATCTCCTGAATTTCTCCTAACGAGTTCCCACCTGGTGGTTCTTCACCATTCATCCGGACGATCAGAGGATACGTCTTTCCGACTTCTCTTTTAATCCGTTCAATCACTTCCAAAACAAACCTTAACCTTCCTCTAAAATCTCTGCCATATTCATCATTCCTCCGGTTTGCCCAAGGCGATAGAAATTGCCCACAAAGATACATGTGAGCACAGTGCAATCCGATCGCATCAAAGCCTGCCTCAATCGCCCTTCTTGAAGCCTCCCCGAATTTCTCCACGATCTCTTCAATCTCCTCGTGAGTCAATTCTCTTGGAACCACCTGGCCTACAACCGGATGAGGAATGCTGGATGGAGCAACCGGAATCAACCCTTTAGTGATATCCAAATATCCTGTTTTTGAGACTCGGCCAGCCCTTCTTCCCGCATGAGAAAGTTGAAGGCAGATCTTCGCCCCATGGGCCTTTACGGCCTCGGTGAGCTTCCTAAGAAATGGAATATACTTATCGTCATCAATTGCTGTGCTCTCCTTTACGTTATTTCCCAAGGGGGTATCCACAATTCCATCACCGATGGTAATAAGGCCCACACCACCCTTTGCTCTCTCTTCAAAAAATCGAACCATTCGTTCCGTTACAAACCCATCTTTACCCAGATTGCATGACATGGGCGCCATCACAATCCTGTTCTTCAATTCCAAAGATCCGATCCTAAAAGATTCAAACAGTTTCATCTCCTCTTCCTTCCTCTGGTAATCCTAAGACAGTTCCTTCTCAATTACTCAGTAAGATGTCGGATGGGTTCATGAACCCATCCGATAAAAAGGGTTGCCAATCCCGTCATAAGGGAAAAGATGAACCATGCATAAGAATAGGATTGAGTTTGATCCACAATATACCCGAAGAGTGGAGGACCAAAGAAGATACCAAACCATGCTATGGAAAGACTGACCCCTGTGGCCATTCCAGCTCGGTCTCTCCCAGCAAGCTCAGCTGCCAAGGTAAGGTAAACTCCATTCCATCCGATCGCACAATATCCAAAGAGAAAAATTAAACCCACTATAAACCAAATTGGAAATTGGGGAGATAGAAATGTGAAGGATAGACAAATGATAAAGGAGAGAGTACCGATCATTATGAGAACAATTTTTCTCCGACCTCGAAAGAAAAAATCACTCACAGGTCCCCACGTGAGCCTACCAACTACTCCTCCCAAATGGACGAAGGATAAAAAATATCCTGCTGTAATAACAGAAAAGAGGAGTCTCTCCTTACAAAACAATACGAGATAAGTTTGAATAGATATTTGAAGAGCCATAAAAACGATGACCAAACAGCTCAACAGCATCAGATCCCTATCTTTAAGAATCTCCCATAATGAGGAAAGCGATAAAGGTTGAATTCCTTTATGAGTTTTTTCCATTTGGGGCTTTTTATAAAAGAGGAGGCAGAACAGAAAGGAAAGAAGGGATATTGCTCCTGATATAATAAAAGCCTTTCTCCAATCCAAAACTATTGCAATTGTAGGCAGTGTGGCAGCAGCCAATACACCCCCCATCGGAATTCCCGTCTGTTTGACTCCCATTGCGGTGGCTCTTCCCTTTATCGAAAACCAGGACATTACGGCTTTCCCTGTAGCTGGGTTGATGGGAGCATGCCCCATCCCTGCCAAGAAAAGGAATCCACAGACAGTCGAAAAGGAGTGAGCCAAAGAAATGGAGAGGATGAACGACCCCACCACCAGTTGACCGATGGCCATTGTCCAATAGACTCCGACCCGATCCACTAACCAACCCATTGGGATGGAGAGGAAGAAGGCCCCCAGAAAAAAGACCGAGGACAACATACCGATCTGGAAATGTTTGAGATGAAGTTCGGATTGGAGAAAAGGTGCGAGAGGCTGGATGCTCTGACCGGAATAGGCATTCATCACATGGGTTAAAGTAATCAATCCAAGGATTGCCCATCTGTAAGAGACCGAGGAACCCCTTCTTGTATCCCCGTTGATAGTGGGTGAGTCATTCAAGGATCTCGACCATCCATTCAGACCCCGGGAAAAAATCCGCCCTCTTCTTCACCCTTTCAGAAGTTGTGGGTTCCATCCTTTTCAAAGAAGGGAGGATTCTCAATCGTTTAGATCTTGGGGTTTTGATCGCAGATGCTTTCATCAAATTCCAAGGTAGGCTTTCTTGACCTGGGGACTGTTGAGAAGCTCCTTTGAATCCCCGGAGAGGGTGATCCGCCCGGTCTCAAGGACATAACCCCGAGCCGCATGTTCCAACGCGATCTGCACGTCCTGTTCAACGAGGAGGATGCTCGCCCCTCTTTGATGAATCTGTTCAATGGCATCGATGAGGCTATCCACTAAGAGCGGTGAGAGACCCAAAGAGAGTTCGTCAACGAGGAGGAGTTTGGGATGGGACATCAGCGCCCGTCCGATGGCACACATCTGTTGCTCCCCTCCGCTCAGAGTACCTGCAAGCTGTGTGCCCCTTTCAAATAGGCGTGGAAAGAGGTGAAAGACAAAATCGAGGTCCTCCTTGATCATCTTCTTATCTTTCAGGGAGTAAGCTCCCATCATCAGGTTTTCATAGACCGTCATCCCTGCGAAGAGCTTTCTTCCCTCAGGGACTTGAGAAATCCCTCTCACCACAATCTCCCCGGGAAGGAGGTGAGTGATATCACTCCCGTCATAAACAATTTCTCCATGAAGAGGCTTATGTAACCCAGAAATGGTCCGAATTAAAGTTGATTTTCCAGCGCCATTCGATCCTACAATGGAGACAATTTCTCCCTCTTTTATCTCTATATCGATCCCCCATAGTATTTTAATATCTCCGTAGGCTGCCTCCAGCCCTTTTACTTCAAGCATGGGCACTCTCCTCCCTACTCTTCGCATACCTTGAACCGAGGTAAGCTTTGATCACCTTCTCATCTTTTGAGATCTCCTCGGGAGTCCCTCCAGCAATCAATCTTCCCTCATGGAGAACGATGACCCGGTCCGAGATCCCCATAATCGCTTTCATCACATGCTCAATGAGCAGAATGGTGATGCCGTTTCGATTTAACTCCTTAATCAACGCCATCACATCCTCCATCTCCTTTGGTCTTAAGCCCGCCATCACTTCGTCAAGAAAGAGAATCTCCGGCTCCATTGCCAATGCCTTGGCCAATTCCAATCTCTTGCGGTCAGGGATCGTCGTTTCTTCTACCGGGAAATCCTTCTTCTTCTCGAGCCCGATAAATTCCAATACTTCCTCCACCTTCTTAAGCGCTTCTTTTATTGTTCGCTTCATCCCCGATTTTCCGAACAAGGCCCCGATCAAGACATTCTCCTTGACCGTCATTCCTGAGAAAGGTTTTACAATCTGAAAAGTCCTGGCTATCCCCATCCTTCCGATATGGTAGGGTTTGGCATGGGTGATATCCTCTTCTCTAAACCGAATCTTTCCTTTGGATACCGGGTAGACTCCTGTGATCACATTGACCAGTGTCGTCTTGCCAGCGCCATTTGGACCGATGAGTCCCACGATCTCTCCCTTCTCAATCTGGAAGGTCAAGTCTGAGAGAGCGGCTAACCCACCAAAATATTTGCTTACATTCTCTCCTTTTAATAAGATCTCCATCAAATTCGATTCTCCTTTATATTGGCCAACATTTTGGATAAAGAAAGTTTTCCCCTCATTAATTTCATGACCCCCCCTGGCATGAAGATAACCACTAAGACGATCAAAACCCCTAGAAAGGCAGCATGGACATTGACGAAATGGCTCCAGACCAATTCCGATAGAAACTCAAAAATGAAAGCCCCAACGATCGGTCCAAAGACAGTTCCAGGGCCTCCGAGAAAGGTCATGAGCAGCATCTTCACAGTGATCCCTACATTGAAGACTCCTTCAGGATTGATGAAGGCAGTCCAATAAGCGTAAACGCCACCGACCAAACCTGTAAAAAAAGCGCTCGCTGACCAAGCGATCGTCTTGTACCATGCTGCATTAATCCCGGTGACCAATGCCGCCTCCTCATCGGCTCGAATCGCCTGAAAGGCGTATCCCAATCGCCTCTTAGACATCCAATAGGTGAAAAGGATGGTGACGATCATAATCCCAAACATAGCAAAGTAGAAGGCGGCATAAATAACCTTTACATCCCCTGGAATAATTGGGAGGGAAATTCCTTCTGATCCCTTCGTAATCTTTTCGAGATTGGTCACCAGTTCTTTGGTTGCCTCTGCCAAGCCCAAGGTCGCGATAGCAAAATAGTGCCCCTTCAACCTCAAAATGGGAAAGCCTAATACAATGGCATAGATGGTGCACAGAATTGCACCTGCAATGACCCCTACCAAAAAGGGCTGATGAAGTTTAACCATCAAGATACAGGTGGTGTAAGCCCCCAGACCAAAGAAGACGGCATTGCCAAAGGAGGGGTAACCACAGAAACCAGCCAAGATGTTCCAACTCTCTGCCATGACCGCAAACATGAAGACGCTGGTCAGAACTCTCACCCAATAGGCGCTCAGAAAAAAAGGAGCTGTGATTAGAAAGAGAAATGCAATTCCAAAACCGATCCATTTCCAATTTCTGATACTCATCTTCAGCCCCTTCTCAATGTTTGATGACTGCGAAAAATTTCTTTCCCATAATTCCTTCGGGTCTCATAATCAGAATAAAGACCAGCAGGACGAATCCGATAAACTCCTTATATCCAGGCGAGATGAATTGGGAACCCATTGTCTCTGCCATTCCCACCACCAAACCTCCGGCAATGACTCCAGGTATTGAACCTAATCCACCCAAACAAGCAATCAGTGCGGCTTTGAATGTATAGACTCCCCCCATGTAAGGACTGATCGCAACAATGATCGCTATTAGAGATCCTGCCGCACCGGCAACAGCAGCACTTAGAGCAAAAGTCATCGTGTAAATCTTCCCGATGTGAACTCCAACCAGCTGGGCTGCCTCTTTATCGAGGCTCGTCGCTTTGATGGCATTTCCAGTTTTCGTTTTGTTTAAAAAGAGATTGAGAAGATAAGTAAGAAAGAGGGCAATAAAACAGATGGCCAAACGGATGTAGGGAACGAGTATTCCTCCGAGGTTGATCCCTGCACCGGAGTAAGAGGGTGTAACGGATCGAAAATCAGCCGTGCAGATGAGGTTGGAAAGGTTCATTAAGAAGATTTCAATGCCGAAGGTGAGGATAAAGACCATGAAGACCTGGGCTCTGACAACGAGATTGATAATGTATTTCTGAACGAGGTAACCTAAGAGAAATGTGAATGCCATGGAGAAAGGGATGGTAATAAAAGGATCGATTTTAAAAAAATAATAGATCCAGAATGTCACATAAGCCCCGATCATGATGAAGGCCCCATGGGCCAGGTTGATCACATTCATTACCCCCCACACGAGGGAGAAGCCAAGGGCAACACCTGCATAGAGTCCACCCAATAGGAGTCCATTGACAATATTTTGTAGAACGACCATAGGTTCTCCTCCGATGTTTGAGGTTTGCCCTGATCTCAAGGTTCAGGGCAAACCTCAAAACTGATACATTCTGTTACCAGGCCGGTTTCGGCCAGACCAACTTTGTCTCTGCCGATTCCGAAGGATAGACCAAGGTGAATTTCCCCTTGAGAATCTGTCCGACAGGCATCTTTCTTCCCTTAATCTTTCCCTTCTCATCAAACTGAATGGGTCCCCAGAAGGTATTCACGCTCATCGTGGCCAGCGCGTTCCGAACCTTTTCCACCTCTAAAGCCCCGGCTTTCTCCAGTGCGATTCCAAGAACCTGGATCCCTGCGCTGGCCCCAACGTTATGGTACTCAGGTTCGTACCCAAACATCTGTTTAAACTCTTTGACATAATTTTCTGAATCGCCGAAGAGGTCGTCTCTGAATCGATAGGTCCGATACCAATGGGTTGGACCGACCATATACTCGGCATCCTTCCCCAGGGACTTGACCAGGTCAGGTTGTGGAACTGCGATCCCATTCACGATCATCTTCGCATTGATCTTCATATCCTTGATCTGTTTCACACCCATGATGAATTGTTCCAACTGGCTTAAAAAGACAAGGAGATCGGGATTCTTGGCCTTGATCACGGTTAACTCCGCCGAGAAGTCGGATGCTCCTGCAGCAAATTTTTCGTTATAGACCAGATCCATGCCATTATCTTTACAGAATTGGGGGATCGGGTCCGATAAACCTTTGTTGGCAAGGTCATTTTTCCAAAGGACTGCCACGATCTTAGGCTTGGGCGTTTGTTGGGCAGCCAAGTAGAAAATATCTCTCAAATAGATGTCGGTTGTCGCCAGCATCCCGAACATATATTTGAATCCCCTCTCATAAACCTCTGGACTGGCTGCCATGGGAAGCATCATCACCCTTTTATATTTTTCCGTTATTGCGCTCGTAGCAAAACTGGGACCGCTTCCGTAAGGACCGAGGATAAAATCGATCTTATCCTCCGCGATCAACTTTTCAATCAATTTCGTGCTTGTTTGGACATTGGACTCGTCATCGTAATATTTGATATCGACCCTGTATTTCTTCCCTCCAATATTGAGACCTCCCTTTTTGTTGATCAGAGTTTTATAAAACTCATACCCATCCCTTGTTGCCTTCCCCTCATAAGTCAATTTCCCTGTCAGGGAGATCGAGCAACCCAAACGAACCACATCCTGGGCAAAGACTGTTCCGACCAAAAGGAATGCCAATACGGCCATTATTAAAATCAGAAATAATTTCTTCATAACTCCCCTCCTTCTTAATTAATGATTCTTCCGGGTTTTTAATGGGTATCCGGGTAAAGGTCTAAGCCTCCACAATGGAAGTAAATGGCTGTCTTAAGATGGTCCCGATTTCTAAATCCATAGGCCATCTTGATGATGGTCTGGATCT
>Ga0315279_10002178_pt1 | contig 30217 bp, 16 predicted proteins | sample YL17G06_20_MG_FD_203694 | JGI IMG/M metagenome (GOLD analysis project Ga0315279, IMG submission 203694) | Sediment microbial communities from Yellowstone Lake, YNP, Wyoming, USA - YL17G06_20 | ecosystem: Environmental > Aquatic > Freshwater > Lake > Sediment | place: USA: Wyoming | collected...
CACGGCCCGCCACCATACCGAATGGCTCTCACTGGTCGAGGTACCGGACCGTTCCTCAGCGTCCCGCTGCTCGATGCCACCGCGGACCGCGATCCGCCGCACTCGAGACGGCTGCCCCATATCGGTGCTCGGGGCACGAGCACCGATGGGAGAGAGGGCATCTGCATGAACCTTACGCGTCGAGACGTGCTCGGTACGCTGCTGGCGGGCGCGCTGGCGATGCGCGCGCCCGAGGAGAGGACGGACGAGGTGCCGACTACCGATGAGATCCGCGAGTACCTGCTGTCGAAGAGCCCGTGGGTGGACCGCGAGCGCACGGTCGACACTGTGAAGGTTGGCGACCCGGCGCGGGAGGTGCGCAAGTGCGCGGTCTGCTGGTACCCCTCCGTGTGGGACATACGCGCGGCGATCGCGGCTCGATGCGACCTGCTGATCACCCATGAGCCCACGTTCTGGGAGCATGCACCTGAAGAGTCGTACTGGCGCGACAAGGGGCCTGGCACCGTGAAGAGTCGGCTGCTCGCGGACAGCGGGCTGGTCGTCCTGCGCGCGCACGACACGTGGGACAACTGGCCCGAGCTCGGCATCCGCGATTCGTGGGCACGGTTCCTTAGGCTCGGTAAGGTCATACAGGAGGGTAGCTCACTCCGCTGGACGGCGCTCTACGAGGTGCCTGAGCAGACGCTCAGTGAGTTCGCGCGCCACGTCGCGGGCCGGGTCCGAGAGTTGGGCGAGGAGGGCGTCCAGGTCATGGGCGAGCGCGCGCGGACGGTCCGCCGCGTGGCCGTCGGCGTGGGCTGCGCGGTGCCTGACCAGGAGATGGTTGAGGCCGGCGCCGACGTGCTCATCTGCTGTTTCGACGGCGCCAGCTACTGGGCGCATCGCGAGCGCTGTTACGAGATGGGTGCGGCGATCGTCACGGTCGAGCACGGATCGAGCGAGATCCCCGGTCTGAGGAGCCTGCGCGACCACCTGGCGGAAGTCTTTGCCGCGGTCGAGTTCATCTTCGTCGCCGAGCACCCACGCACGTGGACGGCGCGGTAGCGGCCACATCCCGCTGACACATGTGCGGCAGGGATCGCGCGCTCTGTGAACGGCTGACGTAGCGCGCGACGGCGGCCGCGAGAGTGGCCCCGTAGGCCCCGGCCTCCGGACGCCCGCCGGCCCTGGAGGTCGGCGCGTCCAGCGGGCGGAACCGCTCTGCATGGTCACAGCCGAAGGGACTCCGAGCCCCGCGACATCCGCTACCCTCGCGGTAGCGTGCGTTCAGCTCCACTGGGCGCGAACCGTCGATCGCAATGTCGAGGCTTGTGTCGCCCACATCCGCTCGGCGGCCGCGGATGGGTGCCGCGTCGTACTGTTCCCGGAGGCCAACCTCACCGGCTACTACTTCCCATACCTCACGACGCTGAGCAGGCGAGAGGTACAGGGAGCGCTGGACGCGGCCTGCGCAGCCGCGGCCCAGGCGGGCGTATGGGCCATCGTAGGGACGATCCGGGACACGAAGGACCGCTACCTGAACCTGGCCCACGTCATCGACCCCCGCGGGGAGATCGCCTACGAGTACGCCAAGGTCATGATGGCCGGCCGGGACGAGCAACGCTGGTGCCGGGGAGGGGACAAGCTGGCCCTCTTCCAGATCGACGGGATCCCCTGCACGCTCGTCATCTGCCGAGACGGCCGCCACCCCGAGCTCTACCGTATTCCGGCCATGGCGGGCGCCAAGGTGCTGTTTCACCCTTCTTGCAGCTCCGACGAGATCGATGCCGTGTGCTGGAAGCGCACGTCCGGGCGAGCCCAGCTCCCCGCGGGTCCCACGACGAGCATCTTCCACTGCGTGGCCAACACGGTCGGACAGGACCCCGAGGGAAAGCAGACGTCCAGCGGGGCGTCGTTCATCCGCGATCCACGCGGCCTGCCCCTCGCGGAGGCCGGCTGGTACCAGGAGGAGCGCATCGCCGCCGTGCTGGACCTGAGCCTTGCAGACCGGAAGTACGCCCTCGACAGCCTTCAGTACCCGCCTTTCCTACGACCGTTCTGGCAACAGGCGGTGGAAGAGGCTCGCGCCAGGGCCGCATTGCCCATCGACCTGGGTGGCGACGAGCGCACCCAATAGTCGCCGGGCTCGCGGGCAGCGAAGGCGCGGCGGGATGAGGGCACGAATCTACCCAGGCAACGCAGGTTAGCCTTGAGGCGTCTTTGCGCCCCCCGCGGTCGCACCGTGGGCATCGGAAGGACGATCGGGATGCATGAGGAGTGTTCCGTAGCGAATGGGATCGACCGGCGCCGCTTCCTGACGCAGTCGCTCGGGCAGTTGGCCGCCGTGGCTGCTCTGGGGGCGAGCGTGGCGTCGGCGCAGGCCGCACCGACGGAGCCGCAGCCGCTGCTGCCCACGATCGACCTCGGCCCACACAAGGTCACGCGTCTCGTCGCGGGGTACAACCCGATCGGCGGCTTCTCGCACACCACGCTCGACATGTCGATCCACATGCGCGAGTTCTTCACCGCCGAGCGCACGGCCCAGTTCCTTCTCGACTGTGAGCGCGCGGGCATCAACACATGGCAGTACGACCGGACGGACAAGACCGTGGAGGCTCTGCGAATCGCCCGCGAGCGCGGTAGCGGCATGCAGGTGATCTGCCTACATGCCGACCGCCCGGACTCGCCGCTCTCGCTCGTGATGGAGCAGGGCCCCATCGCCATCGTCCACCACGGCGGAGTGACCGACGGCCTATTCCGCGGCGGCAAGGCCGATCAGGTCCGCGACTTCGTGAAGAGAGTGAAGGACCTGGGCGTCCTCGCCGGCATGTCGGCGCACTGCCCGGACCACATCAGACGCGCGGCCGACGAGGGCTGGGAGGTGGACCTCTTCATGTGCTGCTTCTACCACCTCACGCGCCCACGCGAGGAGATGATCCGAGACATCGGCAAGGTGCCGGTGGGAGAGCCGTTCTTCGAGTCAGACCCGGACGAGATGACCGCGGTGATACGCGCGGTGGATCAGCCCTGCCTCGGCTTCAAGATCCTCGCGGCGGGGCAGCGGTGCTGGAGCGAGCCCTCCACCGAGGCCGCCTTCGAGTGGGCGTTTGCCCACATTAAGCCCTCCGACGGCGTCATCGTAGGGATGTTCCCGTGCCACTCGGACCAGGTGACCGAGAACTCCGGCTACGCTCGAAAGCACGGGCAGCTAACATGAGGTGCGCGCCCGCCGTGGTATCGATCGTCTCGGTGGCTGCGGCGTGTGCCGCCCTGGCTGGGCGGTCTGACGACGACACCAAGCTGCGTGTTCTCTCCCCGCTCGATGGCTCTACCGTCGTGTCACCTGTCGATTGCGTGGTACGGGCCGCGCCCGATACCGCGCCCGCCCTCCGCGTGGATGGAGAGGAGCGCGCGTGGCTTCTCGTCGCCGGAGCCGCCCGCCGGGCGAGCCTCGAGCTTGCGCCGGGCGAGCACGAAGTGTCGGTGGAGGACCAGACGGCCCGCTTCACAGTGACGGAGGATGCGGAAACCCCTGATCTGGCTCGAGCGCACTCACGCGAAGGCGATGATCTCGACGCCTGCCGGCCGTGCCACGAGGTGACGGAGGGTGAGAGCCCGGAGGTCCGGGCCGAACGCCAGCCCGATGGCTGCCTCGCCTGCCACACTCGGACAGACTTCGACCTCGCCCACTTTCATCCGCTGGAGCCCATTCGGAACTGCGGGGAGTGCCACGCGCTGCATGGGTCGCCGCGCCCCGCACTCCTGCGCGCCCCCGCGGCAGAGCTCTGCTCCGCCTGCCACGACTGAGCGCCCGGCGTCACCCGTCCGCGGCCGACGGCTGCCACTGTCCCCACATCGCCGCTGACCCCTGAGGGACGTCCGTGAGCTGGCGCACATTGGTCCCGTCGGGCCGTGCGACATATAGCTGCCTGGTCCCGGTTCGGTTCGAGCCGAACAGGATCGACTTGCCGTCCGGCGACGGGCATGGGTGGTAGTTCAGTGCCCCCGGCTCGGAGTGAGTGAGCTGCTCGGTCTCGCCATCCAGCGACACGCGCATCAGCTCAACACTGCCACCGACCGTAGCGGCCGTGTAGTAGATGTGACGGCCGTCCCTGGACCACGCCGGGACATCGCTGCTGCCGCCGTGATGGTCGGGGACGTCGAACACGGGGACAACTCCGCGCCACCCATTCCTGTCCGCTATCTTGCGCAGACCGGTGCAGTCGGCTCGCACGATGTAAGGGTGGCAGTCATAGTGCTCGCCGGAAAGGAACATCAGCCACTGTCCGTCTGGCGACCAGCTCGGGCAGAAGTTGAACGGGTTGCCTGTGTCGATGTGCCTGATGTCGGAGCCGTCGGCGTTCGCGACGTAGACCTGGTAGTCGCGGTGATAGGAGATCAGGCGGCCGTCCGGTGAAGCGCTGTAGCCATATGCGAACCCGGCTTCTCCGCCGGAGAGATCCCGCTTGTTCGTCCCGTCAGGGTCCATGCTGAAGGGGTGCATCTCGCCATCGATCAGCGCTTGGAAGCCGAGACGATGCGGATCGCCCGGCCAGAAGAAGAGGCCGGTGTTGTAGTAGCTCACTCGGTCTATCGATGTCAGGTCCGTGAGCCTCCCGCTCGCAAGGTCGAGGAGGTACGTGTCGTACAGGACGTGCTCGGCAGTGAAGCGGAACTGCTGGTGCTCCTCCTCCCAGAGGCCGTTTTCCTCACTCTCCCAACCACATCCGATGATGGCGACCCGACCGTCGGGCGACCAGCCCGCGAACTGCGTCCATGTCCCGGGCTTCGCAATCAGCTCCGACGCCAGTTCCCGCTGGCTCGTCCCGTCCGTGAGCCATGCGCGCGATGTGATCGCGTTGGCGTACCGACTGCCCGGGATGCTCGTCCTCATGCGCGTATACCCGACATTGAAAGGGGTGGGCTCATCCCGGGCCCACACGTCGGACGCGCCCCCAACGGCGGCGAGGATGATGAGTACCCTCGCGCAGTCCACACTCACCGGGCAAACACCTCCTCCGCGCGGCGGGAACGGCTCGACACCGCCCGCGTGCCTGCAGTACCGGGATCGCAGCTCCGCCTGTCTGTCGGCATTGGTCACCCGTTGCGGGGTCAGAAGAGGCCCGGCGAGCCACGTGACCGTGCAGTCCTGCGGCGAGGAGCGGTCCCTCGAAGACGGCTCAGTCCAGCAGCGGAAGCGTTTCCTCGATGTAGGCGATCCCGGCGGCGTAGTGGTCCCGCGCCTTCGCGATGATCGGCCACAGCTTGGCGTTCCGATCGGCGTCATGCTCGGGCGAGTCCCAGGCGACCATGGACTCAGCCTTGTCCAAGGTCGCGGCCTCCCGGGTGAACTCCCTCGCCGCTTTGATAAGAAGGCCCGCGGCCTTCGGGTGCCTCGGCGCGATCTCCCTCAGGAACCGCCCGGCGGCTCGATGCGTCGAGCGGTACACCGCGTGGCAGTAGAAGTCCCCGACGGTCCGTTTCGCATCCGGGCTCTTGAATGTGTCGACCCAGTAGCTGTAGCACGCTAGCCCTTGGCGCGCGGGGGGACCCTTCGTCCCCCCATCCCGCGCGTGGCGTACGGCCTCCTTGAGGGCCGCGATCTCGGCGGCATTGGTGTCCAGCGTGCCCACCTTCTTGCCGATGAAGATGGCGCCAAGCGCCGGGCAGTGCTGCGCCGCCTCTTCGGCGCGCGTCTGCTTGGCCGTGGCCGGGCCGTCCTCGAGCCCCTGCCACATGTGGCGGCCCACAAACACGCCCTCGGTCTCGTCGAATCCTGTTACCACCTCGTAGGCCGTGTCCGCGAACGCGTACCACAGGAGCACCGGCCTACCGGCGCGGATGGAGTCCTCGATCCTCGGGATCAGTGGCGCCATGTTCTCCTTGGCATCCTCCACGTCGCCCGTCCAGCCGAGGATGCTCTCGGTGTAGTCGTAGCCGCAGAGCCTGATAAGGTCGGTGGTGCCCATCTGGGTGGAGCAGTTCCCCGCGCAGGGGCAGATCCCCGCGATGCGGAACGCCGCGCCGGAGATGCCCTGGATATATGCCGGCGTGTAGTCCTCGCCGAGGTAGTTGAGGACGATCCGTACGCCCTCGAACATTGGCTCCGTAACGCGGAAGTGATCGACGTTCTCGATCATCATGCGTCCTCCAGTCGCTCCATCAGCCGCGCACGGAGACAGCACAGCGGAGCAGCACGCCGCGACGGTAACAGCTACGGTCGCTCTACTTGGGCTCGTGTTCAGCAATGGCTCTCAGGTCCCAGACTTTGGGCGATGTCTCAGGCAACAGCCGTCCCTGGCGGTTCGACGGTGTGCGCCCCGTGCCCTCCGGTATGGCAGCGCGCACGCGGTTGCCGTTCCGTGCTCGGACTCCACAGTGCTCTGCGAGCCCGGACTCGGGCGGGTCGGTCCACTGGTCCACCCGTTCTGCGTTGCCGGGTCCCGGCGGCATCCCGACTGAGGCGTTGCTCCGAGCCCAGGGGCCGCCGGGCCCCCGACGCCGGACGGAGGCGTGGCCGCTGCGCGGGAGGAAGCCACGGCCCTGCGCCGCGAGCCGGCGCCGGAGGAGGAGTGCCTCACATGTGCGGTCACGCGCTGGTCCTTGCCGTCCTTGCCGCACCTCTGATCGCGAAGCCGGACGAAGCCGCTCTCGTCACGGTCACCCCGCGCGAGACGGATGACATCCTAGCGAACCCACACATGGGTTGGGAGACGTTCCATGTGGCGGCGGACCGCGATCCGTCTCTGCCGGAGTGGATCCCGTCCACCGTCTACTACCTGCGCTGGGGCTGGCGGGATGTCGAGCCCCGGGCCGGCGAGCTGAATGTCGCCCTCATCGACGGCGCACTGGCCGCGGCGCGACAGGCGGGCCAGCGGCTCGCCTTCCGCGTGATGTGCTGTTCATCCTCACCTGGCAGCCCCTACCACCCGGAATGGCTGCGCGACGTGGGGGGGCGGGTCGTCGGGACGAGCTACGACGGCGTGACGCTCGACGTGCCCGACCTGGACGATCCCACGACCCTCGAACGCCACCTTGCGCTGGTCCGCCGCATCGCCGAGCGCTACGATGGGCACCCCGACCTCGACCACGTCGACCTGGGGTCGGTCGGCTGGTGGGGCGAGTGGCACATGAGCGGCGGCGGCCCAGTGCAGATGCCTAAGCCGGAGACCTGCCGTCGGGTCGTGGACACCTACGTGCAGTCCTTCCGCCACACCCCGCTGCTGATGCTCATCGGCGGCGGAGAGCAGACAGGCTATGCGTGCAGCCAAGGCGCCGGGTGGAGGGCGGACTGCCTTGGTGATCTGGGTGGGTTCTCAAGGAACTGGTGCCACATGCGGAAGGGCTACCCGCAGTGGTTCCGGGAGGCCGGGCTCGGCGAGGTCTGGAAGCGCAGCCCTATCGCGTACGAGTCATGCTGGGACATGCGCCGCTGGGTCGAGGAAGGTTGGTCGCTGCGTTACATCTTCAACTACGCTCTAGCCACGCACGCGTCGTACCTGAACAACAAGTCGGTGCCGCTCCCGACGGCCGATGATGTCAGGCCGGAGGTTGAGCGCTTCCTCAAGAGGCTGGGGTACCGTCTCGTCCTGCGCGAGCTGACGCAGCCGGCCACGGCCCGTTCAGGGCAGACGATAACGCTCACCAGTCGCTGGCAGAACGTGGGATCCGCGCCCTGCTACCGACCCTACGTCGTCGCTTGGCGGCTGCGAGCGGGCGCCAAGACCGTATCGCACATCGGGAAGACGGCGGCGAACGGCTGGCTGCCGGGTGCGGTTGACCTGTTCACGGAGGAGTTCCTGCAGTCGCCTCCGGACCTTCCGCCCGGACCGGTGAACGAGGTGACGGAGGAGTTCCCGCTGCCCGACGACCTCCCAACGGGCGACTACGGCCTGGCCGTGGCGATCGTGGACCCGGACACAGGGTCGCCTGCCGTCCGCCTGGCCATCGAGGGGCGCGCGGAGGATGGGTGGTACCCTGTCAGCCGGCTGCGGGTGACGGCGGAGTAGTGCTGTGCGGCGCACGGGTCGGGAGCGGCAAGGTGCAAGCGCCGATCTCGTGCGGGCCGTGCGAGAGCGGACGACGGGACACGAGCGATGAAGGGCTTGGGCGGAACTCGCGTTCTTCTGCTGACATGCCTGCTCGCCCTCACACTCGCCCGCGCCGCCGCGTCGGACGGGCCGGGGCAAGACTCCGAGGTCTTCATGATCTCAGTCACCTCGCGCTACAACGCCCAGAACAGGCAGCCGCGGATCATCAGAGACTACTTGGCATCTCGCCCGAACACCCGCCTGGTGCAGTGGGATGGCATCAGGATGCCCGCGGAGGGGGCGCGAGCCAGCCTCGCTATGGCGATGGCGGCGAACATCGGCCCCGACATCTTCGAGACGGACATCAGACAGGCGGTCGAGCAGCGGCTCGCGTACCCGCTCACCGAGTGGATCGGCGAGGACGGTGTGCTCGCGAGTGGCGAGCCGAAGCTGACGCCCGATGGCAAGCCCGATCGAAACGGCCAAGTCGATGCCGATGAGTGCAAGTGGCCGGACTGGATGAGGATCAAGCCACTCTATCGTCAGGTCGTGACCGTCGATGGCAAGGTCTATGCGCTGCCCAACCGAGGCGGAACGTACGTCGGCATCCTGTACAGCAAGACACTCCTGCGCAAGGCGGGACTCGACCCCGCCCGGCCGCCGCGAACCTACGATGAGTTCATCCGCTGGGTGCGTCTCCTCTATGACCCGGCCAAGAAGACGTTCGGCCTGGAGCTCACTTCCCAAAGCTGGGCGTTCGCCCCTTGGGTCGCGACAACAGGCTCCAGCATCGTTGTGCAGGACCGCACCTGTCCCACGTGCGGCAGCGCGTGTACGTTCGCTGAACAGGACACCATGTTCATCTGCCCCCAAGGGCACGACCTATCGGGGGTCGTGCCAACCTGGCGCTGCAACGTGGCGAGCCCCGAGTGTACCGCCGCCGTGGCCTTCTACCATCGACTGCGCTGGGCGCCTTGGATCAGAGACAGTCAGACGGGGGAGCCGGTCGAGCTCACGGCGGAGGACCTGAGCAGCGGCTACGTGGTCCTCCGTGGTCGGCGGATCAGCTTCGCGCCCGAGGAGGTCGTCGAGGGCAGCATCGGCGTCACGACCGTAGACCTGCTCGAGACGCTCAAGCGCCTGGGCAGGGACCTGGCCATGTACCCGCTGTGGGCGGGAGACATGACCGAGTTCCAGAACCTGGGCATCCAGCCCGATGACCTAGGGATGATGCCGTTCCCCGCTATGAACGGCGATCTCCGGCCGGTGCTGCAGGCCTCCAACTCATTCTTCATGATGGGCAAGGACGTGCTCCGGCGCGGCGGGCCGTCCGAGCGGGACAAGAAGGCCTACCGCGACCTCGTCTGGGACCTGATGTGGCGCATCTGCAGCGTCGAGGGATCGGACGAGGAACTCCGGCGCAAGGTGGCCGCGGGACAGGCGCCCTTCCTGAACCCGCGCGACCTGGAACGCCTGGGCTTCCAGGACTACGTCCGCGAGATCCCGCCCGAGAACCTACGAATGTGGGAGGACATCGAGAACGACAAGATCCTCGAAGTGGTTGAGCCGTTCATGGGTAAGTGGCTTCAGTTCCGCGACTTCTACCAGCGCGAGGTGATCGACCTCGTGCTGCGGCCCAGCGGAAAGGAGTTCGACTACAGGGGAGCCCTCGCCGATCTGGAGCGCGACGCCAACACCGGTATCATGTTCGAGCGCCCACGGGCGGTGCTCGACAGCTATCGCCCCCGCGCGCGGATGATCGCGGCGCTCATCGCTCTGTTCCTGGCCTTCTTCACGGTACTAATCGTCCGGGACCAGATGCGTCGGGTCGAGAGCCACGCCGGGGTCTACAACCGCGGGCTTGCGTGGCTGATGCTCACGCCCGCGGTGGCGTCGATAGCCCTGTGGGGGTACTACCCGTTGGCCCGAGGTCTGGTGATGGCGTTCCAGGACTACAAGATCGTCGGGCACTCTCCGTTCGTGGGGCTGGGCAACTTCATCAGCATCGCGCTCGACCCGAACTTCTACCACTACCTACTGACGACATTCCGGTTTGTGCTGTGGAATCTGGGGCTGGCGTTCTGCACGCCGATTCTGCTGGCGTTCCTGCTGTCTGAGGTGCCCCGTCTCAAGGTCTTCTTCCGCACGCTGTTCTTCCTGCCACAGATGACCTCCGGGCTCGTCGTGACCCTGATGTGGAAGGAGATGTACGCCGGGACGGCGCAGGGCACGATCAACCGGATCCTGGCCCCGGTCTTCAGCCTGTGGGACATGAAGCCCGTCGACTGGCTGGGCAACCCGCACACCGTGATGGCCTGCGTCATCCTCCCCAGCGTGTGGGCCTCGGCGGGGATCGGCAGCCTCATCTACCTGGCGGCGCTCAAGTCTGTGCCAGAGGAGCTGTACGAGGCTGCCCGGATCGACGGGGCGAGCATCGCGGGCCGCATCCGCTACATCACCATTCCCACCCTCGCCCCGCTGGTGCTCATCAACTTCGTGGGGGCCTTCATCGCCACGTTCCAGTCCATGGGGTCGATCTTCCTGCTGACCTTCGGCGGGCCGGGCAAGGAGACCATGGTGATGGGCATGGCGATCTGGCAGGAGGCCTATGTGAACATGCGGTTCAGCCTCGCGACCTCGTACGCGTGGATCCTGGGCAGCATCCTCGTCGGGTTCACCTACCTGCAACTGCGCATCCTCCGACGCGTCGACTTCCGTCAGGCCAAGGGGGACTGAGGCGTGCCCATCATCAACGAGATAGACCGCCGCTCAGCCAAGGGCCGGGTCGTGACCGTTGGGATCTACGGCGCGCTCGCGCTCGGCGGCCTCGCGATGGTCTACCCCTTCATGGTGATGCTGACGGGCTCGGTCAGCAACGGCTTCGACTACGACCGGCGCGATCCGCTCCCCCGCTACGTGTGGTCACGCGACGATCGCTTCATGCACATGCTGTGCGGGTACTTCCCCCCGTCCCACCGAGGTTCGATGCGGCAACTCCGGGCGTACTTCCCCGACCTGCCACCGGACTGGCAGATCTGGAGCCAGATCGGCGACAACCGGGAGGCCACAGATGCCTGGGCCGGCAAGCAGCTGGCGCGGCTCGCCGACCCCGAGGAGCGAGCGCGCCTCGAGGCGGCCGCACGCGACTACGCGGAGTTCATGGCCGACTGGGACCTGACCGAAACCATCCTGGCATATGACAACCGGTACGTGCCGCCCTTCCTGCGTGCTCGTTACGGGACGCTCGCGAAGCTCAACCAGGCGTGGGGCATGTCTACCGACGACTTCGCCAAGGTAACCGCGACGGAGTGGAGCGGCGAGCCGATCGACCAAGCCAGCTACACGCCCGAGCGGGACGTTCGCTACGATGACTTGCTGGCGTTCCGCCAGGCCTATCGCGAGAACCGGTTCACACCGTTCCTCAACGGAGAAGGGTCCAGCGCCGGGTACCTGCGGCCGGCCTCGCTACGGTTCATCTGGGAAGACTACTGCGCCAAGCACGATGCCGGCCTCGACGCCGAGGCCCTCGCGGCACTGCCCTTCCCTATGCCCGAGTCCGCTCCCGCCGACCTGAAGTCGACCTGGCGTGGCTTCCTTCTGACCGCCTTCCCGATGCGTCACATCGCCATCCGGGTAGGGGAGCGCCAGCCGTTGTTCGAGCAGTTCCTCCAAGCGCGCTTCGCGAACCTGAGCGACCTCAACGATGTGCTGGGTGGAGCCGGGCAGGCATGGGCGCCCGTTGAGCGTTGGGAGGACATCAAGCTGACACCCACCGTCCCCGCGGGGCCGCTGGGCCGGGTGTGGATAGACTTCGTACGGGTTACGGTGCCTCCCGAGGAGTGGGAGATCCGCGACACGCTGCCTGAGCTGGCCTTCCAGCGCTTCGCTATCGCACGCCACGGCAACCTGCGGGCCATCAATGGCGCGTACGGGCTGGACCTCAAGGACCTGGAGCAGCTCAGCATCCCGTTTGGCCCGGCGCTCCTCGTCACGTTCGCGAACAAGGAAGGCGCATTCCTCGCCGACAGCTTGGCTGCGAACTACGCGGCGGTGTTCGACTACCTCATCCACCGCGGCCCCGCGGTACGCAACACGGTCATCCTCGTGCTTCTGTCCATCTTCGTGGCGCTCACGGTCAACCCGCTGGCGGCTTACGCGCTGAGTCGCTTCAAGCTGCGCGCCACCGAGAAGATCATCGTCTTCTGCCTGGCCACCATGGCGTTCCCGGCCGCCGTGGCCGCGATCCCCGGCTTCCTGCTGCTGCGAGACCTGAGCCTGCTGAACACATTCGCGGCTCTCGTCCTGCCCGGCGCCGCCAATGGCATGACCATCTTCCTGCTGAAAGGCTTCCTCGACGCCTTGCCGCAGGAACTGTATGAGGCAGCCACGATCGACGGTGCACCCGAGTGGACGGTCTTCCTAAGGATCTCCCTACCGCTCATCAAGCCCATCCTCGCGGTCGGTATGCTCAACGCGTTCATCGGGGCGTACAACGGCTGGGAGTGGGCGATCGTTGTCGCGCAAGACCCCAAGATCTGGACCGTAGCCGTGTGGACCTACCAGTTCTCTCAGACGCTGACCGGCGCACCCTACATGGTCATGGCCTCGTTCGTGGCGAACTCCATCCCGGTGCTGCTCGTGTTCCTGCTCTGCCAGAAGATCATCCTGCGCGGCATCATCCTGCCACAGATGAAGTAGAGCGCGCGGCTACAGCGCCCCCCTGGCGCCCGGAACCACAACGGTCGGCCACGTCGCGCGCAAGGGACTCCGGTGCAGGCCGCCGCTCAGACCCGTGCGCACACGTTCAATCCCCAGCACGGGCAGGGATGCGCGGTTCCATGGCCGATGCACCCGCGCCAGTCGTCGCGCGCCTCCTCAAGGTCGCGGACCGACTCTGAGTCGATCTTGCGCGCTCGGCGGATGACCTTCGCGGCCCTCTCCCTGACGCGGGGGTCCCTGAAGCGCGCCAGCTCTTCGGTGCCCTCCCAGCGTAGGCGGCCCTCGTCCGTCGAGCGACGCCAATAGCCGCCTACCGCCTGCCACGCGTCCCACATGAGGCCGTGTATCAGCCCCGTACCCGCGCCCGCGCGGCGCACCAAGCCGTCGACCACGCCCATCGACGGCGCGTGGCACTCGGGCAGGGCGGTGAACGCCTTCTGGCATGCGGTGGACCCGGCAACACAGCTATGGTACTGGAGGCGGCGCGCGACGGCCTCATCATCCGCGCCGTCGATGCAGGTATCGTCAAGTAGCGCGCGCTCCCAGGCGTCATACGCCGCGAGGCCGTAATGCTTCGTGCCCTCGGCGTAGCTCTTCGCGCACTTCAGCGCGTTCTCGATCGCGATGAAGCACGGGTCCTTGGGCCACTCGGTCTTCTGCTCCGGGCCGATGCCGAAGACCGCCAGCACCTCGCGCTCCCAGTCCGGCAGGCGGAAGTACCCAGAACCACCTGAGTTGTCCGTCCCGGGGCCCTGATGGAACGATCTACCGAGGACGACCTCGCCGCGTGACTCGTACCCGGCGAGCAGCGCGATGTCCACTATGTCCGCGCCGGGCAGGTGCAAGAGAGCGACGACCGGCCGCTCGTCTGCCTGCAGGTGGCCTGCGACGTACTCTCGTACGGCGACCGCATCGACCTTCTGACAGATGCCGATCAGCCCGGCCGCCTGGTCGGGATCGACGCTATGGTCGCAGCCCTCGTGCCACAGGAACTCCGGAACACGGTCGACGTAGCGGAGTACGTCCACCATGGTGTCGTAGTGGCGCAGGTACGCCTCCAGGCCGGACACCGCGAAGCTCGGGTCGGGGTCCACCATGCCGTGGCGCTCCCAGTAGTAGGACGCCTCGTTGAAGCCGATAAGCCAGCCACGCCCTGAGAACCCCGAGAGCGCATCGAACACGCCCATTGGGAACCGCCCTCGCAGCTCGTCGTTCCCGTAGCAGAGAGCGATGCTGACTGCATCTGTGTAGAAGTCGACGTGCTCATACCCCGTGATCTTCGGTACGTCATCGAGTACGTGGCGTGCGTCCATGTTCTGGTAAGTCCTCCGGGGAAGGCGTTCGTGGCGACGCGAGGGTCACGCGTCCGGTCAGCTTACTCCACCTGAGTGAAGTCGGGTATCTCCTGCGGCTCGCCGCCGGCCAGGAGCGATCGCGCGGACAGAGGGATGATACAGCTCCACGTAGCCGCATCCACAGCGTCGATCGGGGCCGGTCGCCCCTCGCGCAGGCAGTCGGCGAACTCCTGGATCGAGTAGAAGTCCGCCCCGCCGTGCCCGGACGCGTCGGCGACGTCGTGCCATCGAGTCCAGAGCGGATGCGCGAACTCGGTGAGGTACGGGTCGATGCTCTCCCACGTATGCGCCGGCGAGCGCCCCTCGATGTAAATGCGCTCCCCGAACCGGTCCTCATACGATGCCTTCTCGCCCTGGAGCGAGAAGTAGGTCGTGGACAGCGTCGGCCGCGTTGAGCTAACGTCGAACCGGAGGTCGATGACGCGCCCGTTCCTCGTACGGATGAGGCACGCGTTGCTGTCGCCCGCGAAGTCCTTGCCGATCGACTCGGGCGGCAGGCCGAGCGACTCGCGAGCGTACCGCGCAAGGCCGACCGCCTTGGTTGAGTAGGAGACGAGGCGCTCCAGCCGATCGCTCCCGTTGATGTCCAACCACTGCGCCACCGGGCCCAGCGAGTGCGTGGGGTACCAGTTGCCGGCACATTGCTTGGAGAGCTCGCCGCGCCACGTGAGCCGCCCGTCGGGCTGGACCATTAGGAACCGGCAGTCGTGGACATAGCCACACTCGGCATAGGTCAGGTCGCCGAACACGCCACGGGACACCATCTCCCTGACCATCAGGTTTTGGCGGTAGTAGCAGACGTTCTCCGCGAGCATGTACGTCCGTCCTGTCTCGCGGACCGCCCGCACCAGGTCCCAGCACTGCTCCAGCGTCACGGCCGCCGCGACTTCCGACAGCACGTGCTTGCCGGCGCGCAGGGCGTCGACGGCCATCTCGGCGTGGAGCTGCATGGGCGTCGCGATCACCACCGCGTCGATGTCGTCCCTGGCGAGGAGCCGCCGATAGGCATGGGGGCGGTCGCCGTAGGTCGCCGGCGCGGGCCGGCCGGCGGCTTGAGCGATGCCCTGGGCCACCGCGAGTCGGCTGGGGTCGATGTCGCAGACAGCCGGCACCTCGATCCCGCCTATCGTGAGGGTAAGCTGCATCAGGCCCGCTCCGCGGCCGCCGACCCCGATGAACCCAAAGCGCAGCATCTTGGCGTCCTCCTGTGTTCCGGTCCAAGCGCGTGCAGCCAGGAGCGAGCCCCCGGCCGCCGCCGCGCCGGTCGTAAGGAATCCCCGTCGCGTGACGTCCACAGGCACTGTGCCTCCCCGTCCGCGGCTGCCCGCACCAGCCGTTCCTCGACGCATTCGGGGCCACCTTCAGCCCCGCCAGCCGGCGACAGCTCACGGTCGGTGAGGTCGGCGGTGTGGGTCGGTGTCAAGGTTGTCGGCGGGAAGTCCGCAGCGTGAGTAGCTCACGCGCCCGCGTCGGTCTAACATGCGATGCAACTTGGCGACCGTCCGGTCTCCTATCGTCGAGCCCCAGAGGAGCACAGCCCGATCATGTCCATCACTCGGGACGCTACCGGGTCCCTACCCGTCATTGACTGGGCGCACCCCCACTCGCCTCACCCTCAGATCCTCGTTGTCGCGGCCCCAGATGCGGAAGTCCGCGCCGATGTGCTCGCGGTTCGCAAAGCGGGCGTCCGGCAGATGGAAGACGTGGCTGCGCCACTGGCCGGTGTTCGTGCGCCGGGCGGTGTCGGCGGTCTTGAACGCCCCCTTGATCGGCGCGGTCTCGTCCCACGAGTCGTAGTCCAGGCCGAAGGGCGCCGTGCCCTGGTCGAGGTACTCCACGGCAACCTCCACGGGTCCCTTGGGCTCGCGCATGAACTCGTCGGCGACCGCGAAGTAGATGAACGCGTTCTCCCCGCCGGCCGCCACGTCCGTGCGTCGGTGATCCCCCTCGGGCACGCCCTGGATGAAGGGCATCGTCAACCCTTGGCCGGTGCACTGCTGACCGAGGATCAGGAACGCGCCTTCGGGCCGCTCCCCGGCTGCGACGGGCACGAGGCGCTCGGGCGCCGGCGCGCCGCGCACGAACAGGTAGGGATCGACCAAGCTGTTCGGCGAGTAGCTGCACACCGCGAGCAGGTTCCACCCGCCGAACACCAGGAACGGCGACACGGGCCGCTCTCCCGCCGTCCCGATGCGCCCGGCCGGCCAGCCGTTCACGTAGGCCAGGTTCAGCGTCCCTCCGGCTCCCCACGGCGCTCCCATGTAGCTCAGCCGCAGCCAGACCTCCGCGCCCTGCCACTCGGCGGGCACGTAGACAAGACGCCGATAGATGCCCCACTGGTACTGCTTGCGCACCTGCTCATCAAACCGCAGGGGCGTGGGCAGGGCCGGCCAGTTGCCATCCCAGACGTCGGGCGTGACCATCTCCGTGTCGAGGTTGTCCTGGCGTTCGGCGCCGCCGACCGTGGCCTGGCTGACCCGCGTGTAGCCGATCCGCCATGGGCCGTTCAGGTCCATGAGCCGCGTGCGCGGGAAGGCGTCGGTCCCAAAGGCGATCTTCCCGTCGGCGCTCACCTCGAGGCGGACGGGTCGACCCGAAACGCCCGTGCAGTCGAAGTCAAAGGTGCGGATGAGCGCGTTCGCCGGCGGGCCGGCCCGCCCATCGGTCCACCGACAGAGCGCCCCGTTCGGGTCGCCCAGCTCGCGCGACGAGACGCCCGGCACGCGATCTATGGCATGGCCGGAGACCTGCTCGCCAGCGACGCGGATCGCGATGTCGCCGGCAGCGCGCTCGTTGTTCACGCAGGTCACCGTCAGCCTCGCGCGGCGCCCCGGATCGACGCACCAGGTGCTCGTAGGTCCGCCCTCTCCCAGGGCGTCGAAGGCGTAGAGCACCGTCACGGGCTCCATGACGCGCATGTGCGTCGCGGTCGTACGCTTCAGGTTGCCGATCCGCAGCACGGCCTTGATGGGGTAGTTCCGCCCGAAGATGCCGGCCGGCACGTCGACGCGCACCCGGGCGGTGAACTCGGCCTGGGCCGGAACGCGGATCGGCTTCACGGTCGGCCAGCCCGCCGGAAGTTCCAGCGACACCTCGCCTGCGGATGGTCGCGCCTGCGTGACGTGTACCCCGATCGAAGCCTGCTCACCCGGATGTGCCAGCTCCGGAACGGTGAGCGTGATCGACGGGCCGGTGAGCGCCTCCAGCGCGAAGCACGTCGGGTCGGGCACGTCCAGTTCGATCATCCCGTCCCGGACGGCCGCGCGGGTCGCGATCTCCCCGTGCTCGCCGAAGAGTCGCACCCGGGGCGACCGCAGCCTGGTCGGCACCCGCAGCCGGATCGGCCGAGGGTCGAGCCTGTCCTGCCCCACGAACCGCTCGCCGAAGTAGACCGTGTGGCTCTGGTGGAACCACTGGCCGAGTGTGACCTCGCGCCCGCCGCCGGAGTGCGTGACCGCGACGACCGGTCCGGGGAAGACGCACGGCCGCCAGTCGCCGTCGATCTCGGCCTCCGCGACGCAGTCGGACCGCTCCGCATCGATGACCGCTTCTTCGAACCCGACGCGGAAGTCGTAGTAGCGGCGCCACTCGGCGTCGCAGAAGCGGTAGCGATGAAGCAGCTCGCCAGGCGGGCTCTCGGCCTCGCGGACGCCGGGGTTGAAGCACCACGACGGCCCACCCCCGTGGAAGCCGTAGCCCATGCCGAAGCCGTAGGTCCAGAAGTCGCTATCGCTCATGCTCGGCATCTCCAGCGCCGCATGCCGAGGGAGCGTGTAGCGGAAGAGGATCGGCAGGAGCTGGGCGTCGGTTGGGGCGTCGTGCTCGGCCACGAGGTTGCCGGTCACGAAGAAGTGCGCGGTCGACGTTAGGAACTCCGGGAAGAAGAAGTCGGCGCAGTGCTCGGCGCGCAGGAGGAACTCCGGGTTGTGCTGCCGGCCGCCGTCGCGGATCGCGCGGTAGAGCGCCTTGAAGTAATGGGGCGTCTCGTTCGGCCGCTGCGGCAGGTCGGTACGATACGACGGGCCTGCCAGCGACGGGCCGGTCGTTGCCGCGGTGTCGAAGTGCATCTCGTCGAGTCCGAAGGCCTCCACCCACCGCGTCGCCTCCCCGACGCGCGCCCGGACCAAGTCGGGGTCGAACGGTGAAGGCATCATGTCGCGGAAGCCCTGGGCGATGCTGCCGTCGCGCCGAACGCAGGTCCACTGGCCCGCGTAGTCGGCGTAGTTCGGCCGCCCCATCAGCGGCGCACGGTCGAACGTGAAGAGCGCCGGCGAGCCGCCAAGCTCACGGATCCGACCGAAGGCATCCTGCAGCTCCAGCGCCGAACCGCGGAAGCCGTCCCAGCCCTCCGGGATCGATGTGTTCAGCGACTTCATCAGGTAGGAAGCGTGAATGGGCGCCTGCTGTTGGATCTCGAACAGCTTGCCCACATCACCATCGCTCGCATGATGCGCAAGCCAACACTGAGCGGTTGGCATCTCGCGCACGCGCTCGGGCGGGTCGAGCGGGCCGAACACCGCCTCGGCGAAGGGCCGGTAGAGGTCGGCGCCGGCTCGCCAGTCGCCCTGGTGAGCGGCGATCTGTACCCAGGGCGTCGTCCAGGAGTCACCCGGCTTCGCGATCCAGCAACCGGTGAAGGTCACACCCATGACGCTGCGCCCGTCGGCCTCGCGACCGATGAACAGGTTCTTGCAGTAGCCGTAGTCGTCGAGGCAGACCAGGTAGACGCCCTGGTCGCGGTCGTGGAGATCGAGCCACTGCATATAGAGGAACTCCGGGTAAGGTTGCTCGAGGCGCTCGCCGGGCCGGAAGCCGCGCACCCGGAAGCGCGCGCCGAGCGTGTGCGGCCAGGTGAACCAGTCGTCCTCCGGCTCGCCGAGCTCGATGCCACGCAGTATGGGCAGCCGGAGCGTGTCGACCAGGACGGCGCCGGTGGCGTTCTCGACCGTCAGCCGGAAACGCGGGCCGGCGTCGTCGCCGCGCAGGATGATGTCGCCCCGCAGCCGCAGACCGTTCGGCCGATCCCAGACCAGCGCCGCAGTGGCGACCCCGTCCGCCGTCCGGCACGTCGCCGTTGCCGGGCCCCCCGAGAAGACGCTCTCCGGGCCGTGCTTCCACGTCTCCCAGGGAGCCATCCCGGCGCGGTCCTCCTCCACGACCTCGAACCAGGCGCCCCGGAGGGAGGGAGGGCCTGGCTTCAGCGCGACGAGCGCGCCGGTGGCTGCGTCGAGTTCGAGGCGGCAGCGCGCGTTCTCGAGCGTTACGACACCGGCGGCCTGGTCGGCACGAGGAACGGCGGAACCAGGGAGACAGGAGGCGAGCAGGAGCGCGGGGATCAGCATGGGTGGTCTCCCGGTCCGACGGCGGGCTGTCGGGTTGTGGTGCCGGTTACGCCGGGGCTCCCCATCTCAGATTGGGTACCCGGGTCGTTGACCCTCAGACCTCCCACCCCTCGCGGTAGGTGCGGCGGATGTGCGCGTTCAGCTCGGGCAGGTTGGTGCACTTCATCTTCTCAACGTCCCACTCGACCGTCTTGCCGATGCCCGCGTACTGCGCGAGGTGCCCGGCGAGGACGAAGGAGGTCAGCGGGGTGGCCTGGTCGGGGAAGTTGGATGCCGGCGTGCCACCGTTCTTGATGCAGTGGAACAGGTCCTCGATCGGCCCGCCGTGAGCCCGCGGCAGCGTCTGGGGCGGCTCGACGAACTCCGCCTTCCGGTCGGGTGACAGGATCTCCGCCACGCTCGCGTGGCCCCCCGTGCGGTAGTAGCCCTTATCACCGATGTAGAGCGTGTCCTCGCCGAACTCGATGCCGAACTCCTTCTCCACCTGCTTAACGACATCGAACTTCAGGTTGCCGTTGTCGTAGACGTAGACATCGAGCGCACACATGCCCGCGCGCGCGGGGATGCCGTAGCGCACTACGTTCCCCTGGGCCCACATCTCCTCGCTGCCGCCGTTCGTAGCGAGGCACTCCATCGTGTAGTTCTTCGCCTCGTTCACCTTGAGCGCGAAGAACACGCAATCGACATTGTGGCAGGCCATGTCGCCGACGGTGCCGGTGCCGAAGTCCCGCCAAGATCGCCAACTGAACGGGTGCAGGCCGTCGTGATACTCGCGGAAGGGTGCGGGGCCGATCCACTCGTCCCAGTGTACGCCCGGCGGGACGGGCTTGGACGGCGGGCGACCGCCTGTGCCACCGAAGTCGCGGCCGAGGATGCTGTGCGTCTCGGTGACGTTGCCGATCGCACCGGCTTGCAGGCATTCGCAGGCGCGCCGGAACTCCTCGCTGCAGTGTCCTTGGTTGCCCATCTGGGTGAGCACATTGTTCCTCTTGGCGGCCTTCGCCAGCTCATAGCACTCGCGGATGTTATGGGCCATAGGTTTCTGCACGAAGACGTGCTTGCCCATGTCCATGGCTCGGATGGCGGCCGGAGCGTGGTGGTGATCGGGCGTGGAGATCAGCACCACATCGATGTCGCCCTTGCACTCATCAAGCAGCTTGCGGTAGTCGTAGTAGACCTTCGGCACGGGCGCGTTGGGGGTCACCTCCGCGACGTGCTTCAACGTTCCGGCGAGCGCCGCTTCGTCGATGTCGCACACCGCTACGAACCGCTCGCCGATAGCCACGTCCACGGCGTAGCCACCCATGCCTCCGGAGCCGACGACGGCAACGTTAAGCGCATTGCCCTGCGCCCGAGCGGGCCGGGTCATCAGGTAGGGCATCGCCAATGCCGATCCTGCGGCAATGGCGGTTCTCTTGAGGAACGTTCGACGGCTTGTCTTGTCCATGATGGCGGTGCCTCCTCGGGCGGTGGTCTTCGCTCGAATTGCCGTCGCGACCTGTCTGGCCCGGTTCGGGCGGATGGCCATGCGCCCTTACGGCGCCGGGCGGAACAGGCGCGGGTTGAGCCAGTTCGCGCAGTCCGCGATGATGCCGTCGCCCGCATCGGTCACGACGAGGCGCAGCTCCCGAACTCCGTCCACGGCAATGTCCACCTGGTCCGAGCCCAGGCGGCCCCGGAGCATCGGGCTCTGATAGAGGAGGGCACCGTCGCCGTACACCTCGAAGACCACGGTGCCGCCGACCTCTCCTCCCGCGACCGTCGCGCGGAAACGCTCGTAGGGGCCGGTGAGGTCGTACGCTATCTCCGACGGCGCGTGCGTGCCGATCCCCTTGCCGCACGCAAGAAGCCCGGCGACGAGCGGGCCGCCGTCGACGGCCGTGTCTATCCTGGGTAGACCGTCGCCGTTGGGCGTCCATCCTGCCGAGGCGCGCACCCACGGGAGATCGCTCAGGTAGACGCGCTCACCCGGTGGGTCGGCGGCTGTGGCGCGAGCGGTGGTGGTCGGCGGCTCGGGCACAACCACCTGCTGTGTCTCCGCCGGGTCGCCCCGCAGTGAGAGGAGATCCGCGCGCGGATCTTCGGCAAGCGAGGCGCGCAGGTCCGTAAGCGCCGTCAGCGCCTCCCGGTAGTCGGGGTCGGTAGTGTCGGCGAAGACGGCGTCTCCGCAGCGCTGCCAGCCGCCCGCGGAGCGGGCCAGCGGAGCCCGCAGCATCCGGCTGAGTGCCGGGTCCCGTCGGTTGAGGGTGAGCCACCAGGTGCCGCCCGTGCCGTCGCTCGGCCCATGGCACTCGGCGCATCGGCGGCTGTAGACCTCGCCGATCCGATCCGCGGGGCCCCCCGCGAAGATGCTGCGGTTCGGCCTGCCGCCCAGCTCGTAGCGATCGTAGTAGACGCCGTTGGCATCGACCCATGTGGCGAGCCGGAGGTCCTCCTCCGGCGTAAGTGTCACGCCGCCGTGGCCCTCGTCCAGCATCCGCATGAGCGGCGAGACACGCGACCCGTACGTCAGGGGCGGCTGCCCCAGCACATCCTCCGGGTAGTCCCAGCGCATCGCGTTCGCGACCTTCAGGTACGGGAGCAGCTCCTCGTAGCCCACGCTGAAGCTGTCGGTGAGATCGTCGGTCAGGATGACGCGGTTCGTCGTGCGGTCATGCGTGTGGCACCGGACGCAACGGTCATTGAGGACCGGCTGCACGTCCCTGAGGAAACTCAGCGTCTGGTCGCCCCACGGCGGCAGGCCCGGCACTGACGGCTCGGGCAGATGCACGGCGAGGACGTCGCCATTCGGAGGCGCAAGATGCTGACGTTCGTGGCATCCGATGCAAGTCCGCCGTTCGCGCGGCTTGAGGCACACGACGCTCCGCATCCGCTGGATCTCTCGTTGGTCACGGTCGAGCACCTCAAAGTAGATACTCCGGTTCGCGGGCACCTCCATCCGCACCGAGCCGTCCTCGGCCAATGGTACGGTGCCGAGGACGCGCTTCACGGTGTAGATCCGCGTACCGGAGGTCACTATGACCCCACCGTAGAGCACGCCGATGCGGGGAACGTCCTCCAGTATGCGCAGGTAACGCGCCATGCCCCGCTCGATGCCGGTGAGCCCCGCGTAGGCGTCGAGGAGGATCAGCTCGGCTGTCGCGTCGGTCGCATCGGTGTCAAGCGGCGCCCCGGCGCGCACGTAGGGCCGTGGTCGAAAGATGAGCGGCACGGGCTCCGCCAGCGAGATGTCCGGGTCGCGGTAGAGCAGTCCGAGGTTCCCATGGGCGTCGGCCACGTAGAGGGCCCAACTCCACTCAAGCCATGGGACGACCGTCGGTGTGAATGAGCAGAGGAAAGTGTCCTCGGACAGGGGTACTGGGTCGGAGAACCAGCCGCACTGGCTGTCCAGGTGCTTCTCTGACGTGATCGGGACGCCGGGCGTGAGCAGCGTAATGGGCTCCATGCCGTCGATCGCGATGCCGTTGTCGATCAGCCCGACCGAGCCGTGTGTCTGCCCGTGGTGGGCCGTGAAGAGGGCCATGATCTTGCGGCTGCCGGGCACGGGCCGCGGGAACATCACGACATTGGGCCGCGCGGTGGCGTTCCCATAGTAGGGCATGACCATTGTGCCGTCCGGGTTCATCGTGAACGGGTTGTGGAGCGACGTCACCGAGCGCTCGTTGTACTCCCAGCGTGAGTACAGGATCCGCCCGTCCGGCATCACCGTGGGGTTGTAGTCGTTGTAGACGTTCGCGCTCAAGAGTCGTGGGTGCGAGCCGTCCGACTCCATGACGAACAGGTTCGGCGCGTGGCGGTCGCCGCCGCACATCACGAAGTGCTCCGACCGGTCCGAGGTGAACCCGAGCTGCCCGCTCGGGAGGTAGAACGGCTCGCAGTCGTTCTTCGGCCCCGATGTGAGCTGGCGCAGGTTCGAGCCGTCCGCGGCGACCTCGTAGATGTGGTAGCTCTGCTCGCCCGTCCACTTGTCGGACCCGTTCCCGAAGGAGAAGAGTAGGCGGCTCGCGTCCCAGTCGAGGCAGACGTCCCTGTAGATGCCGTCTCCGAGAGAGTCGACGACCGGCGTCAACGCGCCGTCGGGCCTGACGGGAGAGAGGCGGTAGATAGCCCCACCGGGCCGGTTGCGCATGTGGTGGGCGTCCATGAAGGGCTGCTCGGAGTCGAAGGGCTTCCGCTTCACGAGGAGCATTGAGTCGAAGCCGACGCGCCGGAGGAGCAACTCATCGCGGAGTGCGTTGGCCTCCTCATACAGCCTGCGCCACTCCGCACCTGAGCCGGACCAGTCCTCCGCCCTCTTGCGCAACTCGGCAAGGCGGGCCTGCCCGGCGGCATCCGGCCGATCCGCAAGGGCCTGGGCCACCCCGTCGAGCACGGCCGCAACGTCCTCGACGTGGGTCAGCAAAGGGACCCAGTAGCGCGTCTCGCCGAACACCAACTCCACGATCACCAGGCCGCCCCCGGGCTCGGCGAGGTCGACGCCGAAGCTCAGCTTGGCCTGCTCCCGGGGCGCGAGGGTCACCTCGCGGATCTCCCGCGTCCAGTCGCTGGCCGCCGACCGGAAGCTGAGGCGGACGGGGAACGAGAGGCGATCGTCCGTCGCGTTCCGGACGCCGACACCCAGGGGGTTGGCTCCGCGTAGCCAGTCGCACGGAGTCGCGATCTGCAGCGCGAACGGCGCGGGCCTGGGCATGAACGTGGTCATCCCGTCGAAGCGCCTGCTGTAGGAGTGATACCACCGATCTGCGCCACCGCCGCCGGGGTGCTTGTACCCGACGACGGCCCCGTCGGGTAGCGCGGCCTGAGTCGCCGGCTCCCCGCCCGGCTCGCTCCGGGTGAGGACCACGCCCGCATCGGAAGCGGCCACCGCCAGCGTGTAGCCCCAGTCCCGCACAGGGATGAGCGTCCGGGGGATCGGGTTCGGCCACACGGCCTGCGAGTCGTCGCTCGGGACCGGGAAGAGGGGCGTGCGCTGCTCCTCGGGTGTGGCAGCCTCCCACTCGGCGAGGATGCTCTCCCAGTCACGGATAGCGCGCAGTGACTCGCGCAGGTACCAGTCCTGGTAGACGATGCCCGGGGTTGTCGGAGCGGCGGGAGAGGCGTCTGCCGCAACCACGAGCACTGCCGCGACCGAGAGACACGCCGCCGTCACGGATCGTCCCATTCGCACCCGTGCTCCTCCTTCGGCCGCCTCACCGGCTCCTTCGTCGGGCGGCGTCCGGGCGCCTGCCGGGACGCCCCTTGGGCAGGGGTATGCCGCCCTAGAGCGGCGAATACACGGACTCGTCGCGACGGCGCACAGAGAGGAGCCGACGATGAAGCACTCATGGGTGGCCCCCGCGGCGTTTCTGCTATCAGGCGCGCTTGCCGCGAGTGCGGATCCGCCGCCAGGCACGAGGGTGGAGTCGTTCGACCGCGATCCTGACTGGGAGGGGCTCAACAATCGCGCCGGGCGCGATACCGCGCGCACGGTGCGCCACGACTTCGGCTACTCGGCCTCCAACCATGCCGGGGGCTCGACGGGCGAGGTGGGTGGGTTCATCACCGCCGCCGCGGAGCCTGCCTACTACGGGAAGCGCATCGCGGCGCGGATGCTTGACGACCGGCTGAGCGCCTCCGGCTCCCTCGTCTGCTCCGGCGAGCACTTCCACGTTCTCCTCGGGTTCTTCAACTCGCGCACGCTGAACGAGTGGCGCACTCCCAACACGATAGCCATCCGCCTCCTGGGGCGCGGTGACGTGTTCTACGCTTACGTGGAGTACGCCACTCAGGAATGGCGGGCGGGCGGAGACAGCCCGGGCGGATTCGCGACCGTCCTCCCGCCGGGAGCAGGCCGCCCGCAGTTGCGGGGTTTCCTTCGAGGGACCGTGCACCGGTGGTCCATCCAGTACGATCCGACGGGCAACCAGGGCGCCGGAGCTGTGACGGTGACGATCGATGACGAGACCGCAGTCTGCGAGCTTGGGGCGGGTCACAAGCAGGATGGAGCCACCTTCGACCACTTTGGCCTCCTACCGGTGCTCAAGAGCGCCGACGATGGCGGGGAGGTGTGGCTGGACGATGTGACGGTCAACGGGACCGTGGACGACTTCAGCCACGACCCCGGCTGGGATGGCTACCACAACCGCCGCACCTACGAGACCCATGAGATCAGGCCATACTGGGACTTCGGTTACAGCCCGACTCACTTCGCCGGGGGCCGCGAGCCGGGCGAGATAGGCGGCACCATCTACCGGGGCGACTGCCGGTACGCCGATAAGCTCGCGTACTACGGAGACCGGCTTGGGCCCCTGACTCTCGACAGGCCGATGAGCGCGACGGGCCGGATCGCGATGCTGCGAGGCGTTAGCGACAGCACGACTCTCATCGGGTTCCTCAACTCGGTCGACAGTATAAGCGTCAGTGAGTCGCAGTCGTCGGCGCTGCCCAAGAGCTTCGTGGGGATCGCGCTCGAGGGACCCAGCAGAGAGGGGTTCCTCGTCTACCCGGTGTTCCGCACCTCAGACGGCCTCGAAGGAAACGGAGCGGGCCGCGGCATGCTGCGCATACGCCCGGACGGGGCGTCGCACACGTGGTCCCTGCGGTGGGCGCCAGACGGGGCAGGCCCTGGGAGCATGGAAGTCAGCCTCGACGGCCAAGTGCTCAGCATCGAACTCGATCCTGCGGTCAGCCGTAGCGCGACTCGGCTCGACCGCTTCGGCGTAGTCACCACATGGATCGACGGCAACGGCCAGCGGGTGTTCCTGGATGACCTTGAGTACACGTGCACCCAGCAGCAGTAGGCGGAGGCCCTTGAGCCGTGGCGCGGCCGTCTCGGCTGCCGGAGCCTATCGCCCGCGGGTGAAGGAAGGGAGCCACTCTAGTGGCTGTCCGGCTCATGCTCATACCTCTGGTGTTGGTCCCCTTGGCCAGCGCGGCGCTCTGCCAGCCGGAAGCCGCCGCCTTGGTCGAGACGGCCGTCGTGGCGGGCGAGGCACGGAACCTGGTGCCGAACGGGGACTTCGAGGCCGGGGCACTCCAAGGCTTCGAGGCCGACGCGTGTTGGGCGTTTCAGCAAGGAGGCGCCTACCGCGGCGAAGGCTGCGCCAAGGTGGTCTCGTCGACCGACTTCGCCGATCTGAAGTCGGCCGAGATGATCCCCATCGTCCCCGGCCACAGGTACTACTGCCGGTACGTCACGAAGCGCCTGGCCGGAATAGCGGATCTCACGCTGCGCGTGGACTACTTCCGGGCGGATGGGCAGGCCTGTGAGACCTATGCGACCCAGGCCTCCGGCGCCGATGCGTCCGAGTGGCGCGTCCAGGGACAGATGGTCTCCGACCGGTTCCCGACGGATGCCGCGTTCATCAAGCTCTGGTTCCACCACGGGCCGAATGCGGACACGCAGACTCTACTGGACGACGTTGTCTTGCTGGATGTCTCACCGCTGGTGGTGGAGAGCGATCTCGCCGCTCTGGCGACCCGCTGCGACCGCGCGCGGGCTGAGCTCGCGGCGGCGCGGGGCAGGACGGCGTTCGCTAGGGAGCAGCGGCAGGCTGCAGAGGTCCTGGCCGCGGTCTCCGCTCGCCTCGGCGACCTGGCCCCCAACGTCCGGTTCGACGCGGAACGCACGGCGGAGTGGTGGCAGGCACAGTCGGACAACCTGGGGCGGGATCTGTTGCGAGTGGAATCCGATGCCGGGCGGCTGACAGCGGCGGCCGCGGCCGGGCGCGACGCGGCATTCGCCACAGGTACCGCGACCTCCATGCGGAAGGTGTTCGATGACGAGCCGTTTCCCGGCGAGCTGGAAGCCCCCGTCCGCGTGGAGCTCGCCCTGAACGAGTATGAGGGCGCCCAGGTGGCCGTCATTCCGCTGTTCGCTCCGCTATCCAATGTGCGGTGCCGAGTGTCCGATCTTAAGGGGCCGGACGGGGCGCGCATCCCCGCGGCGGACATCGAGCTGCGGCGGGTCGGCCAGGTGGTGACGAAGAAGCCCGACTACCCTGTGTCGCGGGTCGGCTCGTGGCCTGATCCCCTGCTCCCGATGGAGCCATTCGACATCCCCGCCGACCGGCTGGGGCTCATCTGGGTGACGATCCACGCGGCCGACAAGGGACGGGGAGGTGACTACGCGGGGACGCTCACGATCGAGGCGGACCAGGGGCGCCGAGCGGTGCCCGTACGGGTCCACGTCTTCGGGTTCGCGCTTCCGGCTGAGAACCACCTACAGACCACCTTTGTCCTTTGGCCACACATGATCGCCAAGTTCTACGGCCTGGGTGAGGGTCTGCGCGAGATCCCCGCCGACCAGTGGAAACGGGACATCGAGTTCTGCAACCGCTACCGCGTCGGGGTGATGAACGTGGGATGGGGGTGGGACCATGGCAAGCCGGGCCCGGCGTGGCCCATCGAGGAGAAGAACGGGCGGTACGACTACGCGCAGGTCGACGAGTACATACGCACTGCCGCCGATGGTCACATGCCGGGCATCTCCATGGCGGACTTCCCGGCAGGGCCCTACCCCGCCGAGTACGAGCGGAAGCTTCGGGCCTTCTTGGCAGACTACAGCGCTCACATCAAGGAGCAAGGCTGGGCCGGCCGCTTCTACCTCAAGCTCCAAGACGAGCCGTCGCCCGACAGATGGCCGGCGGTGCGCGAGCAGGGGGAGCTGGTCCACTCCATCGACCCGTCGATCAAGACCCTCGTTACCGCACCGATCCGCAAGGAGCTCTACGGCGGAGTGGACATCTGGGTCCCTCTGACTCCATCGTACGACCACGAGCTGGCCGAGGAGCGACGAGCCCTCGGAGAACAGGTGTGGTGGTATATCTGCTGCGCCCCACAGCACCCCTATCCGAACTACTTCATAGACTACCCGGCCATCGACCAGCGGATCTTGTTCTGGATGAACTGGAAGTACAGGGTGAACGGCTTCCTCTACTGGGGCCTCAACTGGTGGGCCGACAGCAACCTGGCGCCGCGGGAAGGGCGGAGATGGCCGGACGTGCCGTGGGACACGTTCTCCTTCGCCAGCTACAACGGCGATGGGCATCTCATCTATCCTGGGCGGAACGGTGAGCTGTGGAGCTCCGTGCGCATGGAGAACATCCGCGACAGCGTGGAGGACTATGAGTACCTGTGGATGCTCGACGAGGCACTGAAGGCCAGGCCCGATGCGCCGGAGGCGCTACGGGCCAGAGCACAGCGGCTCCTGGCCGTTGAGGACGACCTCGTCGCCACGCCCTCCAGCTATTCGCAGGACCCCGCGAGGTTGTACAGGGCACGTCGCGACATAGCCGACACGATTCTGGCGCTTAGGCGGTGAGGCACCACGCCTCTGCCGCGCAGAGCCGCGCTCCCTAGTCGAGCGCGAACCAGCGGGTCTCGCCGCGGGTCATCCCGATCTCAAAGCTGGTTACTCGGTCTCCCCCGGCGACGGCCTCGCCGCTCGTCAGGTCCGCGACGTGCGCCGGCCGGGCGAGGTGCAGCGCCTTCCGGCCCGTGAAGATGGCGTGGATGGTGAGGATCCGGTCGTTCGCGTAGACGGCGTCCCCCGGCTCGGCGGCCACCCAGCAGCCCGCCCATTCGGCGAGGTTGTGGAGGAACCTACTCGACAGGCAGGGGCTTCCCACGTAGACGGCCTTCCACGTTCCGAAGTCCCGAGCCGCAACGGCCACCAGGTCCGTCCCGGCGAACGTCGCGAGTGGCGTGGCCACGGGGTCGGTGACTGCCCACGCGGGAGCGCGGAAGAACGGCGCGGCCCCCAGCCAGCCGTCCAGATCGCGCAGCAGAGGATGCTCGCCGTCCCGTGGCTCAGGAAGCATGGTGGTAAGGCCCTCAGCGGGTTTCACCGCGATCCCGGTCACGTCGGAGATCGTCGCGGTGGGGTCGGCAGCTCCGATGACGCCAGGGGCGTGCACGAAGACCAGCACGTGTCCGTCACGCTTGAGTCCCTCGATCGCTCGCCGCTGCGCCGCGTCCAGCGCGTACGCGTTCAGAAACAGGTAGGCCTTGTGAACAGGCAGGTCGGCCCGAGCGAGGTCGGACAGAAGGTACATGAGGTAGGGCACGCCGCAGGTGTTGAGCTGAGGCACCTGCTCGACGATGGCCTGCCAGCGGAACGAGCTCGCGATCGGCGGAGCCAGCGCATGGCTGCCTTCCTCGCTGACGAACACCGCAAGATCGGCCGCGGGCGCGCCGGCGATGTCGAGGTCGCGCTCGAAGGCCCTCCGCGCCTCGGCGATGGCGGACATGATGCCCTCGTCGTGGAACCACCCACCCCCCATGTCGTACCACCAGGTGCCGAGGCCGAACGCGAGCATCATCCCGCACTCGCGGCGCACCATGGCGTTGTGCTGTTCCGCGGTCTCCGCCCTACCCCAGGCGAAGTTCTCGTCGGGCTGGTCGGGGACGGAGTGCCACGAGCGCCAGTCCTGCTCCGTGAGGTACGTCTTCCCGTGGAGCAAGGTGGAGCCGGACACTGAACGGACGGCCCCGGGGTACCCCGGCATGCGTATGGAGTAGGCCGCGGGCCCGGCGAGATAGCCCAAGCTGCTTGACGCAAGGTGCTTGCCCAGCGCGATGTGGCTGCCGGAGTTGCAGGTGATGTCCTCGTAGTACGTTCCGCACACTATCGGGCGCTTGCTCTCGGCTTTGAGCACGCCCGCAAGCCGATCGACGGTCTCGGCCACTCCCTCGGAGAGGAAGCGTGTCCAGTCGATGCAGTCCTGCTCGGTCGCCGGGTCGAGAAGGAACCGATCCGCCACCCAGTAGCGCCCGAACGCCGGCGCGGATGCCGAATCCAGCGTGACACCGG
>Ga0315279_10002179_pt1 | contig 30215 bp, 21 predicted proteins | sample YL17G06_20_MG_FD_203694 | JGI IMG/M metagenome (GOLD analysis project Ga0315279, IMG submission 203694) | Sediment microbial communities from Yellowstone Lake, YNP, Wyoming, USA - YL17G06_20 | ecosystem: Environmental > Aquatic > Freshwater > Lake > Sediment | place: USA: Wyoming | collected...
TCTTAAATCCGAGACAGAACCACCGGTCGGGCCGTTTGTTACCATCACTTCGGTGCCATCCAGTATCACCAGCGTCGGCCTTACCATTAGAGCCAGCTCAGCGATAATAGTATTGATGTCCTGATGGAATACATTACGCCGGCCGCCCAAAAGACCATACCAGTTTTTCATCGTCATTGAAGCGCCGCTTCTGTGATGGTGCTTAACCGGAGCAATACCAATCAATTTATCCGCCTTCGCAAATGGCTCATAGAAAATAGGCCAATCGACAATAAGTTTGCCGCCCACCAGGGTAGTATGCCTGAAAAGGTCAGGTCTCGGCAGGATGACTTTAGCACCGCTGTCCCCTGCCGCCCTACCAATACCGCTTAAAGCAAAACAGCTCATCGGGTCGTTGATTGGATTGTCGGTAACAATGACCTGCTTTGCACCGGCCTTATAGCACAGCCGCACCACTTCAGCCACCAATTCCGGATGGGCCGTAGCTCCGAGCAGCGGCGGCGACGCAAATGCAACATTTGGTTTTATTGCAACAATCTCACCCTTTGCTACGAATCTTTCGATGCCGCCCAGCAATTCTATCGCTTTGTTGACAGTTGATTTCCTGTTTGAGCCTTTGACGATAGATATTGTCTGGCCGTTTTTAGCCGGCATTGAAAAATCCGGCAAAGTTACGAGCGATTCAGTTTCAACGGCTGCTTTCGGCCCTTCTCTATCGTAAAGTTTTGCCGAGATTACACCGGCAGCCGCAATCGAAATCCCCGCCTTTGCTGCACGGCCCAGAAACTGCCTTCGCCCGATTTTTCTGTCAGCTTGCTCGGTCATTCTTTTGTTGTCTTCACAGTATCGCTCAACTTATTGATAAGCTGGATAGCAAACTTCTCTGCTAACTGTTGATTTTCAGCCTCGTGAATACCGGCAACATACGGCCCAACTACAAAGATAATTTCAGTGGTGTCATAGAAATCAAGGACCCTGCTTTTGATGGCAGCGAGGCCTTTTTCAGAAGCCGGTTTATCCTTGGCGCCATTCTCTATTAAAAACTTATAATAGCTTTCCGCAACTTTTTGGGCATCCTGTCGGCTTGAGCACTTGCTCAAGAATGCAGTAATAAATTCCTCACCCAACCTGTACTGGCAAACAAAAGTGTCACGGAATCCATCAAATCCAAAGACGTTTGAAAGATATAATTTAGCGCTGCCCTGCACAATATTATCCGGTGGAAATAAAGCTAACTCTGGTATCTGAGAAAGCTCGCCAGCGGCTAATTGACTGCTCAGCTTCCCTGCCAGCTCTGCCATTGCCTTGAACAAATCGTCGGACTCGGCAGAACCAACCAATTCAATGTAAAACTTGTCCTTTACAAAATACAAAGCGTTGCCTGCTTTATATGCAATCTCCATAGCAGGCCAAGCATCAACATCAGGCCTTTTTTGCACACTATAGACTGAAAATGCGTTTTTCATTACCCCCATATCAAAAATAAAGATTTCAAACCACTGGTTCTCATCCTTTTCGCTTACGAACCGCTGCGCTAGTAATTTCACGAAGCCGGAGTCAATATAAAGCGGAGCCTTGCCATCAATCTTCTCATAAAGATTTTCAGCAATATACGTCTCGGCCACCGAGAGCTTTTTGAATCCGGACGGGGTCAAAGAATCAAAATCTATTTTTTCTTCTGCGCCGTTTTCTGCCGTCTTCTGAGGTGAAACAGCCATAGCTGTTATCCCAAACCGTCTCAAATCAAAATCGGATTGCTTTACAAATATCGCAAGGCCAATAAAAAAAAGAATTACCAACAGAAAGATGCTTATCACAGATTCATAACTTTTTGCCCGCTCGGAAGTCAAACGCATAGCCAGCTCCGTTAAAAGCAATTTACTCCGTTAGAAAAAAAGTCGGTTTTCTAAACAGAGTTTATTTGACCTTAAATTTCAATCGGATTATAGTCTTACAAGTGATTTTTGTCAATAACAGACATAGCAAGGCTGATAACGAATAATTGCATTATTTAAGACCTCAGGCATATTTGAATGGAGACAGAGCAAATGAAAAACGAGACTTTAATTTCAAGAAGACACACTCTTAAAGGAATCGGGGCAATCGGGGCTTCTGCAATTTTGGGCTCAACTTCGGACGGCAAAGAGAACACACGAATGGGAAAAGAGACAGGCTTTTCCAGTGACGTCAGAAAGACGATATTTGAGAAGGTTTTTCAAACGTCATTTATCGATACTCATGAACACCTGATTGAAGAAAAAGAACGTCTTGCCGCCAGCCATCCAAGAGTAAAGAGCGATGACTGGAGCATTCTATTGAGTCACTATCTTAATTCCGACCTGATTGTAGCCGGTATGCCGCAGGATGTTTGCGACAGATTTCTCTCATCCAAGGTTAAGCCTGCAGACAAGTGGTCTTTACTCGAACCTTACTGGCCGGCTGTCAAAAACACCGGATATGGGCAGGCAGTGAGTATCACAATGAAAGAGCTTTATGATGTTGAGGAACTTTCGGCAAAAACGGTAAAGAAAGTCCAGGCGGGATACGAAAAGGTTCGCAAGGCCGGTTTTTACAGGCATATCCTGTGCGAGATGTCAAAGATTGAATCGTGTCAGGTGAACTGTTTGAGCAAGCCTTTTAATGAATCAGATATGCCGACTCTGTTGATGCAGGATATAAGCATTGTCGGTATGTTTGCAGGGCCGGCGATAGCGGAATTTGGGGAGCCGACCGGAATCAAAGTGTCGAGTCTGTCAGACTGGCACAAAGTTATAGAATGGTGGTTCAACAAATATGGTAAATACGCGGTGGCCGTTAAATCGCAAAATGCCTACGGCAGGGACATAGATTACGAACAGGTGCCTGCTGAAAAAGTGGAGGAGGTGTTCAAGAAGAAATGCGATAAACAATCCGTTTCGCCTGACGAGGCAAAGGCGCTGGAGGACCACTTATTCTGGTATGCGGTTAAAAAGGCGACCGAACACAATCTGCCTGTTAAGCTGCACACAGGGTATTATGCGGGGCAGAACGGGATGCCGTTAGAGCGACTGATTCACAATCCCGGCTCAGCAACGGCGCTTTGCCGGAGGTCGCCGAAAACGAATTTTGTTTTTATGCACATTTGCTACCCATATTATGAGGAAATGATTGCGGTTGCCAAGCATTACAGCAACGCCTATATCGATATGTGCTGGTCGTGGATTATCAATCCGGTGGCGGCCAAGGACTTTTTGAAGAAATTTCTGGTTACAGCACCTTTGAATAAAATCCTTACGTTCGGTGGAGATTATATCCCTGTTGAGCCGGTTCTGGGACATTCGGCAATAGCCAGACGAGGTATAGCACTGGCCCTGTCGGAGCTGGTAGAGGAAGGATGGATGAGTATGAAAAATGCAATAGAGGCTGTTGACCCCATAATGAATGGAAATGCCCGGCAGCTTTTCAATCTCACCGAGAAAACGAAATTGCTGGAAAAGGTAAAATGGGGTCGATAAAAAATGGGCAAAACAAAGATTGCTATCTGCCAGATGTTCGTCCTCGATGGCGACCGTGCCGGTAATTTTGTCCGAATCGAGAATGCAATCAGTGAGGCCAGGAAAGCCGGAGCAGAAATTGTATGTCTGCCTGAGACAGCAATACTCGGCTGGGTAAATCCAGATGCGCACAAAAGAGCATATCCGATACCGGGTAAAGACTCAGCGCATCTTTGCGAACTGGCTAAAAAATACAGAGTTTATCTTTGCGCAGGGCTGGAAGAAAAGGATGGCAAGAGATTATATGATTCGGCGATATTAACTGACGACAAAGGCAAAATTCTTCTCAAGCATCGCAAGATAAATGTCCTGCCTGAACTGATGACCCCGCCATATACACCCGGCTGCGAGGTAGATATTGTGCAAACCCGATTTGGCAAAATCGGCATCCTTATATGTGCTGACACGCACGATGACAAAATTTTAGACCGAATGGCGGCTCTAAAACCTGACCTTCTGCCGGTACCTTATGGTTATGCCGCCCCTGAAAATGACTGGCCTGACCACGGTAAGCAGCTCAAAAAAGTGGTTACAAAAACAGCCCGCAAAATCGGTGCACCCGTATTAGGCACGAACCTTATCGGCCAAATCACCAACGGCCCGTGGACAGGTCGGGTTTATGGAGGCCAGAGCATTGCTGCCGATAAAAACGGCAACATAATTGGCATTGCCCGCGACCGAGACCGTGATATAAAGATTATTACGGTGAACACAGGTTAAAAATTGATAGTAGAATAAATATTGCTGCAAATCCGTTATTTATTGACTTCTCAAGATGGTCGGTGCTATAATCTTGCGAAATGAAAAAGAAGGAGACAAATAATGATTGAATATACAGGATATATTTTGGGCTGGGCGCCTCACGGGTGGGAGTGGCTGGTCATACTTGTTGTTGCCCTATTGATATTCGGCAGACGGCTGCCTGAAATTGCCCGCAGCGTAGGCAAGAGCTTGACTGAATTTAAAAAAGGCATCAAAGAAGCTGAACAAACCAAAGATGAGTTTGTAAATGATGTAAAGGAAGTCAAGGACGAAGTAGCAAAAGAAGCCAAGAAAGCATCCGGCATAGATGAAATAGATACCAGCAGTTAAACCACCCGGTCTATGCTTTTCCAGATTCTACCGAACCTGTTGCGATGGGCAAGACTAAGAATAATCATGACCCTCTTGAATATACTATGAGCTTGGGCGACCATTTGGAAGAGCTGCGCGCCCGGCTGCTCCTTGCGATAATAGGGCTGTTTCTCGCCTTAATTTTATGCATTAGCTTTGGCAAGTGGATAATATCATTCATCGAAATGCCGTATATCCAGGCAATGGGCAAGGAGGCACGGCTTCAGAGTATAGCTCCGACAGACGGTTTTTTAAGCTATATGGAAATAGGAATGATTGGAGGCGTGGTCATTGCATCGCCGTGGATTTTTTACCAGTTGTGGTTGTTCATCGCTGCCGGTCTTTACCCGAAAGAAAAAAGATATGTTTATATGGCTGTGCCTTTCTCAACAGGACTGTTTATCACGGGGTCTTTGTTTTTTCTTTTTATTATCGCCCCTGTTACCCTGCGATTTCTGGTGATGTTCAACAAAAGGGTCCTTGGTGTCGCGTCCAATTTTACATTCACCAATTACGTCTCGTTTATTGGGATAATGATGCTGGTCTTTGGCCTCTCCTTTCAGACCCCAATAGCGATTTTCTTCCTTAATAAAACCGGCCTGGTTTCGGTCCAGTCACTTCGGAGAGTAAGAAAATACGTTTTTCTTGCTATCGTCATAATCGCGGCTGCCGCTACGCCGGGCAGCGACCTGATTTCGCTATTTGCACTGTCAATTCCGATGTATCTACTTTATGAGCTTGGGATACTGATGAGCTGGTATTCAGGCCGAAAGAAAAAAACCGCTAATGCGTGAACGTCTTAACTCATCTACTCATATACTCATTCACTAATATACTTATCATCAGAAATGTTGACTTTAATTAACACAAATAGAATGGTCCCACCCATAGCGCCAATCGGCTTAGATTACATCGCAGGAGTCGCAAAAAAAGAAGGGATTGAGGTAGATGTAGTTGACCTGTGCTTAGCCAATGAGCCGACGAAAACCCTGCAAGACTATTTTGACGGCCACAATCCACAATTGGTGGGACTATCGTTTCGCAATGTGGATGACTGTTTCTGGCCAAGTGCCAGATGGTTTGTCCCTGACCTTGCTGAAACTATCCGCACAATAAAAAACCTGTCCGACACCCCAATCGTAATCGGCGGAGTCGGCTTCTCAATCTTCGCAAAAGAGATTGTCGAATACACCGGCGCAGATTTTGGGATTTGCGGTGACGGTGAAAATGCGACAGTTTCACTCCATAATGAACTGGCCGGGTCCAAAAGTTTTGAAAAAATAAATGGACTAATCTGGCGAAGCAATGGAGTTATCCATAGTAACAAACCCGCTTGGCCTGCGCCGCTATCGCTGCCTACCAATCGCAATGCAATTGATAATCTTACATACTTTAGAAAAGGAGGCCAGGGCGGCATAGAAACCAAACGCGGCTGCAACCGCCCCTGCATTTATTGCGCAGATAAGTTATCTAAAGGCACGACGCTTAGATTACGCAATCAAAAAGAAGTAGCTGATGAAGCACAAACACTATTGGCTAAAGGGATAGACGTGCTGCATTTGTGCGATTCGGAATTCAACATTCCCCGAAGTCACGCTTATGCAATCTGTGAAGAATTTATACGCCGTAATTTCGGCAAACGCCTTCGCTGGTTCACTTATATGGCTGTAACGCCTTTTGACACCGAGCTTGCCAGCGCGATGAGTAAAGCCGGCTGTGTCGGCATTGACTTTACGGGCGACTCCGCCTCGCCTTCAATGCTAAAGACCTACGGACAAACGCATCGCAAAGAAGACCTTGCCTCGGCAGTTAGGCTGTGCCGGGAGAATAATATAAAAGTTATGATAGATTTATTATTAGGTGGCCCCAGGGAAACGCCGCAGACAATTGCTCAAACAATCGACTTTATCAAAGAAATCAACCCCGATTGTGCCGGTGCGCCGCTTGGTGTCAGAATCTATCCCGGCACTGAAATGGCCCGTATTGTGGAGGCGGAAGGCACACTGGAAACGAATCCTAATATCCGCCGAAAATACGTTGGGTCTGTAGATTTTTTCCAGCCGACTTTCTACATCTCGCAGGCGTTAGGTCCCAGACCAGCAGAACTTGTGAGGGATTTAATTGCCGGCGACAAGAGATTCTTTGAGCCGACGCCGGAAATTTCAGAAGAGACAGCGACATCAAAAGACCACAATTACAACGATAATATCGAATTAGTCGAAGCAATCAAAGCCGGCGCCCGCGGAGCATACTGGGATATTCTCCACCGAATCAGACAAAACTAATAGAGAACGAAATGGTCTTGATATTCAGGAACAGCGACGTCCCAACCAGTTTTTTCTTTGATAAAATCGGCGAAATGCTCGGCGCTCTTGGGCTCGCCGTGGACGACAAAAAGTTTCTTAGGCGGATTTTTCAAACCGCTAAGCCATCCAAAAAGCTCGTCTCTATCGGCGTGCGCAGAAAAGCTATGTATCTGAACCACCCTCGCCTTCACGGGATACTTCTGGCCGAATATCCTGACCTCCTTTTGACCATCAACGATTTGTCTGCCGAGCGTTCCGAGCGCCTGGAAGCCGACAAACATTATTGTGCTTTCGGGCCGAGTGATATTGTTGACTAAGTGATGTTTTATTCGCCCGCCGGTGCACATCCCTGAGCCGGCGATGACCATAACCGCTTTCTTAATCTTGTTAATCGCCTTTGACTCATTAGTCGTTTCGGTCATTTTAAGACCCGGAAAGCTAAAAGGCGATTCATCCAGCTTCATAAACTCGGTCATCTCCTCATCAAACAATTCCGCGTGACGCTGAAAAACCTTTGTTATACTTGACGCCATCGGGCTATCCAGGAAAACCGGCAAGTGCGGAATCGCGCCTTCGAGGAGCAACTGGTTTACGTAATATAAAATCTCCTGCGACCGTTCGAGCGCGAAGCTGGGGACAATAATGTTGCCCCGGTCTTTAACAGTAGAATTTATAACTTCAGCAACCATTTTTTTGGTGTCCCCAAGGTCCTGATGAAGTCTGTCGCCATAAGTTGACTCAACAAGGACATAATCCGCCTGCTCAAAGATAGTCGGGTCACGGACAATTGGCCTGTGCGGTCTGCCAATGTCACCGGAGAATAAAACGGTTCGCTCCCGCCCATTTAAGCTAAGTTTAACCTTTATTATCGAAGAGCCAAGTATATGGCCTGCATCATAAAAACTTACCTCCATCACCTCCCCTATTGCTATGGGCTGTTTATATTTCACAGGCGAAAACCACGGACAGCACGCCTCGGCATCGGCAGTAGTATAAAGCGGCACCTCTGGATAAGGGCCTTTGCGCCCTTCACGCCGGTGCCTCTTACTCTTGAACTTTGCATCCTCTTCCTGCAACTGTGCCGCATCCAAAAGTATAATCCGCGCAAGCTCCGTCGTAGCATCGGTGCAATATACCTTGCCTTTGAAACCCTCCCGAACTAACTTGGGCAGCAGACCGCAATGGTCAAGATGAGCGTGGGTTAAAAGCACCGCGTCAATAGTTTTGGGCGGCACAGGAAATGGGTCCCAGTTGCGGATTTTGAACTGCCTTTCCTGATAAAGCCCGCAGTCCACCAAAATTCTGGTTCCATCGGCATCGAGCAGATGACAGGAACCTGTAACGTTTTGAGCGGCACCAAGAAACTGCAACTTTGCCTGCATACTCTTCCTCGTATCACTGGCCTTTTAGCCGATATTGATACATATTGTATCCTACCTCGCGGCTGGCCTGTATTATTTCAGGATAAGGCCTATCGCAAATATCGACAAAGCCAATCTGGTAATTCTCGCCGTCGCCGCGGCCGGTTGTCGCCTGGTCTCTGTATTGAAACCAGTGCGTGCCGATTATATAAGGATTGCGCAGCGCACCAAGCACATAACTTTTATATTTACTAGCACGGTCCTCCTGACTTATTGTCTTCCTTAAACCCGTATGGAACATACCTCTATCCAGCGCACCAAAATGGAACTCGCCTATGATTATTGGCTTGTCAAAATCATCGGGCAAACGCTGCCTTTCGACACTATAATCGTAACGATTGTAGCTGACAATATCGCAGAACTTTGCTCCTGCCCGAGCTGCGCGGTCGTTTACCCAGGCGAACCGACAGCCCATATACAACTGTCCCGGCGCAGCCTTTTCAAGCTCCTCCCGAATGGTCTTAAAGTAAGTTTCAGCAATCTTCGTATAGAAATTAGCCAAATCATCCAAGGCATTCTTTCTATCCGGAGCCTGCTGACTTTGCAAAAGAGCCTCCCACGATGCATAGTCTGTGCCCCAAACAGCGTTGAGCTTATCAATCGTCTTGTATTTGGATTTCAAATCCTCGACAAAAACCTTCTTAGAGGGCTGGTCAGGCGGTGAATTTAGCACAGCCAGAGCCAGAGATACCTCATCGCCCCAGCTTAATTCGTTATCGACAAAAAATCCGATGCACCACGGGTCGCCGACTGTCTTGCCTTTCTGAGCGGCTATTTGCCCGGCTACCGACTTGCGAAAATCAGGGTCGAAGACATCGTTGAACTTGCCCCAGTAGCCCTGTGAGCCTTCTATTTTCCTGGTCGTGTAACTAATCGTGCACACATAAGGAGTCTTTCGCATAAGATATACCTGCGAATCCGACCAATTTGCTATTGTATTCATTCCCCAGCTTTTGAGTCTCTGATGCGCCATTTCCGCAGAGGCCTGCCCCCAATCACGACCGTACTTTCGCAACAAATTCGCCTGACCGAAATCGTAGGTCTTATAGGGACAATGGTCTTCGTAATAACCGTGCGGAGCCCATGTCCCTGTTCCATAGAACTTTGCAAAAGGCGAGTCTGCTTTTGGCAATTTCTCGAAATAGTGCTCACGGTCGGTAATCGGCGTAACATCTGTGCTGCGGACACAATCAATCCCGTGCGACCAGAACAGCATCCCTTCCGGGTCCACAAGCCACCACTTATCCTGATACTTCTCCACGCGGAAGAAACCTGTCGCTTTAAGTTTTGGCCCACCGGTCCAGCCGCCATACTGGTCGAAGTCCGCCGGCCCCGGATGTGCGGCAAACTCCTTCTGCTCAGTTTTAACAGAATCAATCAATTCATCTAAGGAGTGAGTTTTGCCGGGCCAGTCATCGTGGATGAACTGGCCAAATTCATCAATAAACGGAAAGAAAGTCTTTGCGTCCAGCATCTTCACTAAACCTGCGGCAGAGATTGTATCTATCTCAAACACATAATCGACACCGGGCTTGTTCACAAAAATAACTAATTGACAGACATTTGAAGTATCAACCTTATCACTATGCACCGGCGCTGCACGCATCCCAACCAATTCCACCGGCTCGGACAACCGCCACGGAATCGGAAACATACGCACAATAAGTGCCTGGGCAGCACCAGAAGCAAGCGTAACATTATCCGTCACGCAGTTCTTGTCACCATCAGCACCAGGATCATCTACACGACAAAAAACCGCTACCTGCTCACCGCTGAGATTTTTAATATCGACCGATATATACTCGTATTGTGATAGGTCCCACTTCTCTTTCGGTGCCCGTAACGTGACGCCCGGCCATTGTTCCTTATGGCCGGTCTCGATACGCAGCGCCCCCGCTTTAGACAAAGTAACATTAGCATCGCTGGTTGAAACCGTCTGGATGTCAAAGTCCTTCTCAAAATCGAAAAGAACCATCGGCTGTTGCCCCTGGGCAAAAGATACCGGAACCATCCCGCTCAAAAATAAGCTCAAAACAATCCCCACAATAACAATAGAAATTCTCTTATTAACCATTATCTTCTCCTGCTAAAAATGATTTATTAGCCTCACTGATTTACTCCCCCTTCGCAGCCCCTGTTAAAAGATACCACATAGTTTTATGTTGTGGTGACATCTTCAAAAAACTCCTGCCGTTCTGGCTGGAAATCGGCACATCAATAGTCGGCATCCCATCGGGCCCAAGGGCCTGGCAAATCCATCGTCCCTTCGGCAAAACCAGACTTCCTTCAACCGCCTCAATCTGCACAGGCGGCCCGCCCCAGTCTCGCCCGACAGTCCTCCGGTCCTCGGAAAACTTCATACCGACATTCTCACATCGCCCGCACGCCGTAACCAAAATCTTTTTACTCTCATCAAGCGAAGTTAGCGATTTACCATCAAGCGATGTCACCGTCACAGCAGCAAACCGTGGCTTAACAATAGAAATCTCTCCATTAGTGGCTTTTTCAAATTTCCCGGCGTGACCTGTATAGACCTCTGCCAATAAACTGCGTACCGAATAAAATCCCTCACCATTCTCAACCGGCCACTCCAGCCTCGCACCAGGCCCAGGCACATCCCGCAGGTCGCCTTTCTCGCCAATAGTCGAGGCTATCCTCGCTCCAAATAAGTTCATACCTCTAACGGCTTCCTGCTCGGCGAATTCTGCAAAGATATCGCGGTCGTATTTAAGATGCAACTTTGCCAGCGACATCAGGACATCCGCCGAGTCGGCCAGTGGATGAACAACAATGTTGCTAAAGGGTGCTATACCGGCATCCCGGAATATGACTGCACCTGCCCGCATAAAGCCCCACTTGGCAGGATTTGTATCAATATCAAAATAGCTATTCATATTCTCACGATACCACTGGTTCTCGCTGTGACTGTATGTATATAGCCATACACCGTCCCAATCCTGCGCAGCAGCGAAGGATGCTATCATAGGCACACACTCTGCCTGGTAATCATTCGGAGCCGGGTGATTATATTCGCTCACCGTGAAAGGCTTGCCTGCAAGACGCTGGGCGGCTAATTGAAATAGTGTCGCCTCCACCGGGTTGTCCGTCATCGCTTTTTGTTCAACAATCCAGTTGCCTGAGTCCCAGGGTCTGCCCGGAAACCGAGGATGCTGCCAGTAAGCGTGCGCATCAATAAAATCCATATCACTCTGAGCATATAGTCCTAATGGCCCAAAGACAATCGTGCCGGTTACAAGTGCCTTGCAGCCCAGGTCCTGTTTAATAAAGTTTCGCATTCCATCAAAATATGCCTTTTCTGTCTCCGCCAGAAAGCGCATTCGGGCCAGACTTCGAGCTGGTGTCTCATTGTCAGAAAAGATAGTGACATTGCCAGACTCGATGGATTCTCCTTCCTGCAGGCCGGTTCGCCCACCCTCCCGAAACTCTGCTTTCGCAAGATATAATGGGACATTACTGCCGCCAAAAGAAAGATTCACGCGTGCATCGCTATCGCCGGCCTTAGCAACAAAACCAAAACGAAATGTTTGCCGGCTTTGATTCAATTCTACCACCTGTGAAAAGCCCAGATTATTCCACGGACTATGTGCCTGCCCGATGCTGCAACTAATCTTTCGAGGCCGGTCACTTGCAGCCTGGAAAATAATTGTGTAATACTGCCCTTCTTTGACAGCCAATCCACCCTGATTTAACTGTAAATGCCATTCTGTTTCGTCCGCCTGTTCTATATCTATACGCAGTGCAGGTTGATTCTCATACTGTTGTCGCGAAAGTTTCGCCTTACACCCTGAATGTTGCTCAAGCTGCCAATTCTGTGGGACACTTCTACCTGCATCCATTACCTGAAAGTTACTATTATTTAACATATTTTCGCCAAGAATCTCGACACCTTCAGCCCAGGCCTGCCGCAGCTTCACATCCGAACCATATCTCGCCTTCAACCAGGCGTTGAACTTGCTTCGCAGAATATCTGCATAATACGGCGGCAGCGTCTGCAGTGTCTGTTCTGCTCCCCACATAAAAAGACTATTTTCATTCGTGATTTCCACTATCGCCACAGCAGGGTCATCGGCATAGCGAACCTTGCGATACTTATTGACGTGCGTCAATAAATCACGGGCATATTGCTTTTGCGCATCAATCAAGGCAGGCGTGAAGATGTTACACATCTTATCGTATTCGCAATTCGGCTTGGGTATGTCCAGATACTGGCTGTGCACCCTGCCGACATGCAGATTTATATTGGCACAGATACCCTGACGGGCAAGCTGGTCAATAAAAAAATCCAACCTATCCAGCGCTTCTGCAGAAAGATTCCTGGGATTTTTATCGTCCCATAGCCCGCGAGGAAATGACGCCGTGTCCATATGGTGACATCGAACGGTGTTCACACCCGCTGCGGCCAAACGAGCAGCAATGTGCAGAGCATCATCATGACTCGGCAGATTTGCACCAAATGATAGATTGACGCCCCACAGTCGAATCCTCTCTTTGCCACGGTAAAAATGTTCTTTCGCAATAATCCTTTCACTATCAATTGTAATCGGCTTTCCAGAAGGAACTGCAATCAATGAATTTGGATTTACCTTAGCCGGAATAACAAACGGCACAAAATCTCCCATTTCTATACCGCCGCCATCATTGACCAACCGGCTAACCGGCTTTTTACTAACGCAGCGTTCCATTCGCTTCTGCCAGTCGGATAGATATTCCTGCCGCCATATATTTACTGTTTTCGCCCCCCGGAGGTCTATCTCTTTAAGGGCCGGGTCAGGGTCATCCACCCACCAGTTCGGTCTGCCTTTCATTTTGACAAATCGTCCGCCCCAGCTATCCTGTGTCGGGTCGTCCGGATTTCCGCGTAATAGATACGCGTAGCTCGGCGTATCGCCCATCTTGATATTGCCGTTTTTAAGAGGAGCAAAATAGTCCCCGAGCGCACCGCGGCCCTTAACATACTTCTGAACAAACGTTTTATTGCCAAAGTCGCTATCTCGCCTGCCGCCCATATACCAGCCGCGGAATGTGCTGTTATTACAGATAATCCACAAATCCGGATGAATCTTGTCGATATAATAGAAGGAATTGGGGTCCTGCCTCAAGTTCCACGAGGCGATAAAATGAACGCGGATTTTTCTCTTTATTAAAGGGTCATCGTGAAGCGCCTGTGCAACATCGGTAATCGCCCCCCACACAAGGATATATAAAGTCCGCCGGTCTTCTTTATTCGCACACTGGGTTATCCATTGCGAACCTTCGGTGGACCTACTGAAACCGGAAGCGGGCGCAGGGTCTATCGCCCCCTGCTTCGATATCGAACGCAGATAATCCGGCATAGGGTATCTATCTGACCAGGTCTTCAGATTCGGGTAATCCTTCTCATACTCATCAATTACCTTCAAGATATCTGACTTTCTGCCCTTGCCGGGCGGGGAGGAAATAATGCCTTCGGTATCAAAAAGGTCGCTATAGAGAAGATAGTGAATCATCGACTGAATGTCATCCTCATCGCTGCCGCCGATATCGCTTGAGATTATCACCCGATACCGTTCCCCATCAAGCGCCCCACCTCCGAGAGCAAAGCCGGTGTTGCAGCAAAGAACTAAATTTAGACAAACAGCCAAAACCCAAATCGAAATAAAAAAGAAACCAATATGTTTTTGCATAATATGGCCCCTTTGCCTAAAACCTTAGCACAAACTCTGTCGGAGATAATACTTTACTTATCAGGCGCTATCAATAAAAAATAACCGCGGCGGTTCTGGAGTGATTCAAACCAATTATTGATTGCTTATTGATTATTTGCCCAAATCCTATGGCCTACTCAGATGTATTCGATGGTAGCAGGTGGTTTTGGAGTCAAATCATACAGGCAGCGGTTGATGTCGGGGATTTCGGTAATGATTCGCTTGCAGATTCGGCCAAGTTTTCTCCAGGGTAGTTCGGTTACAGTTGCTATTCGCGCATCGGTGCTTTCGACGCAGCGAACGACAATTATCTGGCCAAATTCGCGCTTATTATTTCTTATCCCCGTTGCACGGTCATTCAATAGCACCGCAAAATATTGAAACGCCCCGCTTTTGCCAAGCTCCTGTTCGACAATCACCGTTGCCTTACGGACAGTCTCAAGACGCTGGCGCGTAACTTCTCCAACGATTCGTGTTGCAAGAGCCGGGCCAGGGAACGGAATCCGCTTAGTAATATCCACCGGCAGCTTTAGAAACTTTGCGACTTTACGGACATCATCCTTGCGAATTGTCTTTAGCGGCTCAACAATGGTATAGCCATAGGCTTTTTTTGTATCGATGCCAAGTTGCGTGAGGATATTGTGCTGGCGTTTAATGCCGGCGACGGTCTCTTCGATATCCGTAAGGATTGTCCCATGCAGAAGAAACTTTGCGCCGGATTTTTTGACAAGTCTGCTGAAAACTTTCGAGTAAAATGTGTCGGTAACGGCCTGGCGTTTTTCCTCAGGGTCGGTAAGACCTGCCAGTGCAGAAAGGAATTCTCTTTGTGCATCAACTAAATCAACCTTAATGCCTATACGCGCAAAGGTCCTGACGACCCGCTGCGGTTCGCCTTCGCGCATCAGAGCGCTATCTACAAAAATGACCTTTAGCCGATTCCCAAGCGCGCGGTGACCCAGCACCGTTGTTACCGAGCTATCGACCCCGCCGCTTAAAGCTGTAATTGCCTTTTCCTTACCAACCGTCCGCCTGATTTCGGCGATTTGCTCATCGACAAATTTTCTGCAATCCATTGCTGCCTCCTTGCAATTTTCTATTCGGTAAATTAAAAACACAGTAAATTAAGGACAGAAATGTAACAATCTCATCAAAAACTGTCAAATAAGAATCTCCTAATAATCTCTATAATTCAAGCAGGTGGATTGATTTTAATGAATGGGGAAGGCAAATCGCCGGTTCCAGTATGATATTAAACAGATGAGCTTGAGTTTGCAATATTATATCTTCGCAATCTGGCCCTGCGTCAGTTTAGCATTGTGTATTTCAACAACGGAATCGAGCAACGCACCGTTTGTTACATTTTTTTTGATATAAAGGCTTTTGGCCTTCGCCAGAACCTGCGATGACTCCACTTTGAGCAGAAAATCAATTAGCTGCTGCAGCGTCAAATTTTCGAACTTCATCTCCACAACTGTCTCGCTATACGCCGGCTCAAGCGGCACAACCTGCTGCTTCATCGATGCAACCTTTTTTTCCAAACCGGACTCTCGAACCAGCGTCTCAAGATAAGGTAATAGCTCAAAACTATTGGGCTGCGAGGCAATTTTTGTCTGCAACTGTTTGAAACTGTCACGCAGAAAGATATATTCTTTGCTTCTGATTTGAACCTTTTGAAGCTCGCTTTGCTTTTCGGGGATGAGCCGATTGAGTGTTTCAATCCTGTCAAGAGCCGGTTTTACCACAAAGCTAAATAGAGACCAGGCTGCTACAAAAACGACCAAACCGACAGCCAGCAATTTTTCTCTTCGTGTTACTCGTATCATTTCTGCTCCATTACTTTTGAATACTTAGCCGAGGATAGAACCATCGTAAATCGCACAATCCCGCTTTTTGGCTCCTTTTGCACATCCTGCACATCGACGAGCTTAAAACCGCTCACCTCTCGCAAAACCTGCTGCCACTGGTACACCGACTCAAATGAATCGCAACTGCCGATTATCCGAATCGTATCAGCAGCTATCAACAGGTCATTGATTTTCATATTTGCCTGCGAAGGCATATTGGCGCTTATCGTCCTCAGGACCTCCAGCGGGTCCGAGCCTTGCGGACAAAAAGATGCAAAAAGCTGGTAGTCCTTATGGAAAGATCCCAGCTTCTGCTCCAACTGCACAAGCGGATTGACGATATTCTTTTCTTCCGGCAGCGAATCTTGAAAAACATCCGTAATCTGGTTTTTTAATCCTGCGAAACTATCTTCCAGATACGATAGCCGCAAAAATAGCCCGATTGCCCAGCATACCGCAATTGCACCAACAATCGCCGCATAGGTTACAAGCTCTTTTTTAAGGTCCAATTTTGTCTTCGTACCAGCTTTATTAAGCTGGAGAAAATTAACGCCTTTTGTTTTTTCAGGCGCCAGCACTCGCAAAGCCAGACCTTCCGCGACATATATCGGGAAATCCACCTTGTAATCACCGGCGGTTTTTACCTTCGCATACGGGTCAACGATAATCACCTGGCAATGCAGGTTTTCTTCAACAAGAGATTGCAAATAGTCACAATCGCTACCAGCTATCAGATAAACCTTCGTCTCCTGCCCGATTTCGGCTCCAAATACCCTTCGCCAGGTTACCTGTGCTTCGCGTGATAAAACTAGTGCAATTTGTTCCTCTTGTGAGCCACTATCGCTATCGGGACGAATAGCAAACGGAATGTTCCTGACGATTAAAATGCCGTTGTCCTGCGTAACCGCCACGGTAAGGTGCTCATCATCTATGTTCGCAATAATAGCCTGGCCAACCCTGATTTCCGGATGATTAAATATAACGGTAGAGTGAACCGCAAAAACTGCCGCCTCTATCAGAGCCGGTTGCATCTTAGCATCCGACAGAATTTGCAGCTTTTCATTTATCGCTGCTCTGGCTGTCGCAGCAGCAAGAACAGAATATTTTTCAGCCGGTAACTGCCTGCAGGAGTATGTTCCGGCGACAATCTCACCCGGCTGTATCGGAAAATTGTATTCCAGTGTAGATAGCTTCCCAGACCGGATTTGCTCCAGGGCTGCAAAATCGGTTTCCAGATTTCTATAGAAGACCTCATCAGACCCCAGAGAAATTGCCACCTCTGCACGCCGGTCAAAACCAAACTGACTGCTCAATGACTGCAATATATCTGGCAGCGAGTCTGTGCTGCGGCGAGTCTGGGTGTCAAAGACCTTCTCAATCAAAAACTGCTCACCTGCGCGAGCGATTTGCACCGCACGCAAATAATAAGAACCAATCTCTATGCCTATACACCGCCTAATCATCTTTCATCCACTTACCTTCAATTATCCTCTCCGCACGAGCTTTAGCTCTTTATACAAAATCACATCAACCATTTTATCTTGCGTATTTTTTCTCAATAGCGCAGCTATCGTGCAATTTGCCTCGCCGACCCTTCCAGATGACCTGACCAGATAATAAGGGTCTTGCGGACCGATAGTAACCATATCCTTAATTGAGTAATAAATATCATCGGTCATCCCGGGGACATCCCGCAATTCCAGAACACTGCCAAACGGCTTAACCTTTCGCCTCTCAATTATCACTTGAGCTAAAGCCGCATCCATCTTTTCCGACAAACCCTCAATCACAGCTTTCGATGCGGAATTGATGTTAATTTTTCCATCGCCCTTTACCGTTACATAGCTGCGCAATCGCTCAAAAACCTCCGGTGTTACTCCTTTGACCAGCAAAAGCTCATCGGTTGTCTCAAGCAAGTTATTCTTACATGGATAATTCCGGTCCAGATAAGAGTCCGACTCGGCTCCTAAATTTTCCTGCTGTATAAAAGATAAATACGTTACCTCATCATCAGCATCTATCCAATCAATAATTGCCGGCACTATGCCATAACCAATACGAGGCAAGTCCTTCTCGATAAAGGCAGGCCGATTAAGCACATCAATAATCCTAAGCAACTGGCTTATTCTGACCAGATTCAGTTTGCCATCTTTCTCCTTAAGCAGATTGACATTCAGCTTGCTGTTTTCGTCGGTAATAGTCATAGAACAGCTTCCATCTCCAATAGCAAAAATGGTTTTTTCTGAGAGCAGCTCCGCCAATTTCTTATCAGCACAAACGTCCTCACTGCTTCTGATAGTCGCGATGGCAATATTCAGCCCAGCCCTTGCACAATTGAGCGCCTGCTGTGATTTCTGGAAATCTTCCACAGCGATTAAACTCCTGCGCGACTTATAATTAAAACCAAGCAGCAAAACTGCAAGCACACTCACCATCGACAGCACAACAACAACCACGAATCCCTTCTGCTTAGTTTTTGCTCTTCTCTTTCTCATTGTTCACCAACCGCTGCCAATGCCTCCGATGGGCTGTCACTATTTCGATTGTTCCAGCAACATACATCCGCAATAGTGCTATAAGAGTATTGCCTCTGATTTTCATCTTCACAGGTAATGCTAACTTTTACCGCACGCGGCACTTTTCGCTTTTGCTTAAAATCCCACTCAGATACCCATTGCTTACCATCGAAAAACGCTAATTCCACATCTCTAACATTCTCAGCCAGTGGTCTGGAATTTCTTTTCTCAATGCGCTTTGTAGCTCCATTAACAAAACTTGTCTGACTTAAATAAAGCGTCCCCGCCCTTTTATCAAACTTGTAAATCACATCAAACAACCCTTTTGCTTCCTGCTGACCGCAAAAAATCCCGTGCGTAGTTACAAAATGCAGGATTTCTCCGTTCATCGCTTCCGGCTTGCCCTCAAAATATCTGATTACATCTTTTGGTTCATCGGTTGGATTGCGAGCAGTCACCCCGCTGGTGTCGGCATACAAACAACGGACCTGTTGAGACATCCCATCCAGAACCTTACGCACCTGCTCATAGATGGCTAATCTACCTTTATAAACTTGAGCGGATTCCGATATCGCAAAATAGCTGCCATAAACCATTGTTACTATGGCAAGAATTATTGCAAAAGCTACAAGAAGCTCCACGAGCGTAAAACCAGCTTTATCACAATTACCATTCATTGCAACTTCCTATCAGCGACATAAGTTGACATCTCCAAATGTTTTTGCCTTGTGCCCTGCTTCCAACTAACATCAACAGATATTTTTCGCAGCCCCACAACGCCAGAGTTCTCCAGCTCAGGCAACTTTAACGGCGAAACTTCACTTTGCCAGAATAAACACAACGGGCCTTTTTCAACTGTGCCGCAATTACTTCCTTCAGCCGCGTAGCCCTGCGCCAACAGCTCCGCAATTTTTTCCTGTGCCAGAAAAACAGCCTCAGATGTTACCTCGCCTGTCTGGACCAAGCGAATGCTGACAAGATGCAGTCCAATCAACGCCAGCAGCGAAATCGAAACAATCGCCAGAGCTACAAGAACCTCTACAAAAATAAAGGCACCTGACCTTAACCACATCCTTGCTTCCTGTTTGCGTCTCTTGTTCATCCGTTTATCACTCAAGATTCCAGCTTTCGATATCGGCGTTGTCACCTGTGCCGCCGTCCTCGCCATCTTTGCCGTAAGATTCCAGCTCGTAGTCCTTGTTGCGCACACCCGGAGAAATATAAATATATTTGTTGTCCCACGGGTCCACAGGCACCTTATCGAGGTAGCCATCACCGTTATAACCTTTGATGCCGGGGTTTGAGACAAGCGCCTCAAGCCCTTCGGAGGTAGTAGGAAACCGTCCGGTGTCGGTCTTAAACAGTGCCAGCGCAGATTCTATACTGCGTATCTCCACCTTCGCCTTCATTCTGCGCGCCTGTTCGGGCCTGTTAAGTATCCTCGGCACAACAATAGTAGCCAGAAGACCCAAAATCACCACCACAATCATAAGCTCAATCAGCGTAAAACCGGATGAGCATAATTGTCGTCTATTTTTATCCATAATCTTACTCACACACCACACTAAAAGACCTGATTTATCTCAAATATCGGCAGCAAAACCGCCAGCACGATAAAACCAATAACTCCGCCCATAACAAGAAGTATCGCAGGCTCAAGCAGCGATGTTAATGTCTTGGCTGTCAATTCAACCTCGTTATCATACATATCGGCAATACTTAAAAGGCCGCCTTCAATATTGCCGCTCAACTGACCAGTAGCTAATATGTGAAACACAATCGGCGGAAACAGCCCTGTCTTCTTTATCGAGTCCGCAACATTATCTCCCTTACTAACCCAATCTTTTACGGATTTAAGCGAGCCGGCGATGAACTTATTTTGGACCACTCCTCTGGCAATCTCTAAAGCTCCGAGTATCGGTATGCCGCTGGCAAGAAGTATGCCCAGAGTTCTGGATAGCCGCGCTATTTCCAACTTTAGAAAAAGCTTGCCAAAAAGAGGCAGCTTAAGCTTGGAACGGTCCCAGGCTACTCGACCTTCGCCGGTTCTTATCCAGACGCCAATCCCGAAAAGAATCCCGCAAATAACAATGGCAATTACAAATAAATATGTCTTTATAAAAGTGCTTACTCCAATAAGCAGTCTCGTGGGCCAGGGAAGCTCGCAGTTAATCTCAAGAAAAATCTTCGTTAAGCTCGGCACAACAAACGACAGAAGAAACACAACCACTCCCACCGCAACGATTGTCAGCATTACCGGATATGCGATTATAGATTTGACTTTACTTGCAAGATGCACCCTTCGCTCCAGAATCTGGGCTAAACGCTCCAGCACCTCTTCCAACGTCCCGCTTGCCTCCCCTGCCGCCACCATATTGACAAATAAATTTGAAAAAATAGTCGGGTGCTTGCCAAGCGCACCAGCAAGCGTGCTTCCTCCATTGACATCATAGCGAACAACTTCCACAATCCGCGCAAGAGGACAATCCTGCATCTGTTCGACCAATGCCGACAAAGCAGACACAACCGGCATACCTGCCTGAAGCAGGGTCGCCAGCTGACGTGCCAGCCTGCAAACATCCTTACTGCTTACCCTTTCAAAAAAATCCCTTTTTTTTAGTCCGTCATCTGCCTGGCGGACTGACGTCAGTTTTTCACTTAACAAATTGTATTCCGCTATCGACACTTCTTATTACCTTCAAATCTGTCTGAACGGTATCCTGCGTAACTCTGCAAACCTCTTGAAGCGTAGTTTTTCCTTCCAGCGCCTTTTTTAGCCCATCCTCTCGCAAAGTAATCATACCTTTTTCAATAGATGCTTGTTTTATAACATAACTGGGCATCCGCTTGCTTATCAGATCTCTAATATCATCATCTATAACCAATAGCTCGAAAATCCCTGTTCTCCCTAAGTAGCCGGTCTGCAGACAATTTTCGCAGCCAGCCCCCTTATAAAATTGCCCTTCAAGCACCGATGCCTTCCCACTGTCAGACCACAGCGAAAGTATCTGCGGCTCAGGATTGTAAGGCCCTTTACAGCTTGGGCAAATTGTCCGTAAAAGCCGCTGCGCCATAACCGCAATGACCGACGACGAAATCAGATATGGCTCAATCCCCATATCAATCAGTCTCGTTACAGCCGAAGCCGAATCGTTAGTATGCAACGTGCTTAAAACCAGATGACCGGTTAAAGAAGCCTGAATTGCAATCTGAGCGGTTTCTATGTCCCGAATCTCCCCGACCATAATCACATCCGGGTCCTGCCTGAGGATATGTCGCAGGCAATTTGCAAATGTAAGATTTATCTTGGGCCTGACCTGCATTTGTCCGATACCGGGCAGTTGATACTCAATCGGGTCTTCAACAGTCAGAATATTGCGTTCCTCGCAGTTAAGCTCACTTACCCCTGCATATAGGGTCGTTGTCTTGCCGCTCCCTGTCGGCCCCGTCAATAGAATTATACCGTGAGGAACCCTAATCAAATTCCTGAACTGACCAAGCGCCTCCGACGAGAATCCTATTTGAATGAGGCCCAGCTCACCCCGGCCCTTATCCAATAGCCTCAGCACTACTCGTTCACCGCACAGTGTCGGAATAACAGAAACCCGAATATCAACAAGGTCCTCACCTATCTTAATCCGGCTTTGCCCATCCTGCGGCAGCCTCCGCTCGGCAATGTTAAGATTCGCCATAATCTTTAATCGGGATAGAAGCGCCTGCACCTGCTGTTTGGGCAACGTCATTACATCGTGCAGAACACCATCAACCCGAAAGCGGATTCGTGCCTCATTTTCGTACGGCTCTATGTGGATGTCACTTGCCCGGCTGTGCACCGCCTGGAAAAAAATCTTATTCACCAATTTTATAATTGGCGCTTTATTTGCAATGTTCAGTAAATCCTCCGCCTGGGTCTGCGCACCTGTTCCCGCAATATCGACAACCTCAGGCAAATCCTCTGTAATGCCGTCACCGACGGCGGAGCTATTTTGATAATAACAGCGGCTTATCGCCTTTTCTATCTCAGAGGCAGGACAAATTACCTTCGCACACGGCTGACCCAAAATACCGGCAACCGCATCGTATGCCTCTACGTTCAGCGGGTCCGCAAGCGCAATTACAACCTGACTGCCCTCCAGCACAAGTGGAATAGCACACTGATTTTTAAGAAACCCAAGCGGCAGCTTCTTAACCAACTCCGGATTCAACATCTCCGGCAATATGACTTCCACATATTCCCCCGGCTCGTGGACATCGCTTCCCGCACTCAACGTCTCGCTTCCTGCATGTCCGGCTGACTGCTTGTCCGTTTCTATACTCAACAGATGACCTCCTTCCCGACAAATCGGAACGCAACTATCAATTCTTGCTATTATTTTCTTCAAGACCCTGTGGTGTTGTTTTCATTTGCTTTTTCTTTTCCTCGGTTATCTGCTCCAGCTCTTTCTGGTTAGCCATAACGTGAGGAGTTATAAATATCAGCAGGTTTGTCTTCTGTAATTGGTCCTTCCTGAACTTAAATAATTCACCAACCAAAGGTATGTTACTTACAAAAGGAATCTTCTTCTCAACAGTCACCTTGTCATCTCGAATAAGCCCGCCGATTATAACCGTTGAATCCGTGTTCATAGAAACAACGGTTTGAGCCTGACGCTTAGCGGTTGTGGGCGTATCAACAGAAGGAGTCATGACATCTTCGATAAGTTTTGTGAACTCACTGTTTATTTCAAGCCGGATAAGCCCGCCCTGACTAATGTGAGGCGTTATCTCCAGGCTAATGCCTACGTCCTTATATTCGTATGTTTTTATCACCGTAGGAGTAACGGGGTCCACATCCTCGGTAATTCTCGATTGCATGACAAACGCCCTATTTTCACCGACAATTATCTTGGCCTTATGATGATTGGATGTGAGGATGTGCGGAGTCGATAGTATATTAACTCCGGACCGCTTTTCCAGAGCGTGCAGCACCGGCCCTATCCGAATGTTTGAGCCGCTTCCCCTCCACGCACCGACAGCTAACCCTTCAAGGTCACCCTCGGCAAAATCAACCCGCGGCCCGAAACCCGTCGCACCAAAAAATCGAACACTCCCTTCGACAGATTGGTCAAGCGTAGCCCAATCAATGCCTATCTCTTTCAATGTCTCCTCGCTGACCTCAACTATGAGCATCTCAACCAGAACCTGCTCACGAACAATATCCAGCTTTTCCACAATGCCGGCAATGACCTCAAAATCCTGTGCTGAAGCTGCGATTATAAGAGCATTGGTGCCCTCGTCGGCTGTAACCTGAACAAGCTGAGTGCCTTCGATTGCACCGGCAATCTTTAAATTCGCCAGCGCCGCCGTCAGCGACTGTGCAACCTCCTTAGACTGCGCATTCTTAAGATACACCACGTGCACATTGTTTGCCCCCGTAGGCCGCTGAACATCAAGCTGCTTTACCAACCCCCTGATTGCCTCGGTATCCCGGGCATTAGCTACAACAATAATAGAATTCGTCCTAACATCAGGAATAATTTTTAACCCTGCTTCACCCTGGATAGGATTGCGGGTGCGGGCAGCCTGCGCAGAAGTATCCTTGGCCTTCTCCATTATACCGACTATCTGCTCACTGAGGACCTGTGCGGAAGCATATTTCAATCCAATTACCGTAACCTGCTCTTTCAGACCTGCTACATCGAGTTTCTGTATAATCTTGGCAATGCGATGGATACTTGCAGATGTATCTGTAATGACAATCGAATTTGTCGTCGGATACATCGACATCTGCGCCCCGGCACCCAAAAGAGGCTGAACAATCTGGCTAATATCCGCCGCGTTTGCGTATTGCAACGGAATAATCTGGGTAACAATAAAGTCATTCTGAGCAATTAAAGAAGGGTCGCTGCCAACACGAACCTCTATGTTGGACTTTGTGGCCTCAACCCTCGGGACTATCTTGACAAAGCCACCGCTCGGCACAGCCGCATAGCCAAGCACTTCTAAAATCGACTCTAAGACATTATAAACCTCGCCAAGACGCACCTTTGTAGGTGACATCACCGTGACAGTGCCGCGAACATTCTCGTCCACAACAAAATTGATACCCGTTATGTCGCCAATGGTCTTCAGAACCGTCCGAATATCAACCTGGTCAAAGTTCACAGATATAAGCTCGTCAGCCATACCCGGATTATTTAACGCAGGCAAATTGACAGGTGTCACTGATAACGGCTGCTCCGAATTCGCAATAAGTTTATCGTCTGCAGAAGCAATTTCAGCGATTGGATTAACCTCCTTTTTGCCTGCCGCTAAAACACCTTGCTCGCCCAAAACAGCAACATCGGATAGATATTTTGATCCCTGGCACGCAGTTTCGGACGCTGCAAAAGAAGTTTCTGCCATTGCCGATACCTTCTCACTGTCTGTATCTGTATCCGCACCCGTCTCGGTTACCTGTTCGGTTTGTTTTGTAGCAGTCCCCTCAGACTGCACTTTTTCAGCTGGCCGCGTAATATCTCCCTGCACCGGCGCAACAGCCACACGATTAGACGCGGATTTGCAGCCTGCAAAACCTGCTACAACTAAAAATACAAGACAAAAAAGACCTTTTAATAGTTTTTGCTGTTTTTGTCCGTCTATATTCAAATACTCCACTGTCATCACTTTCACCTATCTCCTTCAATCCCCCACAAGCTACCTTAACGTAAACGACAGCTTCTCAAATTTGCCGTTTCGCAACAGCTCAATATTGATAGCGGTCTGCGACCTCGCCTTCTTGAAAATCTGGTAGGCCTTCTGTTTGCTTGTCAATCGCTGTCCGTTAACCGCACAAATAATGTCACCATTTTTCAAACCGAGCTCTCTTGCTGCACTTGTTCCCTCCAAATCCGTTATTTTAAGCCCTTCTACCTGGCCTTTAACAACATAAGGTTCAATGACAGCCTTTCCTAATGTCGATTCCACCTGTCCACTTTCTGCTGAAACTGGTGTCGAGTCTTCTTTATCCATCAAATCAGGTTCTGTAGCCTCGCCGGGTTGCTCGACAGCTTCCGTAGAAGGCACTCCAACAGCACCTTTATCACCTCCGCTTGTGGCTGTGAACGTTAATGTCTTTCTTTGTCCATTGTGAAGCAAAACGACCGCATTTTTCTCTATACTTTCAACACAAGCATCTCCAATTGCTTGGCCCACCCTGTAAAGGTTGAGAATGTCGCTCCGAACATCTTTTATGATAGCTCGTGAGACCTCCGGACTGCCACAGACAGTCCCAACCAATGCTAAGCCAAGTTCCTGCCCCGCAGACTGCATTGTCCCGCCAGCATTGTCACTCGAGAGGAACTTGCTTCCGCTCGGCGCCCAATTTACATCCCCAAAGATGTTTCGCGCAACAATAGCTGAGTAATCCTCAATCGATAACTCCGCAGGCCTGGTTTCTTCAACCGCTCCTACAGTCTCGATGCCTGCTGCCGGGCTCGGCACAAAAATTCCCCCCATCTGGCGCGGTATCGTTACCGTTCTAACAATCACAAACACAAGCACAATAGCAAGCGCTAACTTACCTGCAAACAAGACCTTACGAATATACAAATTGCTACCCTTTCTCATCCAAGCACACTTTCTCCACCTCAAAATCTATCGTCTCACAATCCTCTCCACTTAACCCACCGTCCCTTAATTCAGGCCATGTGCGCACACAGCAAATGGTCGGTTTTTCAAAGAAACTATTTATAGGGCTATGAAAAAAGGTAGCCGCAACCAGATAATCAGCTTATCTCAAGCATCATACCAGCGCCGCAGCCATCACGCAGTAGCAAGTATTTGCCAGCCCGTGGAATAAAATTGGTGCCAGCAGCGACTTTGTCCGTATAAACAGCCAGCCCAGAACCACACCGGGCAGAAATGTCAAGACCGATATTATCTGGCCTTGAACTATGATATGAGCAACTGCAAAACAGGCAGCCGATAACACTATACTTAGCCAGTTCCACAGCCTGCACCACCTGTGCTCGACTGTGCCTGCCAACATCAGAATATTGCTTTGCACATAACCTCTGAAAAATACCTCTTCGGCAACTGCAACGTACATAAACTGGTAAAACACCCAGCAGGCCCATTTGTGACCTTGCGGCAGCACAGGTTGTAAAGGCAATCCAAATCCCCAGAACCTCAGCAGCCATAAGCCGATAAACACAACTGGAAAAATTGCAAGGCAGGTCCAGAAAAGCGTCACAAGTATAAACCCAATTTGTTTGCTATTAAAACCAACTTTAGGAAACTGACCGCCTTTAATTATCCTTGGGGCAAACGCAGCAGTAACCAAAATCACAGGCCCAACAAGCCACCCTATTGTGGAAATATCGCTTGTCGCCAGTAATCTAACTGCCAAAATTGCAGCGATTGTCACTACAATGGTTTCTACAAGCAAAGATATATTGGGTCTCTTTGCTCTTCCATTAAAAAGATGAGCCGACTCATTGGTCGGCACAGAATCCGCAACAGTTATGTCCCACGATGAATAGTTCATATTTAATATCTGCCTTAAGCGATGCCGCGCACTTTCTGGTTGCGCCTGTCCCGCAGCTTCAACACCAGCATCACGACAGCCAACCCTACATACGGCAGCAAAAACTCGACAATGTCACCCTCACTGCCAGCAGACATCGAGCAGCCCCCGCCGCCACCGGTAGTCGTTTTACCGCCTGCAAACAAAAGGTAAAATGGCGTGAAGTGTGTCGTCTCGAACTGCATAGCGTGCAAGGTGGATGATATCACTATATCTTTGACATTCGATATCCCCTGTTGGCTAATAGCACCGGTAAGAGAATTATACCAGTATGCTGAAGCAGAATTGCCTGAACCCGAAGGTGTATATGGTATAGTAACTGTAACCGGCTGACTAAGCGATATCCCACTGGGACCAATATCATAGCCGCCCAAACATTGCATTGTAAACGCGTGAGGATTTCTAATTTTCGAGATCACAATCTTTATGTCGCACGGATATGCTCCCGCCGGCACTATCACGGAAATATCGTCCACACTGCTGATGTTCGCCGGGTCAGTCCCCACTACCGTTCTTGATGTTCCAGAAACATTCTGCGTCTCCAGCGCCACCGCCTCCACAAAGGTGCTTCCAGCACAGTAAATCTCCGTTCTCGCATTTCTCCTGTCAGTCCATACCAGGTAAGGATGTCCATATTTATCTATTCCCATTGCCGGCTCGCTCTGGTCTGCATTTGTGCCATCATCATCTACCAGGACATTTGTCCCAGTACCATAAGTCAATTCAGCAAGATATATATCCGTGTCACCGCCATTACTGCTGACATTTCGCCTGTCCTGCCAGCACGCAAAGACCTTCAAGCCATCTCTGGTGCTGCCGCTGGCGACAATTGCCGGTGACGACTGGGCAGCCCCCGAAGTATCGTCTATAATATTGCTGCCACTCAAAGGACTGCTCGGCAAATCGTCTGACGTTGCGTAATATATATCCTGATTGCCGGACCTATCATCAACCCATAGTATGTGCAAAATGGTCCCTTCTGATTCGACAGCAATAGCCGGACTCGATTGGTTATTTGCATTATTCACTATGGGCACATTTGTCCAGGGGCCATAATTTGAAGCCGCCCCATAAATATCTCTTGAGCCACCTCGCGCATCTGACCATACCACATATACCGTATTGGATGAATCCACAGCAATAACAGGCTCAATCTGGCCAGAACTGTTGGATGTTATTGGTGAAATCGTTGCTGTAAGGAAACTATTACTTGAGGTAGCTATGTAGATATCCTGATTGCCATTGCGGTCATCTTGCCAAACAATGTGCGCACGATTCGTAGATAGTTTATCAATAGCTATCGCAGGATTGACCTGATTATTATTAGAGTCCGTGACAATCCTTTCAGCAGACCAACTGACTCCGTCCATCGAGGTCGAGATGTAAATATCCCAATTTCCGCGCCTATTATCCTGCCATACAACATATATCTTGTCATCACTACCTACCGCGATAGCAGGATTACACTGGTCAAAGCTACTCTCGGTTAACCGGATACTGCTGTCGAAGTTATCGGCTCCAGAGTCAAGTTTGCCGACGTAAATATCCCTGCTGCCTGCCAACCCTTTATGCCAAACCGCCCATATACTGCCGCTGCTATCCCGCACGGTTGCAGGTGCAGCTTTCATCAAAGTATCTGAATCTGAATTGACCTTCTTATTTTGCCCAAACGACCGCATCTCTGTCGTAAATGAATATGAGTGCTGGCTCATTACATTACCCGCAAGGTCCGCCGCACTTACCGCCACCGCAATCGTCTGTTCAAAACCAAATATCTCATTCGTTTGATAGACAAACATATAGTCAGCTTTTGTGCCCGACCTGTAGCAGTCACCGTAGGCGCTACTATAGACCGCCGTGTCGCCAGAATATACAACATTGTTACTAACTTTGATTACCACCGAGTTTGCATCAACACCTTTACCTGCATCGGCAATATGCAAAGTTATCAGGCCATTTAAGGGAAGCTGCACCGCATCAGCCGCCGGCAAACAATTAGTAACAACCGGTGGAGATGTATCTGTGCTGAGGACCGCTATCATAATTGTCTCAGAATCCTCGAGTGAGCCGTCACTTGCTGCAAAAGTCACCTGATGGTTTCCCACCTGGCTATTCACAGGGCTCCAAGCAAAGGTTTGACTCACAAAAGTTGCGCTGCCTGGCAAACCATCCGCTGAAAACTCAATCACATCACCATCCGGGTCAGTCGCACTCACCGCAAAGGTTAAATTGTTACCCATATAAACTGACTTATTGCCTACAGCGCCAAGCACAGGTGCCCTGTTGACATTGTTCGCAGTTATCGTGATTGTCTCCGAATCCTGCTCACTCCCATCGCTGGCAATAAACGTAACCTGATAGGTGTTGGCCTGCTGGTAGCTCGGCGTCCAGTTAAATGTCTGGCTGGCAAATGTCGCCCCGCTCGGCAGCCCATTCACCGAATATGTGATTGCATCACCATCCGGGTCGCTGGCTGTTACACCTACCGTTAAAAGAGAATTTTCATTAACAGATTTATTGCCTATAGCGCCAAGGACAGGTGCCCTGTTGACATTGTTCGCAGTTATCGTGATTGTCTCCGAATCCTGCTCACTCCCATCGCTGGCAATAAATGTCACCTGGTAAGTTCCTGCTTGCTCATACCCCGGTGTCCAACTGAAGGTCTGGCTGGAGAAGTTCGCTCCTGTTGGCAAATTTTGAGCTGAGTACGCTATCGTATCACCATCAGCATCAGTGGCGCTTACTGAAAAACTCAAGGCACTATTCTCGCTGACCGATTTACTGCCAATAGCAGCAAGCACTGGCGGCTGGTTAACGTTGTTCACTGTGATAGTGGCTGTTTTAGAATCCTGTGCCTGGCCATCGCTGGCAATAAACGTAACCTGATAGGTATTAGCTTGCTGGTAGCTCGGCGTCCAGCTAAAACTCTGGTTGGCAAAAACAGCCCCGCTCGGCAGGCCTTCCACTGAATACGTGACTGCATCTCCATCAGGGTCGGTCGCACTCACTGAGAAGGTTAAAAGGTCATCGACATGAACCGACTTATTACCGATGGAACTCAGCACAGGCGCTCTATTGACATTGTTCGCAGTTATCGTGATTGCTTCTGAATCCTGCGCCTTACCATCACTGACAACAAAAGTAACCGTATAGTTGCCGGCCTGGCTGTAAGTAGGCGTCCAGTTAAATGTCTGGCCGGCAAATGTCGCCCCGCTCGGCAGCCCACTCGCCG
>Ga0315279_10002180_pt1 | contig 30208 bp, 19 predicted proteins | sample YL17G06_20_MG_FD_203694 | JGI IMG/M metagenome (GOLD analysis project Ga0315279, IMG submission 203694) | Sediment microbial communities from Yellowstone Lake, YNP, Wyoming, USA - YL17G06_20 | ecosystem: Environmental > Aquatic > Freshwater > Lake > Sediment | place: USA: Wyoming | collected...
AGCTGAATCAATTTATAGGAGTTGGAGAGAATGGGATTTTAATCAGAAGAAAGAACCTTCTGGTTGGATTACCTATTATGTAGTAAGAATAAAAGATAGATTACAGAGGCAAAACGGCTTCTAATATTCGGAGTGGAAAATTTTTATATAGAACAAAGCAAATTACCGAGATATTAAAGGAGGATTTTATGTATTTAGAACAATTTTATATTCCAAAAATAGCTCACCTTTCTTATCTTTTAGGAGGGAAAGAATGTTGTGCTATTGTCGATCCCTCTCGTGATGTGGATTTATATCTTAAAGCTGCCAGAAAGATGGGATTTAAGATTACCCATATTTTAGAAACACATCTCCATGCCGATTTTATTTCCGGTCATCTTGAATTGAAAGAGAAGACCGGAGCTAAAATATATTTTTCTGCTTTGGCTAATGGTCAATTTGAGCATCAGGCACTAAAAGAAGGAGATAGGTTTAACCTTGATGATATTTCCATTGAAGTATTGGAGACACCCGGACATACTCCTGAACATATCTCCTATGTAGTTATCGATAATTCCAGAGGTAAAGACCCAGTTATTCTTTTCTCCGGTGACACCTTGTTTGTTGGCGATGTAGGTAGACCAGACATTTTTCCTGAAAAGGCCAAAGAACTTGCCTCTAAATTATATACTAGTTTAGGAAAATTGAAGGAATTACCTGATTTTTGTGCAGTACTTCCTACTCATGGAGCAGGTTCGTTTTGTGGAAAGAGTATTGGCGCTAATCGCTGGAGTACCGTGGGGTATGAAAAAAAATACAATGAAATTCTCCAAATCAATAGTCGGGATAAATTTATTACCTCTCTTTTAAAAGAGAAGCCCCCAATACCAGATTACTTTAAAAGATGTAGTAATATAAATCGTCAAGGTCCAGAATTAGTTAAAAATTTAGCTGATCTCAAACCATTAAAGCCAGAACAATTTGAGAAAATAAGCCAGAACAATAATGCGGAAATAATTGATTGTCGAGATTATAAAGCTTTTGGAAGTCAGCACATCTTGGGATCCTATGGAATTGATTTAGGAACTAATTTTCCCACTTTTGCAGGATGGATTATTCCTCCAGAGAAGAAGATATTTTTAATAGCCTCTAATTCTCAGGCCGTTCAGGAAGCGGTTGTTTGGCTTCGAAGAGTAGGTTTGGATAATATTATAGGTTTTCTGGAAGGTGGGATGAACGCCTGGGTAGAAAGTGGATTTAGAACCAATCATATAGAGCAGGTATCTTCTTCGGAATTTAATGAAATTAGAAGTAAAAAGAAAATTAATATTATAGATGTTCGGATGCCTTCGGAATATAAAACTAAACATTTAAAAGGAGCCATTAATATTCCTTTACCCGATTTAAGACAAGAATATACGAAACTAAAAGAGGACGATGAATATTTTCTTATTTGTAGCTCCGGACGTCGTTCCATTTTAGGGATTTCTATTTTAGAAAAAAAAGGATTTAAGAAACTTACTAATGTAAACGGAGGAATGACGGGATTAAATAATTTAGAAGTAAAGAAATAATAAATATTTTTAAAATATTAGAGCTGAGTTCTAATCGAAATTATTTTTATTAAATATAAAATTATAATTAAAAAGTAAGGAGGTCAGTATGGAATTTTTAACTATGAAATTATGGTCTCCCTATCTGGTAGGAATCGGTATCGGTATACTTAGCTGGTTTACCTTTTTACTTTCTAACAAACCTATCGGTTGTTCCACTGCTTTTGCCCGAACTAGTGGGATGATGGAAAGATGGTTTATCGGGAATAAAGTGGATGAAAAGCTTTATTTTAAAGAGTTTCCAGCTAAGATTGATTGGGAGTGGATGTTGGTTTTGGGAATTTTCATCGGTTCCTTTCTTTCTGCTAAGGTTTCCGGAGAGTTTAAAGTACAATGGATTCCTTCCGTTTGGCTGGCTACCTTTGGTAGTAATATTACTCCTCGGGTGTTAACTGCCTTTTTGGGCGGAATAATATTAGGCCTGGGAGCCAGATGGGCTGGAGGATGTACCAGTGGGCACGGAATTAGCGGAACTCTGCAATTGGCGGTAAGTAGTTGGATTGCCGCAGTTTGTTTCTTTATTAGCGGGATAGCTACTGCTTATTTTATTTATTACCGGATAGGAGGATAAAATGTTTACCAAATTACATGCTCAATCTAAACTTCAACTTCTATTTGGATTTATCACCGGGATTATCTTTGGTTTTTTATTACAAAAAGGTGGAGTTGGTCGATACAATGTAATTATTAATCAACTTCTGCTTAAAGATTTTACCGTTTTAAAAATTATGTTGTCGGCGGCAGTAACCGGAATGATCGGCATTTATTTTTTAAAAGGGAGGAAATTAGTTGAACTCCATCCTAAGTCCGGTTCTTTGGGAATGACCGTGGTGGGCGGACTTATCTTTGGCATTGGTTTTGCCGTTTTAGGTTATTGCCCGGGAACCATATCCGCAGCCATAGGACAGGGGAACCTTGATGCCCTTAGCGGAGGATTAATCGGGATTATTTTAGGAGCAGGATTATTTGCACAGTTATATCCTAAAATCCAGAAATTTCTTAAAATAGGTTGGTTCGGAGCCATAACCTGGCCTGAACTTTTCAAGGTTAATCCCTGGGTGGTTATAATCCCTCTTTCCCTGATTATTATAGCCATTTTTTTCCGGTTAGAAGCAGCAGGTCTATGAGTGCCTTTTTACGACCCCTGTTTTTAGCCTGTTTTTGCCTCCCCAAAATCACGAAACCCTTATAAATAGCCACTTTCAGATTTTGGAGGGGTGAAAATTTAGCCAAAAAAAGCCATTTTCGAGGGGTAAAACCATTACTCGATCTAAAATTATGCGCCACAAGCGATATCTCGCATTCTACCTCTTTAAACCCTTATTTTATAAGGCTTTTAGGAAGTCCTTTTTTTATAGTAAAGGAGAAAGGTAGAGGAATAGGATAACTGATTTTTAGTTAAATAAGGTAGATCAATATAGCTAGAATTAGTGGATTACCAGTTCTTATTGGAGAAAATAGTAAGTCTCTAAAACGTAGAAAACATCAGGGTTTTCGTGTTTTTTTGTTATAGGGGATGGTTTTAGTTCTTCTAAAATAGGGAGAAAATGAAGCAAAAAAGGCTAAAAACACTATTTTTAGGAGCTTGAAAGCCTTGTAAAATAAGGGTTTAAACGAAATATCGTCGTAGCAGCGTTTCTTGTGGGTGCTTAAGGTGATTGGTCATATTTTTTAAAATAGGCGCTTAAAAGAGCTTAAAATGGCTTATTTTAGATCTGGGCGGAAAGCCTTATTTTATAAGGGTTTTAGTGGAGTAAATAGTGACAGGTTCCCTTGACACCTACTCCCTACCCCCCCCTCGAGGGGAGATTATTCCGGCACTCCCTCCCTTGAGGGGAGATTATTCCGATATTCCCTCCCCCTTCGAGGGGGAGGATTAAGGTGGGGGTGATATATTTTTTATCCTTGCCACACCCTGATTTATCAGGGTGTGGCAATCTCAACTGATCAACTAGCAAACTGGGTAACTGGCTAACTAAATTGATTGGCTGATCGGAAGATTGGTAGATTATTTTAATGGGCAGATTGTTTTTAAATTGGTAAATGGTTTAATTAATTTATTGGTGAATTGGCAAATTGGTTAATGTTATAATCTTGCAACTTGCTCTCCAATTACTCCAACTAAAAACCGAAAACCTATAACTGAAAACTTTTCTTCTAAAAAAGAAGGACTTTCCCAACCCTTTGTCGTATTAATATTAAGTTATAGGAAATTAAAAAAGATTATTTTTTTAACTGTCTGAAGACACAGATAAAATGAGAAAGAAGTAATGATGGCGAACATAACAATGAAAGAACATATTATTGATTACGCAAGAGATAGATATTATTTTCATATTAACGATTTAAAAAGATATTTTACTGAAAAGGGAATTAAATTCGAAGAAGATACTTTAAAAAAATATCTTTACCTTCTTAAAAAAAATAAAGTTATATATCCCGCAGGCAGAGGATGGTATTCTAATATTCAAAAAGAATTTGAGCTGAATATAGAATCTACTGAAAAAATTATAAAATTAATAAAAGATAAATTTCCTCTTCTTGAATTTTCTTGCTGGAGCACTGAACAATTAAAAGGTTTTTTCCATCATTTACCCACTCAATTTGTAATTTTTATTTATACCGATAAAGATTTCCTGCAATCCGTAAAAGATTTTTTAATAGAAAATGATTATAATGTTTATCTTAATCCCCATAAAATTGAAGTAGAAAAATTTGTAGAATTAAAACCTCAAACTATTATATTAAGACCCTCTGTTTCTTCTCGTGTTTCTAAAGAAAAAAATCTAACAAAGATAGAAAAAATACTTGTTGACTTATTTATGGAAATGAAAAAAATTAACCTTATAGACCAAGAAGAATATATAAAGATTATTTCTAACATAGTTCTTAATTACCGGATTAATATGGCAGAAACGCTCGACTATGCAGTCAGGAGAGAAGTAAAAGAACGAGTATGGCATGTAATTAAAGAGTATATAGAATCCACTAATGCCAGAATATAATAAAATCTGGCATTAGTGGATTCTAGGATAGTAAATGATAAAAAAGAAATGTTTTAAAAACAACTGGATAACCAATAAATACCAAGAGATGGACATAGATCCGATATGATAAAATAAATAGGGACACGGTAGGTCCCATTTTCTAATTTCTGTCCTTGCGAGCTTTCGAAGAAAGCGCGGCAATCTCTTTCCTAAAAACCGATAACTGAAAACTTTTCTTCTAAAAAAGCAGGATTTACCCGAACCTTTATCGAATATATAAAAGAGTATTAAATATGAAACTCACAATGAGGCCCTGCGAGAAACAAATATAAATGCAGTTGCTCATCGGGATTATACGGCTACTTTCAAAAGGCCAATAGAAAAATGGACTAAAAAGTTGGGAGAAAAGTTGGGAGAAAACGAAGTAAAAATTATAGAATTAATGAAAGATAATAAATGTATCATCGCGAAAGAACTTTCTGAGTATATAAAAATAAGTACTACCCTCGCATTTCCTTCTCCTTAAGACTCCTTAAGATGAGATTCTTCCGATACTCCTTCCTCCTTCAAGAGGATATTTTTCTTATATCCCCTCGCCCTTGAGGGGAGAGGGTAGGGTGAGGGTGAAACATTTTCTGTCATTGCTAACTCTGATTATCAGGGTGCGGCAATCTCTATTTCGCCTCTGTCATTCCCGCGCGAAAGCGGGAATCCATCATCTTTTGTCATTGCGAGTGACCGAAGGGAATGTGGCAATCTCAACTGGTCAACTGGCAAACCAGGTAACCGGCTAACTAAATTAATTGACTGATCGGAAGATTGGTAGATTATTTTAATTGGCAGATTGTTTTTAAATTAGTAAATGGTTTAATTAATTAATTGGTGAATTGGTGAATTGGTCAATAGGTGAATTAGTTAATCGGTGAATTGCGAACCCTTGTATTTTATAACTTAATTCAAAAAAAAGAAGGACTTTCCCAACCTTTTGTCGAATTAATATAAGGATATAGGAAAATTTTAAAAGATTAAATTTTTATGCTCCCTGGTGGCGATTTAATAAGGTAAATATAGACTCTTGAAGTGTAACAAAAACCGTCCCCTGATACGTATTCCGTAATTATTTTAAAGGAATAATAAGAAAAGAGGGATCGATGAGTTTAAAAAGATTTTTTACAAAAACTACAAAACAATCTATTATAAAAACCAAAATTGTAGCTAAGTACTTCTGGGCGTGGGCCAAGGTTATTATTCCTAGCACTAAGAAGGGATCGAACAAAATTGCCTATATTGATTTATTTGCTGGTCCAGGAAGATATGAGGATGGTACTAAATCAACTCCATTATTAATTTTGGAGCAGGCCATAGCAGATCAAAATTTAAGGGATATGTTAATAACGATATTTAATGATAAAGATAATAATTATATTAATTCTTTGAAAGAGGAAATTGATAAATTACCAGATATAGAAAAATTAAAGTATAAACCCCAAGTTATTAAACATCAGATCGGTAGTGGTAAATTATTAAAAATATTTGAAAATAAAAATTTAATACCAACCCTTTTATTTGTTGACCCATGGGGGTATAAGGGGCTATCATTACGATTAATCAGTTCAGTTCTTAAGGATTGGGGATGTGAATGCTTAATATTTTTTAACTATAATCGCATTAATATGGGTTTAAACAATCCAGTAGTGGAAGGGCTTATGAAAGCAATTTTTGAGGAGCGTACCGAAAAGCTAAAAAATAAATTGGTTAATCTTTCTTCTAAAGAAAGAGAATTAACAATTACTGAAGAAATTTTCGAAGCGTTGCAAGAGTTGGGCGGTAAATTTGTTTTACCATTTTGCTTTAAAAATGCCAGTGGAAAACGCACGAAACATTACCTCATTTTCGTAAGCAAACATTTTAAAGGATATGAGATTATGAAAGAAATAATGGCAAAAGAAAGTTCTAGTATCGCTCAGGGTGTTCCTTTTTTTGAATATTGTTCAGCTGATAATAAACAGCCATTATTATTTGAATTGAACCGACCTCTTGACGAATTGGGCGGTATGCTACTGAATGAATATGCTGGAAAAAAGCTTACAATGTACGATCTTTATAGAGAGCATAGTGTAGGGAAAAGATATATAAAGAGAAATTATAAAGATATTTTACTTCAATTAGAAGCAGAAAAAAAGGTAAAAACTTTTCCTTCTAAACGGCGTATTAATACTTTTGGAGATAAAGTAGTTATACATTTTCCTAAAAGGAGTTAAATATGGGATTTAAAACTAATATTGAGTGGACCGAATCAACATGGAATCCAGCAACAGGTTGTACAAAAATTAGTACAGGGTGTGAAAATTGCTATGCTGAAAAAATGGCAATTAGGCTAAAGGCAATGGGACAAGAAAATTATAAAAATGGATTTAAGCCAACTATACATGAACACGCTTTGGAACTACCTTATAAATGGAAAAAATCTCAGACAATTTTTGTGAATTCAATGAGCGATCTTTTTCACAGAGATATACCAACCGATTTTATTTTAAAAACATTCACAGTGATGGAAAAAGCAAATTGGCATAGATTTCAGATTCTTACAAAACGATCTACTAGACTGCGAGAATTATCCCATAAACTACACTGGACCCCAAATATTTGGATGGGAGTTACAGTTGAAAATAAGGAGTATATATTTAGAATTAATGACTTACGCCGCTCTGGAGCAAATATCAAATTTTTATCTTTAGAACCCTTACTAGGTCCGTTGTCCAATCTTAACTTGGAAGGAATTGATTGGGTTATTGTTGGGGGTGAATCTGGACCTGGTGCAAGACCAATAAAAGAATCTTGGGTCACAGACATAAGAGATCAATGTCTCAAAACTGGAACAGCTTTCTTCTTTAAGCAATGGGGTGGCACAAATAAGAAAAAAAATGGTCGTATGCTTGACGGCCATACTTGGGATCAGGTACCAGAAACAGAAAAAGTTCTGGTATGAAAAATGAGTGAAAAGGACAGTCACAATGATGATAGGAAATACGACAGGGGATGGTCTTTTGTTTCACTTCCATCATGTTTTAAAAAAATACAATATGTCAAATGTTGAAACCAGACACTAGAAGTTCCACACTTGTAATATATTGAAATTTCAATGGCTATTTTTATGTGGTTTGTATATATATTTATTTCGGATTACAATAAAATAAGATGAAAGTAAATGATAAATATAAATTCTAGCGATATTATTTAACGAAGTCAATGAAAATAAAAAAGGAAAACGACTATTATTGACTGAATACAAATTATTTGCAATAAAACTTACAACTCGGAACAATTTTAATTAGAAAAGAGGATTTTAAGATTTTGTAGAAAATAAATAATGCGTCGTTTGAAAATATCTAAAAACTAAAGATTAATGATTTATTTTATAAGAAGGAAAATAAAATGCCAATAGAATTAGGAAATATAAAGATATTCTCAATATCAGACTTATCTAAATATTTAAATATTAATATTTCCACTTTAAGAAAATATATAAAAGAGGGCAAATTAAAAGGTCAGAAGTTGGGTAATAAATATTATATTAGTGAAAATAATTTAAAACATTTCTTTAATCAAGGTTATGAAAAAATAACTAAAATTAATAAAAATAAATTAATACAAGAAATAGAAAAAACTGGTTATCCTACAGAACTTGAAGTTGGGAATATTTTAACCGAAGATGGGTGGGAAGTACAATATAATAGATACTATATTGATAGAGATAAACAAGAAGGCAGGGAGATTGACATCACAGCTTTTACAAGTATAGGGGAATTGGATAAATGTACTGTTGGTTTGCATCTTGTATGTGAAGTAAAAAAATCAGTTAATAAACCATGGGTAGTATTTTCAACACAAAAAGATTATATTGAAGGAATTACATTTTTAAAGATGAGATATTCAAATAAAGATGTAGATAAACTATTATCCGAAACGACAAATAGCGTTGAAAATATTTTAAGAATTGGACGTTCATATTGTCAAGGATTTAAATCAGAGTATTATCATACTAATATATTTGAAGCATTAACTTCTACAATTAAGGCCTCAGAGGATTTGATAAAAAGAAACAAGAGTTCTTCTTCTTTATCAATACTAATGTATAAAGATTCTATATCTATAAATTTTATAGATCCTATAATAGTTCTCGATGGGTTGTTGTATGAAGCTTATTTAAATCAGAAGAACGAATTGGAATTAAAAGAAACCAGTCATATCCCCATTTCTTTTGGTTATATATCCCCAGCATATAAACGGTATGATTATTTAGTTGATATAGTAACAGTAGATGAACTGCCAAATTTATTAACAAAAAAAAGAAAATGGCTTGAAAATATTAAATGTTCGATTTATAAAGAAATCGATAAAAATAAATAGTAAAAATATTACTTTTCAGAAATTAATAGATATGGAGGAAAACCAGGAAATTTATAACTATCTATAAAATCAAAAAGAAAGAGTAATATTTAAATCCTTCTGGAAATTAAAGGGATATGCTAATTAAAAAACAACAATATAATTCAAATTTACAAAAAGCAGGTGCGGCGGTAGAAGATATTAAGATATTGCTTAAGAATTGGAAAAATGACATTCCACAAAACGAACTTGTTAAAGAACTTATTGCCAAAAATATATTAGGTAAAAAAAGCCGTAAACGGACATCAGATGTTATACGAACTGTATTTTTACCTCGTTATGTAAATAGATACCCTGAAGGCCACTGGGTTTATTTAAAAAAACTCATCGAAGTAGATATTTCAAGAGACATATTAAGACCAATTCTTTATTTTTATTGTGCTCTCAACGAACCTCTTATAAAAGATTTTATAGAAAAAGTTTTATTACCGAGATACAAAAAGGGCATCTTGGAAGTAGATTCCCAAGATGTCTGCAGTTTTATAAATCATGGAATTGAAGATAAAAGCATTCCTGTCAAATGGGGTAAATCGGTAATTAAGCGTGTTGCATCTGGCCTATTCGCCTCTTTAAAAGAATTTGGTATTTTAGAAGGGAAAAGAAGGCGGAAAATATCACCAAAATTTATTCCCTTGCCTGTATTTATTTATATAGCTTTTTTTATTTCCAAAGAAGGTACTGTAGGCAAAAAAATAATACATCATGATTATTGGAATCTTTTTCTACTTACTCAAGTTGAAATAACCCATTTATTTATGGAAGCCCATCAGCAAAAATATTTACACTATGAAGAAGTAGGAGATATTGTCCGAATTGATTTCTTTTATAATACATTTGAGGAGTTAGTTAATGTCATTATTGAAAGAGCAAATTAAAATACTCGAAAAAGACCTTTATTCTGAAGAGTTAAAAATAAGTCCTTACCACGATTTACCGTTTGCTATATTTCGGTATGATCCGGAATTGGAATTTGAAATGCGTAAAGAAATATCTCTACTCGCGACCAGACTGAATAACTACGGTAAAAAAGCGCACATTATTTCATTAGCAGACTTGTTCTTTGAAGCATTAGAAAAAGAAGGCGGTAAAGAACAAATTATAAAGGAAGAAAAAGAATACGGTTTTCTTAAGTCTCAGGAGTCTTTAAATACTATTCTTTCAGACCCAGATTATGCACCTCTTGCTGACTTGTTGGTTAAGCAGCTTAAAGGTATGGATGCTAAAAAAGAAGTGGTTTTATTAATGCGAGCAGGTATATTTTCCCCTAATAGCTATAGGGTATCTAAATTGCTTGACGAGATACACGGAAAAACTCAAGTACCGACTATTCTTTTTTATCCGGGAACGGTAGAAGGAGTTACAGGGTTAAGGTTTATGGGAATTCCGATGGAGGACAAAGCGGGAAGCTATCATATTAATATCTATGGGAGGTAGGATGACAAACACACAGCAGATTATAAAAGATTCAAAATTTATACCGGAGATAAAAAAAATTCTTTTTGAGGATTGTTTTGCTCAATTAGAAGGAACATTTGGCATTTCCAACTCCGGCAACTTCGAATCTCTTAGTAATTTACCGAATATTAGAGAAGGAACTGATAGCTTTGAGATTCGCAAAAAATTAGAGAAATACGTAACGCACAAGAAAGAAAGTGGAGTTGCTCCAGAAGAAGCTGTAGTTGATTTTGTAAAGGAATATGCATTTACCTATTTAAATCGGTTTGTAGCATTTAAAATGATGGAGGAACGAAAAATTCTTAGACAGACTGTCTCAAGAGAATTCGAGTCCAATTCCTTTAAATTTTACTTAGCTGATCATACCGAAGATGAACGAAGATGGAAACAGGGGAATATGTATGAAGCTTATAAAAATTTTATCCACTGGCAATGCCGGGAACTCTGTAAAGATAATGAAATAAAAGTACTTTTCGACCCGGATAATATAGTTAGTCATATTTTTCCACAAGAGCGGACCCTCAAACACATTTTCAAACTGATCAATCAGGAAAAACTTGCTTTAATATGGAAAGAGGATGAGGTTATTGGCTGGGTCTATCAATATTTTATTGAAGATGACAAGGATAAAGTATTTGATAAGATTTATAGGCAAAAGCAGAAAATGGATCTTAGGGATATCGCACCAGCTACCCAAATATTTACTCCAAGATGGATAGTGCAGTATCTTGTTGAAAATACCTTAGGGCGGCTATGGATAAGGATGCATCCGGATACACGACTAATAGAAAAAATGAAATATTATGTGCCCAATGAGAATGATAAGGAACTTATTCCCCTGAAACCTGCAAAAGAGATAACCTTGCTTGACCCGGCTTGCGGTACCATGCATTTTGGGATGGTGGCGTTTGACCTTTTTTATGAGATGTATTTAGAAGAGATAGAAAATACCGGAAAAGACAGGTGGCTGGAAAGTCCATCTTGTGAAAAGGAAGCTTTAATTCCTGCATCAATCATTAAAAATAACCTTTATGGAATTGATATTGATTTACGGTCTATACAACTGTCAGCTCTCAGTCTTTATCTTAAAGCAAAGAGTAAATACAGGGAAATATTAATAGAGAAATACAATCTTATTCATACAGATATTCCCGCATTCTCCGATGAAGCAATCAACGAATTCGTTGATTCACTTTCTCCCAAATATGACCTTACTAAAAAATTATTTAAATTGATTATGCCGGAACTGGCAAAAGTGTATTATCTTGGTTCATTGCTTAAAATCGAAGATATTATTAATTCTTTCCTGGAAGAACAATACACAACGCTATCTAAACAGTTTGGTAGGCAGATACATTTTGCATTTGCCATTAAGAAAGAACAAGAAGAAATTCTATTTAAAAAAGAGTTAGTCTGGCCAGAAGTTAAAAAAGAGTTACGAGATGCTTTGAATGAATTTATTGAACAAACTAATGGAAATACAGATCCTTTTATGGCACAACAGACGAGGAAGGGCGTATATTTGATAGATACAATAATGAAAAGATATGATATTGTGGTATGCAATCCGCCATATTCCGGAAAAAGAAATATGAATCCGGCTTTGAAAGAAGATTTAACAAATTTATATCCTAAAAAAGATGGGGACCTTTATACGGTGTTTATCGACCGTTGTCTTGATTTGACCTCAAATAACAATGGCTTCTGCGGGATGGTAACGATTCATTCATTTATGTTCACTTCGTCCTATGAACAAATTAGAAAGGATATCCTTGGAAATACTTCGATTGAAACATTGTGTCATCTTGGGACAAGAACGGAATTTGATGTAGCCAATAAAACTGCACAAGGTTTTACTATGTATGTGCTTTGTAAAAATTCAAGATACAAAGATGCTTCTAAGAGTGTTTATTTCCGATTAGTGCTTGAAAATGAAGAAGAAAAACGCTTAGCCTTTGAAGAAGCATTAGATAAATATTTAAAAGGAGACAAATCAGAAAAAGTATATGTTCTTGAGCAAGAGAAGTTAAAAACCATACCAGGCTGGCCGTTTGTATATTGGGTGAGTGATAACGTAAGATCTCTTTTTGAAAAAAACAAAAAATTAATAGAATCTGCAAAACCATGTCAAGGTTTAGCAACCACAGATAATTTTAGGTTTGTTAGGTTTTGGTGGGAAGTGGGAGTAAATGATATAACTTTCGATTGCCAAGACTTATCTATAAGTAAAAATTACAAATGGATTCCGTACGCAAAAGGTGGGGATGTTAATAAATGGTATGGTTCTCAGTTAAATATTGTCAATTGGCAGAATAATGGCAAAGAGATAAAAGATAATGTTCTAAGAAAATATACATATTTGAATAGTTGGGTATGGGTAGTTAAAAATTCGGAATATTATACAAAAGAGGGCATTACATATACCGAAATGGCAAAAAATACATGCGCCAGGTATCTTCCGAGAGGGTATATTTTTGATGTGAAAGGATCATGTATATTTTCAAAATCTATTAATTCCAATCTCCTTCTCAGTATTATAAATTCGAAAATGGTTGATTTTTTGCTTAAATTATTAAATCCAACAGTTAGTACCCAAGTTGGAGATATATCACGTATTCCATTACCAATTGAAGGGAAAGAAGAAATTGAAAAAATAATTCTTTTAAATTTTTATAAATGCATAAATATAAGAAAGACGATGATTAAAGGAGATGAAATTTCATGGGAATTTATTTCTCCTCCTTATTGGATAACCGGAATCATTGAAACATTAGAACGCGAGAAGCACCTTGCGATTTTTGAGTCAGAGATATCGGAAGCCGTGTATAAATTATATGATATAACACAAGAAGATATTGATCAGATTGAAAGCGAATTCGGGCGGTTACCCGGTCAGTTCCCCAAAATAAATAACTTAAACGATGATGAACTAAAAATAATTAAGTCACTTTATTTAGAAAAACATATACCATCTGAGGTTATCAATCAGAATAAGGAATCATCCGATGAAGAAAGCGAAGAAGCGAAAGATATACAACAGGAATCAACAAACAGAAAAGGAAAAAATAAACGATATTTAACTTTAGAAGAGATATGCCTTGCCTCCGGGTTTCATCCTGAAACAGTCTATGAATACATTAAATCAAATCACTTAGAAAGGGATGAAGAACGTTTTGGCCTTGCTGTGCGGTATATCTCATATGCCTTGGGTGTAGTAATGGGGCGATTTAAGGTTGATAGTATTAAACCGGATGATGATGGGATTACTGTGATGGATGAAGGCCATAGTGATGATGCAACAGCAAGAGTACGAGATGTTTTGGATAAAATATTGAATGAAAATGAAGCCAAAGAAGTTATTAATATTATCGGCGGAGACCTAAGAAAATTTCTTATGAACGACTTTTTTATAAAATATCACATCCCGATGTATAAAAAACGGCCGGTGTATTGGCTTTCGCAGACAGTAAAAAAGAATTATGGTTTTTATATTTATAATCTTAAATTTAACCAAGATACGCTTTATTCACTTATTCAAAAATATATAGTTCCAAGAATAAATTTAGAAAAATTAAGATTGATGGATATCTATAATAAGAAGGAAACTGTAAAGATCCCCAAAGAAGAAAAGGAAATGGAGAAGCTTATAGCTAAAAGTGAAGAATTTTTAGAAGAGCTTGAATTATTTAAACAGGATATTCAGGAAGTTATCGATACTGGTTTTAAACCGGATATCGATGATGGCGTTATATTAAATATGGCTCCCCTTTATAAATTGATTCCCTGGAAAGAACCTGAAAAATATTATAAAAACCTACAGATGGGCCAATATGAATGGGCCCATGTTAGCAGGTATTTTAAAAAATAGAATTTGCGACTCTCTTATCAAGGAAATAAATATTAAAAAAGGAGTCCGGTATGAAGATTAAAGATATATTTGAGAAACCAATTGAACGCAGAATTGAAGAAGTTATCAAAGTTACCCAAATAGAAGAAAGTGTGGTCTATGGTGAAATTTCCGAATATGTAGTTACAGATGCTATAAAAGATTATTTTATTGAAATTTTAAAAGCTTATTCTGAAGCACCATCAGACCCGCATGAAGGGATTGGAATTTGGGTGTCAGGCTTCTTTGGTTCCGGTAAGTCAAGCTTTGCCAAGATATTGGGGTATATTCTTGAAGGGCGTAATATTTTAGGTGAAGATGCCCGAGATTTATTTAAAAAACAGGCTAATGATAAACAAATAGCAAATTTTCTTGACTTTATTAAAGTAAAAATTCCTACCAAATCTATAATTTTTGATGTTTCTATGGATAGAGGCGTAAGGGCAGGGTCGAATCAAATTACAGAAATTATATATAAGGTATTGCTTCGCGAACTTGGATATGCGGAAGATTTTGATATTGCAAAATTAGAACAAGGACTTGAAGAGGAAAAAAGATTAGATAGTTTTATTCAGCTTTATGAGAAAGAATACTCTAAACCTTGGGCAAAAGGCCGTAAACGTGCGAGTGCTTTAAATGAAGCGAGTCGAATTTTACATCTTATAGATTCTGAGACATATAATCAGCCTGATTCATGGGTAAGGTCATTAATTAAAGAGGGTAATTCAATTGGCCGTGCTGATATTACACCAAATCAGTTTGCTGCATTGGTATTTGAGCTTATGGAGCGTAGACAAAAGAATACAGGGTTAGTATTTATTATAGATGAAGTTGGACAGTTTGTTTCACGTAGTGTTGATAAGATGCTCGACCTTTCGGCTATCGTTCAGGCGTTGGGTGTGGAAAGTAAAAATAGGCTCTTAAGAAAGAAAGCAGTTGCTCCAACATGGCTTATTGTCACATCACAGGAAAAGCTCAATGAAATAGTGAGTGCACTTGATGACCGCCGAATCGAATTAGCTCGACTTAAAGACCGGTTTCCCATAGAGATAGATCTTGCACCAGCAGACATTGCTGAAGTAACCAGCAAAAGGGTGCTTACAAAAAAAGCGGGAGTTATTCCACAACTCGCGAAAATATATGAGGATAATCAGCACAGATTAAATCAATGTACAGCCTTAGAACATTCATCAAGAAAATCTGATACACAAAAAGAAGAGTTTATTAATTTGTATCCTTATTTGCCTTATCATATTGAAATGTGTATCGATATTATGTCCGGAATCAGGTTACAGCCGGGAGCACAAAGGTATATAGGAGGTAGTAACCGAACGATTATTAAACAAGCACAACAGATGCTTATTAATCCACGCGTTAAACTTGCTGAAGAAGAAATTGGAACATTAGTTACATTTGATAAGGTATATGATTTGATAAAAGATAATTTATCCTCTGAGAAACAGCGAGATATCATATCAATAGAAGAACGATTCTCTACCGATGATTTTGCTATCAAGGTTGCGAAAGTAATTTGTCTATTAGAATTTATTAGAGACCTTCCGCGAACACCTCAAAATATTTCTGCAGTACTGTATTCTCATATTGGAGTCGAATCATGCCTTCGTGAAGCCGAAGATGCTGTTAAAAAATTAGAACAAGCACAATTTATAAAAATGAGTGAAGACGGATATAAGCTTCTTACGGTTCAAGAGAAGAATTGGGATATAAAACGAAATGATTTATCTCCCAAACCAGTAGACCGGAATGCAATTCGAAGAATGATTCTTGAAGATATATTTGGTGAATCTAAAGCAACACACATAAATTATAAGGGGCTAAAAACTTTTAGGGCTTATTTCGTATTGGATGGTCAAAATATCGGAGACAAAGGAGATATTGAGGTTGAATTATTTATTACAGATAATAATAAAGAATATAAAGTAGAATGCGAAGAGAAAAAGAAAGATACCCGTTATGATAACAATAAAAGTAAGATATTTTTGGTTATGTCTCAAAATGAAGACATACACGATTTAATTGAAGAATTTTACCGGTCGAATGAAATGATTAGATTTAATGAAAGATTAGCTTCTTGTGGACAGCTTTCTGCCGAAGAGCATAAATGCTTTAGTGAAGAAAAAATAAGGAAAGAAAAAGCGCAAAGAAATTTAAGAAAACAGCTTGAACAAGCTGCATACAACGGGGCTGCTTTTTTTAGAGGAGTAAGAAGAGATATTTTTGCCCAGGGGAGCAATTTTTTTGAGAGTGTAAAAGTGATTATAACTGAATGGATTCCAGAACTTTTCCCAAAATTCGAACTTGGTGCAAAAAATTTAACTGGTAAAGAAATACAAAAAATTTTGACAGCTGTGAATTTTAATAGTTTACCTTCTTGTTTTTATGAAGGAAAAGGAAATTTCAACCTTGTAGTTAAACTTGGCGACAGATATGAGATAAATAAGAATGCTGAAATAATGCAAGAAATCATGCGTTATATCAATGAGAAGCATACTTATGGAGAAAAAATTACCGGCAAGCTTTTAGAAGGACATTTTGGAGGCATAGGTTATGGATGGGAACGAGATGTACTTCGATTAATAATAGCGACTTTATTTAGAGCAGGTGTTATCGAAATTACTTATCAGGGGAAATGTTATAAAAGCTATAATGAACCTATGGGAGGAGAAGCCGTTATAAATAATAATGCATTTAAAGTTGCTACTTTTGCTCCCCGAGGAGAAGGACCGTCTTTACAACATATCAGAGATGCTTGTCAGAATTATGAATCTATTACAGGTGAAGAAATAAATACAGAAGTAGATACTATTTCGCAAGTACTTAAAAAACTTGCAACAGGAAAAAAAGAAGTATTGTTGTCTTTAAATGCTAAAATACAAGCCAATAATCTACCTTGTGGTAAGTTTGTAGAAGACCTTTTAGAGACAATGAAACAATTGCCGGAGAATGACCCTGAAGATTGCGTGAAGTATTTAGCAGAAGAAGGCAAGGCTTTTAAGTCTAATCTTGAAAAAATCGAAAATATTAATTTTGCTTTATCAGAGGATAATATAAGAATAATCAAAAAAGGGAAACAGATTGTATCAGAAATCTTTTATGTTTTGAAGAATAAGGTAAGTCCCGAGGACTTGCTTTTAGAAACAATGGAACGCTTACAAGAAAGTTTATTAGCGGAAGATTTTTATAACAGGCTAAAAAGTATAACTCACGATTCGGAAGAAATTATGAAATTTTATAAGAATTGGTATACGGAAATTCATTCTAAAAGAAACGAGACGTATCATAAATTATCAGAAGCTGTGAAAGGAATTGCAGAATGGAACTTGTTGCCGGAAGATATTAAAAATAACATTTTACAGGAAATAAGCCTAAAATCCTGTAAAAACCTTGATATTAAAGATTCCTTTATTTGTTCTAATTGTAGGGCAACTGTCAGGCAAATGGAATCTGATATATCTGCAAAAGATGGCATTGAAAATCACATTCAGCAGGTTATAGATAATTTTATAACTAAAACAGATGAGAATATTGAAAAAATAAGATTTTCAGATTTTTTTGCTAAAAATATATCAACTCCAGAGGAGTTTAGGGAACAAGCAGATAAGTTTATTAAACATATCGAAGTCCTTTTAAAAGAAGGCAAAAGAATTATCTTAGAATAAGGAATAAAAATGGCGAAATTAATAAAAAATTATATTGAACAATTAATAAAGAAACAAGTTGAGAAGCATGGTATTGTTGTTTGGTACGATCCGGATGGCTGCTATATAAGCATGATAAGCGAAATTAATTGGGCCAATGTACCGTTAATAAAATATGAGGGATCTTATTATGATGTGAGATTTAAAGCAGAACAGTATTTTGATGGCATTACCCGCAATAAATTATTAATTTATTTAAATACAAAACGAGACATAAACAATTTCCCATTAATCGAATTAGAAAAAGCCGGTTGTGTTATTGAACCCCATGGTCCCGTTGAAAAAAATACTAATCTTACTGTTGTGGTTAAAGAAGCTTTTTCTGAAAAAATAAGCGAAGAGTTGATAAGAAATATTTGCGAAAAGATTGAAGGTAAAACTATAGCCATTAATGAAATTGAAAAGATTGTGGAGAACGCTAAATCGATAGATACTGCGGCTCTATCAATTATTTTTAATACTAATGAACCTCAATCAATAATTTTAAATTTTCTTGCTAGCCAGAGCTTAGGTAAATTAATACAGGAAAGAAAACTTGAGAAGGAACTTTCAAAATTTATTCATATGTATCTTGGAATTAAAGTAAAGGCTTCTTTATCTTTAGAGCAACTAAGAGATAAAACTATCGAAACCGTCTTAATGGTCGATTTTATAGATTCATTGAAGGATGATCCTGTTAAAGAAAAATATAAGGGTTTAGATTTACCAAATAAAGAAAACTATATATTGTCAATTAAAGGAATTGTTAATTTATGGAGGGAGCGTTCTGATATCGCGGAAGAATATAGAAAGGAATCAGAAAGAATTCAAGACATATACAGCATTGCAACCGAAATATTTAATCCCAAAAATATTATTGATGTTCAAACTTTTCCTGTTTTTGATGAAATGCTTATTAAATTTTGTTTAAGTGAGAGCGATAATATCAATTTATCAGAATTTCAAGAAATAGTAGGTAAGAGGAAAAATAACTTTTGGGCTAATGAAAAGGCTGAAATTTCATTGATTTGGACTATTATTGAATACTGCTTAAAATTACGATTATCTATCCAAAAAGCTTTGAAAGATATTACAAAAAAAGAATTAGATCTTTCAGAATTAATCAATCTATATATTAATGATAGTACTCATAAAGGATGGTATCTTATTGATAGGAATTACCGGTTGCTTGAATCAAAATATGCTGAATTTGATATTGGAAGTAATTTTGATGATATGCTTGAAAAATTAATTGTAAAGATCCGTGATGAATACTCAAGATTATTAAACATACAAGCAGAAAAGGTTTCATCGAGCTTAAGTACTCATCAAAATATTAAAGTAAAAAATATATTACAGCAAAAAGATATATTAGGGAAAAAAGTTTTACCCATTCTACAAGATAAGAAAAGATGTGCTTATTTCCTGGTTGATGCATTTAGGTATGAAATGGGAGAAGAATTATTTGAATCCATTGAAAATTATGAACAGAAAAATATTTTACCAACCTTAGCTTCTATTCCAACCATTACATCTTTTGGCATGTTGTCATTACTATTACATTTTAATGAAATGATAAATGTTGAGCCAATAAATGGAAAATTAGTACTTGAAGTAAATGGGAATAAAGTCGATTCCCGAAATGAACGCTTAAAATTTATTGATGGAAAAATGCCTTATTCGATTGAGAATTTTAAGCTTGATGAAGTTATAAAGCCAAAGAAATCCGTAAGAGAAAGAATTAAAAAAGCTGATATGATTATTGTAACCTCTCAAGAGATAGATAGCTTATGTGAGGGTGGAGAAAATTTATTAGCACGGCAAGTTATGAGTCAAATAATTTTAAATTTAAAAAGAGCCATCTATAATTTGTTAGAATTAGGGATTGAGGAATTCATTATATCAGCAGATCATGGATATCTGCTGGGAAATGAGATAGGTAAGGAATTAAAAATTGATTGCCCAAATGGAGAAACTTACAGCTTGCATAAGCGGGTTTGGATAGGGAAAGGCGGTAATAATCCAGAAAATACTATCCGGTTTAAAGCATCAGATTTTGGTTATAAAAGCGAATTGGATTTTGTATTTCCAAAAGAAATTGCCATCTTTAAAACAATCGGTGGTGAAAATAATTATTTTCATGGAGGTTTATCATTACAGGAAATGGTCATTCCAACAATAGATCTACGAATGAAACCCAAGCTTAAACAGAAAAAAGTATTTAAGGAAGAATATATTCTTAATCTGGTAAAAGAAAACATTACCAATCGTATATTTATCATTACAATTCAATATAAATCTGATGAATTATTATTTGCAGAAATGTTAACTGAAAATAAAAAAGTACGCGTAAATATACTCAAAGATAAAGAAAAAATCGGACAAGTTGTTGCTTCCGAATATGGTTTTGACGAGGCTACCAATGAAATTGTTTTGGAAAGGAATAAGAAAAACGTTATTACTATTATATTGAACGAGAGCGTATTAGAAGGGAATATATCTATTAGTCTAATTGATTCAAGAACAGAAATGGAATTGAATAAGATAAATGATATTCCCTTAAGAATTACTATATAAAGGGGATATTATTATTATGTCTGATTTAAATAAGAAGTTAAATGTTATATTTTCCGGTAAAGTAGTACGCAAAGATCTTGTGAGAAAAGTTAAAGTTGGAGCGAATGTTCCGGTATATGTATTAGAGTATCTTTTGGGAAAATATTGTGCTACTGATGATGTTAATGCGATTGCAGCCGGTCTTAAAGTTGCAAATAATATTCTAGCAGAAAATTATATTCGATCTGATGAAAGCATGAAAGCTCAAGTAAAAGTTAAAACAAAAGGAAAATTTACATTTATAGATAAAGTTTCTGTGCGGCTTGTAGCAAGTGAAGATAAATACTGGGCTACATTGGTCAACTTTGGATATAAAAACGTTCATATATCTGAAGAGCATATTCGAAAATATGAGAGGTTATTACAAGGAGGATTATGGGCTCAGGTTGTAATGGAGTATCTTTATGAGGGAGACGAATCAGGGAAGAAGAGTCCTTTTCGAATACGAGATTTAAAACCTATTCAAATAGCAGCATTTGATATTAATGAATACTTGCAAAGTCGAAAGGCTTTTTCTACAGATGAATGGATCGATATTTTGATGCGAACCATAGGCCTTGAACCATTTTATTTCACAAAAAGAAAAAAATTACTCATCCTTTCTCGCTTTATTCCACTTGTGGAGAATAATTTTAATTTTATTGAATTAGGACCTCGCGGGACAGGAAAGTCATATGCATTTCAAGATGTTACTCCATACGCAATTCTTCTTACCGGCCCTACAACCGTGGCGAATTTATTTTATAACCTCAATAAAAGCCAGATAGGACTTGTAGGAATATGGGATGCAATAGCCTTTGATGAAGTTGCTGATTTAAATGAGACACCTAAGGAAGTTATTACTTCTTTAAAGACATATTGTGAGTCCGGTACGTTTGCACGAGGAAAGGAAGCGTTTACTGGGAAAGCATCTATAGTAATGTTCGGCAATATGAATCAACCGGTTGATATATTAGTGCAGACTTCCCATTTATTCGCTCCATTACCGGATGTGATACGTGATGATATTGCTTTCCTTGATAGGATTCATTTTTATTTGCCTGGATGGGAAATTGATAAGATGAGAAATGAGTTTTTAACAGATAATTATGGTTTTGTAGTTGATTATTTTGCAGAAGCTTTGAAAGAGCTTAGAAAGTGGAATTTTACAGAAAGTATCGATCGCTATTTTAATTTAGGAGCACATTGTAATACTCGTGATACTAAAGCTATAAGAAGAACTATTTCTGGACTTATTAAATTAATTCATCCAGATGGAGAATTTACAAAAGAAGAATTAAAAGAATATGCTCAGTTGGCGCTTGAAGGTAGGCGAAGAGTTAAAGAACAATTAAAAAAACTCGCACCTTATGAGTATTCTAAGACAAGTTTTTCATTGATTGACAAAGATACATTACAAGAATCTTATGTAGGAATACCAGAAGAAGGGGGAAAAGGTTTAATATCTTCAGACCCACTTGCTCCTGGGACAGTTTACACAATAGCGGCAGGAGGGAAATCAAAAATATCTATTTATAGGATAGAGATTAATATGTTTCCAGGTACTGGAAAGTTAAAAATATCTGGTTCATTAGAAAGAGAAATGCGAGATTCATTCACAAGAGCTTTTGATTATCTAAAGAGTGTAAAAGCTCAAGTGGGAGTAGGCTCAGATTTTAATACCCATGACTTTAGTGTTGAAGCCGTAGATCTATTGGGAACGGGAATAGGAGCTCCATCAGGAGTAGCTTTGTTTGTTGCTTTACTTTCGGCATTGAAAAAGCAGTCTGTTTTACCTGCAGCAGTTGTATTAGGGGATATGACTGTTCAAGGAAATCTTAAGCCTTTGCCATCTTTATCGGAACCTCTGCAGGTAGCCTTAGATAATGGTGCCAAGAAAGCATTAATACCGATTGAAAACAAAAGACATTTTTTTGATGTTACTGCAGAAATTGTAGAGGCAGTTGACCCATTATTTTATAAAGATCCTATAACTGCTGCAATGAAAGGGTTAGGGATTATTTAACGGCTGACACAAGTAGAGGAATGATATTAGGCTACTAGGCTACCTTTTTTGTTAAAAGATAACAATAAATTCATTGAGAGTTAAGATAAGATTTGAAAAAAATCAGTTAGAGTAAAAATAGGGATTTGACTAATGAATTAATAGTTAAAAATATTTTTACATTCCTTACTTTTCGGGGTGAATAAATGAAATCAGAAAGATTGCTTACAAATAAGTATATTGAAGATTTAAATAAAAACAATGATTTTTTTAGATCATTGGATAAAGTGAATTTTATAAAAACTTTTATAATTAATTACTCGAAACATCTTAAAAAGGATAATATGTTAGTTTTATATGGGGAATGGGGAAGTGGAAAAAGTACTGTTATAAAAGCCATAGAGAAAGGTTTAAACGAGAGTGAACTAAAGAAAAAATATCAAACATTTTATTTTAACGCCTGGAAATATGAAAAAGATGAAAATTTAGCTTTTTCTCTATTTGAATTTTTAATAGATGAAGTAGAGATTATGGATGAATATAAAAAATATTTTCAAACTAAGAAAAAATATACTATTTTAAAATTTGGATATGATTTATTAGTGGGCTCTCTAAAAGGAATAAATATAGGTTTTCTTTTTTTGAGTTGGAATTCTGGTAGTTTAATCAAGCATTTAGAAGAGATAGAAAAAGAAACCAAGCTAAAGAAATCACTTTATAAAAAAATAAATGAATTTGAGAAAGAATTTGAATCAATCTTAGAATATATTGAAGAAAAAACTTGGATCATATTTATAGATGACTTAGATAGATGTGAAACGGAGAATGTTTTGAATTTATTATCTGCAATCAAATTATTTTTTACATTAGGGAAAGGGAAAGTAATATATTTTTGTGGAGTTGATAAAAATGCGGTTTCAGAAGCGGTTAAAGTAAAATATGGAGAGATAATTAAATCTGAAGAATATTTAGAAAAAATATTTGATATATCTTTTAATATGTCTAAAGACTTTCAAATTGCAAAATTATTAAGTTATTACTTTCCAAATGAAAATCAGAATTTTATAGACAAGATGGAGAGATTTTTTAAAGAAGTAAAATTTAGGAATCCCCGTCATTTAAAAAAAGTTTTAAATAAATATACAATAATTAGCGAATTTAAAAAAGATAATCCGGAGAATGAGTTAACTAAACTTATTCCTAATATTAAAATTAATGGAAAAGGTTATTTTTTAAGCACACTCTTCGTTTTATATATCATAATATTATTTGAATTTTTTCATGAAAAATTTGAAGAAATAAAAAATTACGATGAAAAATTTGAAAATTATTCATATTTCCTTGTTTCAAACGATATTAATAAAGAATGGACTTTAGATAATAAAATAAATATTGTTAAAGTAACATGTGGAAAAAGAGATTATAAAACTATTACAAAATTCTCTCCAATGAGGGCAATATTTTCTTCTGAACTTGCAGATGAAAAAGTACCTGATTTTTTATTTAGATTTTTAAATCTTTTTACTCCAAAAATTAATCGTAATTTTACATTAACGACATCCTTGGCTGGGCAAGAACATAAATTTCAAGATATTTTAGATTACTTAGAACAATTTGAATCTAAAGAAAATTCCTTTCCCATAGAATTTTGTAAGTACCTATTTTTAAACAGAAAAGAAATAAAAGAAGAAATTAATAACGATGAATGGGAAAAAACTTCTGAAAGTTACGATGTATTTGATTTGTTTAAAATGGCAGAGACAATACTGTAATAAAATAACTAAGGCCCCTATTTTAATTATAATAGAGTTGAAAGTTTTGTAGAGAAAGTGTAGAAATAAATTATTTCTAAAGGAGAGGTGAAATAAATAATGCCTGTTTTTAAGATTAGTAATTTAAAACTGTCAGAAGTGAAAGATGTTCCATTTTCACTTGAAAGTGAATTGCAAAATATTACAGAAAAAAATCTCGACAATATATTTAATCTTGAATTTGTAAGCACTGAATTTAAATTAAATAATTTTAGGATAGATACTGTTGCTTTTGACAGGGAAATAAATTCTTTTGTAATTATAGAATATAAAAAGAATGAAAATTATAGCGTAATTGATCAGGGCTATTCATATCTGTCTTTAATGTTAAACAATAAAGCTGATTTTATTTTAGAATATAATGAAAAGACTAATCATACTTTAAAAAAGAATGATGTTGATTGGTCGCAATCTAAAGTGCTCTTCATATCAAGTACATTTACTCCTTACCAAAGAAACGCAATTGGATTTAAGGACTTGCCAATTGAAATATGGGAAGTAAAAAAATATGATAATGGAACTATTTTTTATAATCAGTTAAAACCGCTTGAAGCAATAGAGTCTATAAAAATAATATCTAAAAATAAAACAGTTGAAAAAGTAAATAAGGAAATTAGAGAATATTCATTCGATGATATTTTCAAGAAAGACTGGATACAGCCAAAGAAATTATTCGATACATTAAGAGAAGATATTTTAGAAATAGACGAGAGAATTGAAGAAAAAATAAACAAATTTTATATTGGCTACAAAATAGGATTTTCTAATGTGTGTACTATTAAAGCTTTTAAATCTAAATTAGAAATAGAACTAGTAAAAGTTGATAAGGAAGATTTAAAAGATCCAAAAAATAAAATAGTACGAGTGCCTTGGCAAAAATATAGATGGGGAAAATTCTGTTCTTATACGATTAAAAACTTTGATGAAATAGATTATGGATTATTTTTAATAAAACAAGTTTATGAAAAATTTTATAAGTAATGGATTTTTATACAAGAAATTATATATGATTTTTAACAATAAGGGACAGGTGTACTGGCTCTATTTTTAACAAGAAATACCATTTTAAATAAATGAATGGAGGCAATATGAAGGGAAGAATAAAAGCCGGCGAAGGGGCACTGATAGGAAATGCTGGTGAATATTATGTAATGGCTGAATTATTAAAACGAGGTATAATTGCGGCTCTCGCTCCTCGAAATGCTCCATCATTCGATATCTTAGCAACAAGTAATAATCGCAATATAAAAATTAGAGTCAAAACAAAATCTCAAGAGTATCCAATTTGGCAATATTCTGTTAAGAAGGATGGCAGCATCTTTCACCATTTTTCCAAAGATGGAGATTTTACTGTTTTGGTGGATTTGGCGATAGAAACCAAGGACTTGAAATTCTATATAGTGCCAACTTACAAAATTGATGAATGGTTAAAAAAAGATTTCAAGGAATGGATAGAAACCCCGGGTAAAAATAACCGACCTCATGCTTCAACAAATAAAAAAAGAAATTTAAGTCAGGAAAAATATACCCAGGAATTAAGTAAATGTCTTAATAAATGGGAAAAATTATGGGAGTGAGAATGATTCTGCATCTAACATGGTGTTTATAGCTCATATCGTTTTCCCAAATACCCCTTTATGGCAATGGCACTTCATAGATAGCAATATCATTAATCGAACTTGTAGGTAAAAGAAGAATACATAAAAGTATCAAAAATATATAAAAGAAAATGTAGAAATTCAGGAGAGTTCAGGAGGGTCAATTCTATATTCTTAACAAATAGTTGGATTAACTATCAAGAATAAAGATTTAGCCCCAATAATGACCTAAAAATTATGGAGAGAGAATAATTAAATATGGAAAAAGAATTAAAGAAAGAAAGTAGGCTAGTTGATTTAATAAAAGATCAATTAGACAATGAAACAGACCAACTCATAGAATTTTTAGATTTTAAAAAAAATAATGAAGAAATTATCCAGAATTTAGTTAAACATAATATCTTAAACTTTGGAGATTCCCAAAATAATGATAAAAAAAGTTGATAAGATTCTTAACGTATGTTCGTTTTCATTTTTTGATTGGGATAAAATCAATCCCGCGAAAGGAAATAATCCTAATGACACCATAGATACTTTCAAAAAAAATAATATTATTTTTGGAGAAAATGGTAATGGGAAATCATTTTTGATTAAAATATTTAAGTCGTTTGATGGTCAGGATGTAGAATTAATAAAACATTGGGATTATCCATCAGAAAAACAAGAAATAAAATTGATATTAGACGATAATTCAGAAGCTCTCTTTATAAATTCTAAATGGTCAAACAATATACTTCATGATAAATTCATAATTTTTGATGAATATTTTGTTAATAAATATGTTCATTCTCTCGGACCAGACAATATAGATACCTCCTTAAGGAGACAAGAAAGAGGAAAAAATATTATATATTTGGGAAATTTCGCTTCCTATAACAACGAAATAGATAAAATAGATACACTTAAAAATGCTATTTCGGAAAAAAATGAAACGTACCTTAAAGAAAAAGAATCTGAGCTTAATACAATAATTTCTAACAAAAATATTACCATAGAGGAACTACGGGAAAATAAAAACAAAATTGAAAAATTAAAAGAAAGTGATTTACAAAATAGAAAAGATAGGATTGAGAAAGAAGAAAAAAAATTAAATAAAATTAGTAATGCCATAAAAGAAAAAAATAAGATTAAGGAATTGTTATTTCTTGATGAAATTGATACTAGTTTTTCATTAATAGCAAAAATGATTGAGGAAGGTAAAGAAAAAGAAATTGGAATTAATCCTCTCGAAATATTTTCTTTTACCATTTCAAAAGGATTACAGGCAACCCTTGATAAAATATATCATAAAAAAGATTTTATTAAAACCGGACTTTCCTTACTTGATTCCAAAAAGAGTATTTGTCCATTCTGTGAACAAAAAATTAAAAACGAAGATTATATTCAGATTATCAAAGATTATCAAAAAATATTTGATCAGTCATTCGCAGAGGAAGAACAAAATATTAAAAAATTATTATCTGAATATCGAAAAGTTTTGGAAGGAATAAGAGATTTACAGGCATCTACTAAAAATAAAAATATCATGAAACAAATAATACAATTTATATCTTTAGATAAAGAATTGCCCGATGTCTTTATTTCTGATGAAGATAGGGATGTAATTAAGAATGAACTAAATTTGATTTTAGAAAAAGAAAAGAAAATTTTAGACGAAATAAAGGGATCCAAAGCAGCCCAGATCAGGGGAATAATAGAAAAAACAAATAAATTGACGAAGGAATACAATGATTTAACAAAGGAGGTAAATGAAAAAATTAAGAAGCTAAAAAAAGATATGACAGAAGGAAAGCTCGAAGTTCAAAAAAGTGATATAGTAAAAGATATTTCTGAATTAAATAAAGAGATATTTTTCATTGAAAATAAAAAGTCTATTGAAAGATATTTTGAAATTTTAAGGAATTACGAAAATAATAAAAAAGTTGTAGAATCGCTTGAAAAGCTATTTAAGTTACTTAAGAATAAAATAATAGACGAATTTAATAATTTTGTTTCAAATTATTTTTCTTTAATTAAAAGTTTTGTCAAAGAAATCAGCCCCACAATGGATATTTTTGAGATAGAGGGAGAATCAAGATATGATAGGCGTTCACGAGAAGCGACACAATGCGGATTTTGTATTAAATATAAAGGGGAAGAATGTACAAGAAATTTAAGTGAAGGAGAAAAACAGGTTATAGCCTTATCCTTCTTTTTTGCACAATTAAAAAAAGAAAATGATAAAAAGAAAATTATTATTCTTGATGATCCTATTAGAAGTTTTGATGCAGGAAAAAGGAAATCAACTGCAGAAGTAATACAGAGGGGAACAAATGATTTTGAACAATTATTTATTTTTACTTGCGATCCACTTTTTAGAGAATTTTGTCTAACACAGTTTCCCAACCGCAATTTTTATTATATTTTTAAAACTAAAGGTTCATCTTCCATCCATTTTGTCCCAAAAAAACGAGAGACCATCTATGATAGTTTTGAAACTGATTTCAAAAACATGGATAATATTAATGGTTCAAATGAAAATGTAGTAATTTTTGGTCAGAAGTTGCGCTTCTGTTTAGAAACAAAAATAAAAGAAGATTATTTTGGATATTCCCAAGATAATCTTTCAAATATGATTGAACAGGTATCAAGCAAAGGAAAATCTAAATTTGACAAATTAATCGATAGTAAAGATATGATTTTACAAATCTATAATTATTGTAACACGGGTGGTTTAGCTCACTACCCTAAAGATGGGTCAACGAGTTGGAATGAATTAAAAGATAAAATTAAGCAATATTTAGATCTAGATTTATAAAAACTAGATTCGAATAAATAATAAATTGGTATACATCCCATTTTCTTAGACAATTGATATTTTACTTTTAAATTAGATAAATAGAGCAGATGTACTAGTTCAATAATTCAGTAACTTTTTACCGGAAGAGCGCCAAGAAGTTTTATATTTCTTACAGGGTGAAAGTCCCTGTTGGGTAAGGTCTAGCCAACCACCCATACCAAGTGTTGCATTGAAATGGGTAACCATTAGATGACCTGTCTGCTGCAGGCAGGAGCGTACACCGGGAAATAGATAGGCCATAGGGAAGACCGTACTTCCTAAAAGTGAATTATACAGCCTCGTAAATAAAGATTAATGCAGATGGTGACGTCGTTTTCGGTAACGGAAGCCTATACCAAAGAATCGCATAGGGCGAGATTCTAAAGAGGGTCTGTCGGGGTCTTGGCACAATAGCATGTTTGTAGATGAGATATAAAGAACTTGGGAGACCCTACAAGCTCACTTACTATAAGGTAAGTCTACCCGATGAAAAGAGAGGATGACTGATGCAAACCACACTGCAGGGAATAGCAAAGAAGGCAATACTAATTTGTCTTTTACGGAAGCGAGTATCTCTGAAGAGCCCAGTGCGGTAATTTCGCACGCTGGGATCTATGCGGGGGCAGTCAGGTAACTGGCTGTCCTACCGTGACAATCTATAAGATTTGAGGAGTTTCTTAACCGGAGGGTTGAGGCTTTAGATATTATTATAGATAGACGCCCTAAAGGAAGGCCTAAGCACCAGAAGTCAAAAGAGCAAGCAATATATGAGACTTATCGACAGGATGGCTATTCTTTAAAGGATGTAACAGAATATATCTATCTGTTTTCTTCATTAGTAGATTTACGGACAGATATAAAATATCTGTTTATGAGGCTTACTTTTTTGATAAGAAATCAAAAAGCGGTTCAGAATGGTTTTTTATATTTTATTTTTAATACATTAGATTGAAGAAGATTTAAGTATCGTAGTCCCTGAGCGTTGATATGTAATTTTGGAAATTTATACGGTTTATTTTTTCCTCTGCCAAGTTCGGGAGTTAAAAATTCCAGTTCAAGTTCAGGATGCTCATATTTAGTGTATCCGGTAATATAGCTATGAGTAGGGGTGAAATCCAAAGTGCGAAGTATTTCGTTCTTACCACAGGTATTTCAGGAGCGTTATTAAAATAAATCCTGTAAAAATGATGGCACCAGCTCCCTATAAGTATAATGTCTTCAAAGACACCTGACTTATGTAGGGCATCAAGCGTAGCAAGAAATAAATTATTTTGTTTTGTCATTTTATCATCTTTTCTAGTTTTTTAATGTCTT
>Ga0315279_10002181_pt1 | contig 30199 bp, 13 predicted proteins | sample YL17G06_20_MG_FD_203694 | JGI IMG/M metagenome (GOLD analysis project Ga0315279, IMG submission 203694) | Sediment microbial communities from Yellowstone Lake, YNP, Wyoming, USA - YL17G06_20 | ecosystem: Environmental > Aquatic > Freshwater > Lake > Sediment | place: USA: Wyoming | collected...
GACCCCCGCGGCTTTTGCGGCTGGGTGTATTGCTTCGGCTTCGCCTACGGCTCAGCCTCAGCAATACAGGATAGAGGATGTAGACAACTCTCTAATTACAACTGGTATATAATTCGGGGGCAGGTCAATCGACATTCGTGTAGACGTCATTCGTGAGTCGCGGGCTAGAGTGCTCCAGCAGTCTCTGGGTTACAGCAATCGACACGCCTCTTTGTGCCAATAGTGAGGCAAAGGTTTTCCGCAAATCGTGGAATTTCAGATCAGGCAGCCCTGCTTTGCACCGTATCTTCTCCCATTTCTTCGGGGAGAATCTGTCTGCAAACAGTAATTCCTGCCCATCTGGAAGAGTGGCAACATAGTTGGATAGTTCCGTCGTGATCTGCTCGGGAACAGGGCGTTCTGCCATCGCCTTGTTCGCTTTGCGGTTGCGAGTCGTAATCGTGCTCCGATCAAAGTGGATATCACCAATCCGTATGGCCTCGATGTCGCCACGCCGAAGCCCTGTCGTTACTGCCAGCAGCATTCTCAATCGAAGAGTTGGGTACTTGGACACCAGCCTGATAAGATCCCGTACTTGCTGCGTAGACAGTGCAATTACAGGCTTCTGCGGTACTTTGACCTTCTTGACCTCCAGACCAGAAGCTACATAGCGATTCTTCACTGCCCAATTGAGGAATGCAATCAGATTACGTATATCCTTGTTCAGAGTGTTCTTCGAGACTTCCTGGCCCCGATCCAAGATGAACTGGTCCAGCAGGTTCTGTGTGACCGCTCTGGATGAGTCGGGCCCAGCCAGCCGCTTGAAATGTCCCAGAGTTAGCATGGCCTCATAGATTGATGCCTCTTGGAGCCCTTCTACCTGCTTGGTCTTCCTGTACTCTTCAACCATCTGATGCCAGTCGAAGCCCACAACGCTCGTAAAAACGTCTGAGTTGAGTTGGGCATACTTCATGTGGCGAAAGTGTTCGGCCAATGTTTTATTCGGCAGTGCTTTGGCCTTTCTCTTACCACCCTCATACCACCCAACCCACCACCCTTTGATATTCTTTCGCTTGTAGACCCATGGCTTTCTCATAGTCTCCATCATATCGGCAGTTTTCGCCACTCAGTCTGCTGACACAGCCTCTCGGCCCAGCGGTTGGAGACAGAACGGAGACATGGACACGCTGAGGGAGAATGCCTGTACCACAAATCCTTGTTGTGACATGAATTACAAGAGACCGCTTCAAGCGGGCATAGTACTTGTTGTCCGTTTGCCCCCTTATATGCGACATTTTGGAGATTTCACAAAGCGCTTTTATATAAGAGCCCAGCGACCGGCACTGAGATTCCCACGATCTTCTGCTGAAAACACCCTCATTTTCTGGAAAACTTCACATTTCATGATTTGCCCACTTTTTGCAGCTTTCTTACACAGGAAAATCCCTCATTTCTCTCCATTTTCTTCACATTTGTTCCGAAATGAACAAAATGGGGACCCAACAGATCCTTTAAAAAAGCCCGAAAAGTGAGAATTGACACCAGCTTCAGACATACGCAAACCCCAGTATTGATTTTTGGTGCGAATTACGCTACCGTTGCAAGGGTTTTATCTCATATTTATGTTGTAAAGGCTCTCTACGCGTTGAGCGACAGACATTAGAAGCATGCGCGAATCGCTGGGTATAGATTCGATTTGAAATGAGCAAAGATGATTATTCTTCATACAGGTAGTTCTAACAGCCATCTTTTTGTATGGGGTGAGAAGCCGTTAGAAAAAGATTCAGTATCAGCAGCCCAGCAAGCGCAAGAAGCCAAAACGGTCCTGCCCGGACAGTACCCATATGATGCAGGCAACAAGGATTTAGCCAAATCACTGCAAGAGGTATTGCCAGATTCCAAAGCAGCTTCGAAGAAAGTGCAGAAAGCAATTGTATGGCTGCCCACTAAAGGCTCGATTCCTATTCCCTCTGGTGCGTTAATTGCAGAGCCGCCCGAGTCACAAGCAAAAATGAGGTTAGCTCCCTGGATCGTTGCCGTATACCAACCTTCAATTGAAGAAACAGTGGAACTTCTCTGTAAATGCTCAGTTGGCCGGACACTGAAATCCGGCATATTGATCGGAGATGATCTGGTCTATTGGTCCAAGGCTTTTCGGTTTGCAGGCTCACTTGTGACACGACAGCAGTATCTTCCGGGTTTAACGACTGAAGAGGGAAAGCATCGATCCGTATGGGAGCCAATCTTTGCCGGAAACGATAGCGAGTTGCTGGCCGACCTTGCTAGACAAATGCCTGCCGTTGGCCGTGCCGTTTCAGGATTGGACGCAACTTCGCCACCTGAAAAACCGGCCAGTGCCATTCTAAACCAGTTCCTTACCACGTCAGTTGATTATCTTGTTCGTTCCAGTTCTCCGGAACAGATAGGGCCAAAAGGTAAACGTGGAAGAAAGGAGAAAACCGCTTTTGACAGCATACACGATGCTTGGCTGTATTCGTTGCGGAGCAAAGAACCCATTATTGAAGGAGCACAGGCTGAGCTTGTCCAACTCGCCGAACAGATAACCCAATGGCGTCGTCCGATAGTGGTTTCAATTGCTTCACCGTTTAGGCTCTGTTTACGTTTAGAGGAGCCTGACGAGTCGAAAGAAACAGACGGTACCGTCCCAGATAACGGTTGGTATGTCCGTTATCTGCTTCAACCGTACAAGGATCCGAGCTTGCTTGTCCCATTCGAGGATGCCTGGGAAACCAAGAGCCGCAAGACTTCTGTGCTTGAGAGGTATGGCTCAGATGCCAAAGAATACATGCTTTCAGCGCTCGGGCAAGCATCGGGAATCTGCCCGTTGATTGCAACCAGTCTCGAACGTGCGGCTCCTGCTGGCTATGGACTCGATGTTTCTGGCGCCTATGACTTTCTCAACAACAAAGCCATGTCGCTTGAACAGGCAGGTTTTGGCGTCATGCTTCCCGCCTGGTGGACCCGTAAGGGAACGAAGCTAAAACTCTCAGCCAGTGCCAATGTCAAAAGCCCTAAGATGCAGGGAGGGAATGCGCTCTCATTGGAGAGTATCGTCAAATTCGATTGGTCTATTGCTCTTGGTGACAAAAAGCTGACCTTAGAAGAGCTTGAAGCCCTTGCAAAGCTAAAAGCACCACTGGTCAAAATCAGAGGACAATGGGTCGAGATGAACGCTACTGAAATCCAGGCAGCGATTGATTACTGGAAGAAGAGTTCCTCTGAAAAAGCTACGGTTCGAGACATCATACAGATGGCGTTGGGAGCCAAGAAAACATCTGGGGGATTCCAATTCGGCGGAGTCAAGGCCTCAGGGTGGATCGGAAGGCTGTTAGAACAATTGAATGGTAATGTCAAATTCGAAGAATTACCCGTTAGCGAGACGTTTTCCGGGACGCTGCGGCCATATCAGGTTCGAGGATTTTCCTGGCTGGCTTTTCTGCGTACATGGGGTCTGGGCGCGTGCCTTGCGGATGATATGGGTCTTGGCAAGACAATCCAGGCACTGGCACTCATTCAGCGAGATTGGCGCGCCAATGGCAAAATGCCCGTCATGCTGGTTTGCCCAACATCCGTCGTCAACAATTGGCAGAAAGAGGCTTCGCGGTTCACTCCGGATATCCCTGTCATGGTTCATCATGGCATCGGCAGACACAAAGAAGAGGAATTCATAAAGCAAGCAAAGAGACACGCCATAGTCATCTCCAGCTACGGGCTTTTGCAGCGAGATCTTGAGTTTCTGAAAGCTGTACAATGGGCAGGCGTTGTACTCGATGAAGCTCAGAATATCAAAAACCCAGAGACCAAACAATCAAAGGCGGCCCGTTCACTCAAAGCCGATTACCATATCGCTTTAACAGGAACACCCGTGGAAAACAATGTCGGGGATCTATGGTCTATCATGGAGTTTCTCAATCCGGGCTTTCTTGGCACTCAGGCTGAGTTCAAACGTAACTTCTTCATCCCCATTCAGGCAATCCGCGACCAGGATGCGGTAGAACGCCTGAAACGAATCACCTCGCCATTTATTCTAAGGCGACTCAAAACAGACAAATCCGTCATCGCCGATCTGCCTGAAAAACAGGAAATGAAAGTGTATTGCACACTCACCAAAGAGCAGGCTTCACTCTATAAAGCGACATTAAGAGAAGCCGAGGATAAGCTGAAATCATCTGAAGGTATTCAGCGAAAAGGTATGATCCTGGGCCTGCTTTCGAAATTGAAGCAGGTTTGTAACCACCCCACACAATTTCTTGGCGACAATTCCGCCATTCCCGGGCGGTCGGGCAAACTGGCACGGTTAACAGAGATGCTTGAGGAGATCATTGAAGTCGGCGACAGATCGCTGGTTTTTAGCCAGTTTTCGGAAATGGGCAGTATCCTTCAACGCTATCTCCAGGATACATTTGGGTATGAGGTATTGTTTTTGCATGGAGCAGTATCAAGAAAACAACGAGACCAGATGGTCGAACGTTTCCAGGGCCAAGACAATGGGCCGCCTGTATTCATTTTATCGCTAAAAGCCGGGGGCACTGGATTAAATCTCACCGGCGCTAACCATGTCTTTCATTTTGACCGCTGGTGGAACCCTGCTGTAGAGAATCAGGCGACCGACCGTGCCTTCCGTATCGGCCAAAAACGTAACGTTCAAGTTCACAAATTCATCTGTGCCGGCACGCTGGAAGACAAAATAGATGAAATGATCGAAAGAAAAAAGGAAGTCGCCGAGAATGTGGTCGGAACGGGCGAGGGCTGGCTGACAGAACTTTCCAACGAGGAACTCAAAAACATTTTCGCTCTGCGTAAGGATGCCGTTGGCTCATAAGTGGCAGAAGACCTGAATGGGTATAAGGTATGTCCCGATATCGATATCAATATTACAATTATTTTCCGAGATCTCAAGCTCGCGAAGCTAAGGGCGGAATAAAGGCACAATCGAAACGCGGGGCATTTGGCACAAGCTGGTGGGCAAGACGCTGGATCGAGGTTCTGGAAAGCTTCAATATCGGTGCAAGACTCGGTCGTGGCAGGTCTTATGCCCGCAAAGGCCAGGTGCTTTCAATTAACATTGAAAATGGAAGTATTGCAGCAAAGGTTCAAGGTTCACGTTCTAAGCCATATGATGTCAGGATCAAGGTGAAAACGCTTAAAAAAAAGAACTGGGCCAAACTCGGCAAAAGTCTTACCAAACAGGCAATTTTCGCTGCGAAATTGTTAGCCGGCCAAATGCCGGACAATATCGAAGAAGTTTTCCAAGACACCGGACTTTCACTGTTCCCTAATAAGCGAGGAGACTTGAAGACAGATTGCTCATGTCCCGACTGGTCTAATCCCTGCAAGCATATCGCCGCCGTATATTATCTCATTGGCGAGGAGTTCAACCGTGATCCGTTCCTGATATTCAGACTTCGCGGCCTCGAACGCAAAGATTTGATTAGCCTCGTAGGAGGTGATTCGACAAAAGCTGACATCACTGTGGCAGCCGAGGTTCAGGAAGACAATCCAGCACCGCCGGAACCACTTGCCGCAGATCCCGAAGAATTCTGGGGACAAACTGATAAGTATTACAGTGACTTTGGTGAAGTTCGTGTCCCTCCTGTTTCTGCAGCGTTACCGAAACAACTGCACAGTTTTCCTTTCTGGAGAGGCAAAGAGAGCTTTCTGCCGGCAATGGAGGAAATTTACAAACAGGCATCACAGCTTGGGTTGGATGTTTATCTAAGCGAAGAGAAATTTACAATGGACGATTAGTCCATATCAAAATAGGAAGTAGGGGCAACCCATTATGCGTAAGAAGAAACCACATGTTGCAATTCTGGACGAAGTAAGAATTGTACGAAAGGGCCAATACGCTGAAATCGAATATTGCGATCCGACAGTTGCGGGGGTCAGTCTGAAAGTTGGACCGGAAGTCCAGAACATGACAGACCAGGAGATTGTCAACAGGCTTAACGATGTCATTCGGGCACAGCAGAAAATGGCAGCACAGCATGAATATGTTGCGGTGGAAATACCGCAAGGACATCCACAAATAAGGTATTCAGAAGAATGCGATCAATGGGTTCCTCGTGGTGGTGTGCTCAGATGTGAGATCAGCGATGGCGGGCCAGATGCGGAAACAACGGTCATTATCGATGAAAATGAGTTGTCTCTTGACGAATTTGGCAAACTTATCTCCACTCATAATGGCTGGGGTATGCGTATAGAGTTTGTTCCTGAAGATGAAACCTCTAATCGTCCCACTATAGAAGTTCGAAACCAAATCGATGATACACAAGAACATGCGGCATAAACATACGTGTGGAATGACCTGCTAACGCACAATGAACTTGTCACTTTCGGAATTTCAAGTCAATTCGACGAGACCGACATGGAATCCGGAACACAAGGAACCGTGATTCTTTCGCTAAAATCAAGGATGAGCAAATTCAGACAACTGGTCCTCAGGCTTGGGCGCCATATGCTTTTGCAAGTCTTCCTGTGGATTCATTCTATCATATGCTTTAGCCATCCTTTCAGTTGAGGGAAGCAAGTAGACAGAAGTGATCTTGAGGAGTCGGTGGCGACCTGTTCTTTCTCAATCGGTAAGACAACGTTTTGGTCCCTCTCAACGAAAGAAGATGAACAGAGCTGAGCGCCTGGCTGCCTGAAAGGAAGTCTCTGTCAGTGAGCCTCCGGGTTCAAATGAGCCTGTCTATATGCTTCGGCCATCTTCTCTGTCGAGGCAGATAGATAGACAGAGGTGGTTTTTAAGCTCCTATGCCCGACCTGCTTCTGAACTATGGGTAGTGGCACCTTACGGTCGACCACGTAGTGCATGATATGGCTATGACGAAGCGAGTGCACTGTAAACATCTTTAGGTTTCTTCCACAACTGTCTTTGCCGTAGACCTGCTGTAAGCCTGCCTTGTTGACGTAATGCTGAAATATTTGCCTGATTCGGTTTTCTGTATACCGGGTATTCCATCTTTTTCCAGGGTGGAATAAGTAGGCATCGCCTTTTCTTATCCTGTCCCCGCGCTTGCCAATGATCGCTTTTTGTTTCAGCATACTCTTTATTTCGTTGGTTAATCCTTTCGGCAAATAACTTATTCTGGCATGTTTGGTCTTTGTATTTTCTGGTGGAAAGAAGATTGTGCTTCTGGCGAAGTTAAGATGCTTGACTTGAATTCTTACGAACTCGCCGACTCTGCAGCCAAGCTCGTAAATAATCTCGAACATCAGCTTGTGATTGTAATTGTCAATAGAGTCGAAGAGCTGTTGCAGTTCCTCGACGGTGAGATAGCGGACCACCTCGCCGAAGCGTTCGTACTTCTTCGAATGTCTTGGCTTCTTGTTCAGACTCTCCCTATCAGGAGTAGAATCAGCTTGCTGTTCCGATTGCATGCAAATGTGAAATCAGCAGGGTTTATAAAGCTATCGAAACGCATGCTGAAAGTGGTAGTTCGGGGGAGAAAAACGAGGCCCGTTTTTGAGCCAAAATTGCGGGTTTTATGACACTTTAACTATTGTGCGCCAAGCGAAGCTGGTGCAAGCAAGCTGGACAATCCAGCCTGGCCAAAGCCTAACCAGCAGGCCAGAACAGAACTTTGCGCATAGGGAGGTAACGAACTGTGTGAGGCCAAAGCAATGGCAGATTATCGACCATAACGAAAGTGAAGGTATTCAGCCCCGAAATGAGAGATATTGCATTGGGTGAGGATTTAATAGTGTCTGAAGCCAGCATTGCTGCATGCGCTAATGGTAAGTGTGACAGCAACGTGCCGGGGTCAAAGTCCATGGTAGGTAATCGAATTGTTTGCATCGGAACTTGGGAGAGCCATACCGTTCCCAATGAAGCTCCCAACGAGCCGAAGAGGCGAAGGCGGGAGTATGACGGTATGGTAGTCGGACTACCTCACATTAGAGGAGTAGATGGTGTAATGCCCATCGAGAGCCCACGCTCACTCGAAGGGGGTAGCAGTAAGGCGTAGAGGGACCAGGGGGCGTATGCCATACACTGAGATGGATAACATCACGCTGACAAAACTGGCCCTCATATCGGAACGGGCTCGGAAGGAACCTAAGTTTCAGTTTACGAGCTTGGCTCATTTGCTGAACGAAGGGTTCCTGAAGGAATGCTACTACAGACTCGGCAGGGACCGAGCCAGTGGCATTGACGGTGTAACGTGGAAGGAATATGGAGAGAACTTGGATGAGAATTTGAAGGCCCTGGTAGTGCGCTTGAAAGCTAAGCGGTACAGACCGCAGCCATCAAAGCGTACGTATGTTCCAAAAGACGAACATTCCAAACGTCCGCTCGGACTGCCTGCACTTGAGGATAAGATAGTGCAGAAGGGTGTTGCCCGTATATTAGAGGCAATTTATGAGCAGGACTTTCTGAACTGTTCGTATGGATTCAGGCCGAAAAGAAGCTGCCATCAAGCAGTGGCTCAGCGATTCTGGTGTTGGTACGCTATACATTGAACCAGGCAGTCCGTGGGAAAATGCCTATAGCGAATCTTTCAATAGTCACTTTAAGGATGAGTTTCTCAATGGTGAGTCCTTTGGCAATGTCCGGGAGGCCAAGGTGCTTGTAGAAGGATATCGGCTGGAGTATAATCATCACCGTCCGCACAGTTCGCTGGACTATATGACCCCAGCGGCTTTTGCGGCTGGATGTATTGCTTCGGCTTCGCCTACGGCTCAGCCTCAGCAATACAGGATAGAGGATGTAGACAACTCTCTAATTACAACTGGTATATAATTCGGGGGCAGGTCACCTGAGAAGACCCGTATCGTTGACTTTTGCAGAGATGCACGAGACAAATCGAGTAGAGGAGGCCATACAGTCCACACCTTTGACTTCTTGGGCTTTACCCACTACTGGGGCAAGAGCCGAAGAGGTAATCGTGCTCTGTGCCGCAAGACGAGCAAAAAGAGATTTCGTCGAGCGTGCATACAGTTGAGTACTTGGCTAAGAGAGATACGTAGCACTGCCAAGCTCAAGGACTGGTGGCCCATACTACAGGCCAAGCTGAGGGGCCATTACCAGTACTATGGCATTAGTGGTAATAGCAGGATGATACATTGCTACGACCAAATTGCCAAACGGCTGGTTTTCAAATGGGTCAATCGGCGGAGCCAAAAGGTCTCGTTCATTTGGGAAGGCTTCAATGCGTATTTGAGGCACTATCCGCTGCCTAAGCCTTGCATTGTCCACAAACTGTACGCGCTGTCGTCTATTTCGTGAGTCTTGCTGAAGAGCCGGATGCTGAAAATCTGCACGTCCGGTTCCGTGAGGGACGTTGAAGCTCTCTTACATGGCAGAATATTGTGGCACTCCTCAATCGAAAGAGAGGAGCAACGGAGAATACAAAGCATGCCTACATAAGAGGGCCATAGTACGTCTACTCGACTGTTAGGATGTCTCAGTCTCAGGTCACTGCACATTGAGTCGCTGTAACTCCATCAACCACAAGAGCTTGCGAGGTTCTATGCTGCACTGAGTTCCTATCATTCTGGCTGCCGCGCACGGAAAGCGCACTGGAATCTTCACTTAAAGCAGCACTACTCGCACCCCTCGCCCGGTCAATTAGCATTCGGCCTTATGATTGGAAGCGGTCTATTATTCTAAGCAATCTATCTGCCCGGTCTCGCAGATCCCGCCCGTGGGCCAGCCCATCTATCCATTGTCCGGGTATTTGAGAGAAGCCAAACTTCGCTCCAAGCAGTGCCCCTGCAACGGCTGCGTTGCTATCAGCATCTCCTCCCTCATGGATGACCTTAAGAATGCCCTGTTCATACGAATCAGCATACTGCAATGCCCAGAGGCCTGCCGCCATGGCCTTAAGCGTGTATCCGCTACAGGTCCCATCAAGATCGAGGGCCGCCAGATTGTCATCCATCGCCTTGTCGAAATACTCTCTCATGCGGTCGTCATATACACTTGTTTCCTTCGCCACCTCTCGCACCAGTGCTGCCACATCTTCATGGTCGCGAAGGAGTGCGCTGATTGCCAGGCATACGGCAACGCACGATCCTACACAGCGCGGATCATAATGCGTCAGCCTGCAGACTTGTTCTGCGTTGTGTCTTACTCGCCCTGGGTCATGATACTGCCAGACGCCAAGAATAGATGTCCGCATCACACCACCATTCGCCGCCGCATTCCGTCCGTAGGATTCCCACATTTGCCTTGCCACCGCATGTGGATCCTGCAGGAATCCGGGGCTATAGAGAACTGCCCGGACGGTTCGGCCAATTCCCATCCCACCGCGCGTCGCCCATTGATACAATCTGTCAGCAATGTCCAGAGGATCAAGCTCTTCTCTCTCGAGCAAGCTGTCAAGAATGCATAGCATCTGATCGGTGTCGTCTGTCCAGGCCCCGCAGTCCCATCGTCTGCGGTGAGCGTCACGCACGATCTGCCCATAGTGCCTCAGTCCATTCGGATAGTACTGGCGAACCTGAGTCTTAGACAGGCCTTCCATTCCAAGACCGAGCGCGTCGCCTATTGCCTGACCGTAGATGACCCCTTCAACGCGATCTTCCAGCTTTGTTTGCATTTGTGGCCTCCATCCAGGTCCTATGACATTATATCACAAATCGCGCAGTGTTCATGCATACATTCATCATGGTTAGCATGGTATTCGTGTCCCTGATAATAGTTGTTTGGAAAGAAACCTGGACTATCATCGCGAGAAGTAGTGGTTTGAGATACTGTTAACGATCTCTCTACTCCGGTTCGTGGTCGTGGCACGCGCTTTGCAATATCGGAAATTGAAGTATGGTCCAGTGCGTTTAGAAGAAAGTGAGGTGTCTTATGTACTTGTACCTATCTCGACACATGGGTATTGGCAAAGACCTGATTGTGTGCATCGCAATGGCTTCTTTGCTGGTGGTTTCCGGATGCTCTGACTCGCCCGAAGCACCCAAGCCGACTGCACACGCCGAGGCCCGCGAGTCTACCAGCTACCAGCTCCCTTCGCTACCCTCCAGATCTGTGGAGACCGTCAAACCAACCTGGCAGACGATACCGACCGGAGGCACCGCAGCGATGGAAATTCCAGTTGGCAAGAAATGCTCAGCTTGTGGTCATGATGTGGGCCTTGGTGCGCGTGTCGGACAGCGATGCCCATACTGTAGAGCGCTCTGGGGATTTCAGACGAAGGTCTACGTTAATAGCAGGTAACATGGCCATACATTGGCGGAAGACAAAGCGAAAATGCCGCTGACATCGGTAGGTAATACAAATGATTGACAAAAAGTGACCTGATTTCTATACTGTTTATTTAGCAACCCATTGGACAGCCAGCGAGCGACCGACAAAGGCGGCTTCAGAAATACGGCGAGCTAAAGGAAGGCGCACGATACGATGGTGTATATTTGTACCAGCCTTGTGATGAGTGTTCTGCTGCAGCCCAGATTTATTTATCGGGAGAAAGCAGCCAACTATGTCGGATCAAGCGACAATGAAAACTGAGAAATCACGTGTCGTCCGCGTGTTTGTATCCTCTACCTTCAGGGACATGCACGCAGAGCGTGAGGAGCTAATCAAACGGGTCTTTCCACAACTGCGCAAAATATGCGAGCAACGCGGCGTCACTTGGGGCGAGGTTGACCTACGCTGGGGCATCACCGATGAACAAAAAGCTGAGGGCAAGGTACTTCCCATCTGCCTGGAAGAGATCAAACGCTGCAGACCCTACTTTATTGGCTTACTTGGAGAACGGTACGGCTGGCTTCCAGAGGAGATTCCAGATGAACTAATCGACCGTGAGCCATGGCTCGCCGAGCATCGTGAAAAAAGCGTTACCGAACTTGAAATCATACACGGAGTACTTAACAATCCTGCAATGCCTAACCGTGCTTGTTTCTATTTTCGTGATCCGGCGTATGTTGACCAAGTTCCTGCCGAACAGAGAGCCGACTTTGTTGAACCAGATCAAATTGCTAGGCAGAAGTTAGCAAACCTGAAGGACCGCATTCGTGCATCCGGCCTTGCTGTGCGTGAGAACTATCCTGACCCACAAGCACTTGGGCAGTTGGTGCTTGAAGACTTGACCACAGCCATCAATCAGGAATTCCCGCCTGAGACTGTGCCTGAGCCACTTGATAGGGAAGCTGCTGAGCACGAGGCATTTGCCCGAAGCCGGGCTGGCGTCTATATTGGCCGCAGGGAATACTTTGACCGTCTTGACAGCCATGCAGCAGGTGATGGCCTGCCATTAGTAATACTGGGTGAATCGGGTGCTGGTAAATCGGCCCTTGTGGCTAATTGGGCTCTAAACTATCGCAAGTCTCATTCTGATGAGCTTTTGATAATGCACTTTATTGGTGCCTCAGGTTATAGTGCCGACTGGGCAACTATGGTTCGCCGGATTATGGGGGAATTCAAACGCCGTTTTGATATTCAGCAGGATATTCCGGATAAGCCAGATGAGCTGCGCCTCGCTTTTGCCAACTGGCTTCACATGGCTGCTGCGAAGGGCAAGGTCATCCTAATTCTCGATGCCCTGAATCAATTGGAGGACAGGGAGCAGGCTCCTGATTTGGTCTGGCTTGCACCTGTAATACCGCCTAATGTGCGTTTGATTGTCTCGACTTTGCCTGGCAGGCCGCTGGATGAATTAAAGAAGCGAAACTGGCCTACCTTACAGGTAAATCCGCTTGATACTGATGAACGCAGGAAGCTCATAGAAGAATACCTTGGCCAATACAGAAAAGCACTTCATACAAACCAGATAAAACGGATTCTTGCCAGTGAACAGACGGCCAATGCACTTTATCTGCGTGCCTTATTAGAAGAGTTGCGGCTGTTTGGCCGGTATGAAAAGCTCGATGAGAGAATAGACTGTTACCTTACAGCACAGACTATTCCACAATTGTATGAAAAAATCCTCGAGCGTTATGAGCAGGACTATGAGCGAGACCGTCCGGGGCTTGTCAGGGATGCAATGTCTTTGATCTGGGCGTCAAGAAGAGGGTTATCGGAGGCGGAACTACTGGAATTGCTTGGTAAAAATGGTGAACCTTTGCCTCGAGCGTATTGGTCACCGCTTTACCTTCCCGCTGAACAATCGCTGGTGAACCGTTCAGGGTTGATTGGATTCTCTCATGAGTATCTTCGTGAAGGTGTCCTGCAAATGTATCTGCCCACAGAGAAGCGGCAGCAGGGTGCTCATTTATGGTTGGCTGATTACTTTACAAGTTCTGATATTGGTCCGCGTAAGGTCGATGAGCTTCCCTGGCAATTGGCACAGGCCAGAGCGTGGGAGCCGTTACAATCGCTTCTGACGGACCGTGCCTTCCTTGCCGAGGCGTGGGGCCGCAATAAGTTCGAGGTCAAGACCTACTGGACGCAGATAGAAGCGCGCTCACTGTTGCGTATGGTGGACGCGTATCGCCAGGTCATAGATACGCCAAGGCAGTATGCAATATATCTGGATATCTGGTACACATGGAGTATTTCGGAGCTTTTGTTGGATATGGGTCATCTGTCGGAATCTTTTCGCTTAATTGGATTTCTTACGGAACACTTCTTGAAAGCTGGAGATAAGGACGGTTTGCAAAAATGTCTTGCTGGTCGGGCGGTTGTATTTTATTTTTGGGGCCAAATGGAGGAGGCAATGTCCTTGGCCAAAAAACAGGAGCAACTCTGCCGTGAGCTGGGCAATAAGTATGACTTACCGAAAAGCCTACGCATACAGGCGGCCATCCTTCGCGCCTGGGATCGTCTTGAGGAGGCGATGGTTATCGCCAAGCAAGCAGAGCAACTCTGCCGCGAGTTAGGCAATAAGGATGGCTTAGCAGCAAACATTGGCATCCAAGCGTTGATCCTCTATTCTTGGCACCGTTTTGAGGAGGCGATGGCCCTGCACAAATATGAGGAGCAGATCTACCGCGAACTTGGCGACAAGGGCGGCCTTTCGATAAGCCTTGGCAACCAGGCGAATATCCTTAAAGCTTGGGGACAGGATGAGGAGGCGATGACCCTGTACAAACAAGAGGAGCAGATTTGCTATGAGCTGGGCGACAAGAATGGTCTTTCGAGAAGTATTAGCAATCAGGCGAGTTTCTTTTTAGACTTAGGACGTTTTGAGGAGGCGATGACCCTGGCCAAGCAAGCAGAACAGCTTTGCCGCGAGCACGGCTACAAGGATATTTTAAGATACAACCTTCACAACCAGGCTAACATCCTTTATGCCTGGGGTCAACTCGAAGAGGCAATGAAATACTACAAGCAGGCAGAGTCCCTCTGTAAAGAGGTTGGCAATAAGACGGCACTGTCAAATAGTTTATGCGGCCAGGCTAACATCCTTTATGCCTGGGGTCAACTCGAAGAGGCAATGAAATACTACAAGCAGGCAGAGTCCCTCTGTAAAGAGGTTGGCAATAAGACGGCACTGTCAAATAGTTTATGCGGCCAGGCTAACATCCTTTATGCCTGGGGTCAACTCGAAGAGGCGATGCAACTGCACAAGCAAGAGGAGCAGCTCTGCCGCGAATTGGGCAACAAGGATGGCCTCGCCAGATCTCTCATTAATCAGGCGAGTCTGCTGGCTGAGAAGATGGCTCGGCCTGAAGAGGGACTGGCCCTGGCCGAAGAGGCGTATCGCCTTGCTACGGAGCATCATTTGGACGCACTCGTTAAAAAGATTAAGCCCATCCTGGAGTCTGTTAGGGCTAAAGCGAGTTGAGGCCTGACTTCTGAGGACTCTTAACTGAGCAGGGTAACTGCTAAAACAGGAGTACTTGTGATTGAAATGACTGGAAGTAATTGACATTTGTAGATAAAAAGTTGGAAAGAAGTTCTATCAATTGGAGGGCAAACTATGCGGACCGTGAATTATATATTTATTGTTAGTTTATGTCTTGTAGAAAGCGGGATTTGCTCTATCGCATGTGGAGAAGCAGTTACTGCTGAGCATGAGAAGGCTCAAAGTAACAGCACATCAGAATTGACTTGGCGATATAGCTACGATGATGCGGGGCAAATTACTCACATGGTTGGGCCGGGCGGGAAGGAGACAAAGATCCGCTATGAGCTGGACGGCAAGGGTCACGTGCAGCAGATGGTGGCGGAGTTCTCCGATTCGACCTCAGCAACGCTATGGTTTGACCAGTTTGGGCGGCGGGTGAGTATGACGGATGCGGCTGGAACCGTCCGATACGAATACGATGGCGTGGGCCATTTAGCCGCCGCGCGCCGTGATGGTGCGCCAGCCGTCTGCTATACGTATGACACATCGGACCGGATAAAAACACTCAAGGTGGGCAATTTCTATTGTGTTGAGTATGTCTACGATTTCCTCGGCCGGCTGGAGAAGATGGATACGCCAGCGGGTGTTGTCTCCTACGATTACCAGACTGGCCAGGGGAGAATCATTCGCACTCTTCCCAATGGCTTTCGCACGATTTGGGAGTACACTCCAGACGGTAGCCTCCAATCCATCGCTCATGTGGCGAAGGATAATCATGTTATTGCCCAATTTCAGTACGATTACCGTCCAGACGGTCTGATTCACGCCATCAAAGAGTTCAATTCTGGCGGCGAAAAGGTAACGCAATATGAGTATGACAACGTGCAACGTTTAGCGATCGTGACAAACTCGCGTGGGGAGAAGGTCGAGTACCACTACGATAGGTTCGGCAATAGGCTCGAGCAGATCGTAAATGGCGAACGGATCGATTTCAGCGAGTACGACTGGGCTGGGCGTATGACCAAGCACAACGGCCAAGCTTGCATCTACGATGCTGCTGGTAACCTCACCTCCTACGTCGGCAAAGACGATCCGCACAGTTTTGGGTTCAATGCCATGAACCTGCTGAAGTCGGCAGCAGTCGGAGACTCGAAGGTCGAATACGAGTATGATGGGGATGGGTACCTCATCGCAAGGGTGACTGGCGGCAAGAAGACAACATTGATTCCAGATCCATTGGCCGATATCTGGCGCCCTCTGCTGACAATTGATCCCGATGGTAGGCAAACGCTTTATGTGTGGCAAGGGGATATCCCACTGTTGGTAATTCGCGGTGGCAAAACAAGATTTCTCCTGGCAGATCATCTTGGTTCTATCCGTCTGATCGTGGATGTTGCAGGCCAAGTTGTGCAACGAATGGAGTATGGGTTATTTGGTGAGCTACAGCAACAACCCAACGACGAAGGATTGTACCCAAGTTATGCGGGGCTTTTCTGCGAGCCCGTTGGGGAGTTATGTTTGACTCGCGCCCGGGCATTTGATCCCACCTTGGGTAGATTTCTTCAGCGCGACCCGCATCTGGTTGTGCCTTGGGGCGAGCAGAAAAGCCTGTCAACCTACATATATTGCGGGGCGGACCCATTGAATTTTATCGACGTTAGTGGCGCAGAAGCCCGATGGGTTTGGGGGCCGGAGAATTGGGTTTGGCAAGCCGTTCATCATCTTTTCGATGTGGACGTCGCGAAAAAATACTACGCCCAGAAGGCTGAAAGCACACTGGCCTCAGCTGGCGGGTTGGGAATCGCGGCTGGACTGACAGCCACCTTTTGGGATCTTGTGGGCGGTTATATTCCAGGTAATGCTCCTCGGCAGGAGCAGGCTTATGCATCGATGCTTTGGTCACTGGTTCCAGTGCTTGGCACCGCATCTACAATCGGGGTAGTGCAAGACGCAGCGTTGGGTCTTAGTGTTGGACGCGGTTTTTCGTCCGCGCTTGTCAATACTGCGCAAGGACATCCCGTAAAGGCTACATTGGACATTGCTGGCTTGTGGAGCGCGCAGATGAAGATTCTGGAGCGTAGTCCGACAGCGTTGTTCTATCAACCGAATGGTCAATACGTTTGGGGGCACTGGCTGCCAAGTAACCAGCAGACAGGATTGATCAGTGAATACAAACAGGCTCGTGATTTGATCCTCACAGCCAGGATTTTCGGAATGGCGGTGACGGCGCCGAATGTTAGAGATGCTGTCGCCGGTGTGCTCGAGTTCGGCACCGGTCAGTTCCTCAATTTTCTTGGGAAGGACTCCTATTGGATTGGAGCGAACCGTGGCGGTAATGAATTCTCCTGGGCAAAGGATTCGCTCGGTAGATTCCCATTAGGAGACACGACCGTTGGCGTAAAAAACAGGGCTGATGAGGCGGCAAAGTGGCACGATATACAGGATTGGGTGAACTGGCATGCCGATAAGGGAGTCGAGGTGAAGGTGCCTTGGGGGGATGGTTCTTTTAAGTACTTCATCTCAAGAGGTAAGGAGTCTTCAGACCACAACTGGGAAGTATTACAGTTTGCAAGTGGCCTGAGATCAGACTATCCGATTTCTGACTCTCCCAGAACTCCGAACCCGGTTGACTTGTCTGTTCTGAGGGAGAAGTACCCCGTGTCCGGATCAACTCCGGGCGTCACTGCCAGCTCGACAAGCGGCGGGAAAACGTCGCCGGAGCGTATTTATCGAACAGACCGGGAACTTCCAGAAGCCGTTCACAGGACTATGGTTGAGCAGGCACTTCAGGGACTGGCGTTTGATGGGGTCAAAGACCCTTCGATCATTGCCTACGGAGAAACTAAAGAGGACGCGGAGGCAATGAAAGCGGTTGTGCTGGGGTACAATCGAAACGCAAAAGTGGTCTTGAAATGGGGCAGCGACGACTTACGCGGCGCTGACGTCGTCTTCGAAATGAGGAGCAAGGCAAACGGCGGTTCCCGGCGCGCGCAGGACAAACGCTCGCGTCGGAATGACATCTTTATCCCACCCCCTGGAGGCGGCGGTGGTGGAGGAGGGGGTGGTGGTTGGCCCCCGCCTCCTCCGGGTGGGGGTGGAGCCTTGATGCCCTCGCACGTTGGTGGAGTCTACCTTGCCAGCGGCGGACATTCCCTAGATGGGGTCGGCCTACTTGAGGGCGTCACCCTCGATCGCAATGGCAACCTGGTGTTGCTTAGCAAGGCCGGTGATGAAATCAAGCTGCCACCGCTGCGGCTGGACGACGTGGTCACAGTGTTTCGCTCGGTCTATCTTCACGGCGAAGGTCCCATGGTGACCATAGATCCCAACCCAGAGAATCCCGAAGGATCGGCAATGATCATCAAGCACAGCAAGGCTACAGAAGACACTTATGTAGGCTGGGTGCTATATCAAGCCGACCGGCTTATGAAAGGGTACACGCTAGGTGTTGACAATCTGATAGGGCGAAACGTGGAAAGCAGCGTGCCAGGTTACAGGGAGGTTGTTGATACAATCTACTTCGGCGGTGAAAATCCCGAGAAACAGCAGCAGGAGGGACATTGGGAGCGATTCTGGATCGTTCCAGCGGAGGCGAGGCGATTCGGTGCGCCCAGAAGTGAGCTTACACTGTTCGACGTACCCCTAAAGGTAAACACACAGACCATGAAATGGGAAAAGGGTGAGCTGGTGGATGATATTCTGGGTAAGTCCTCACCGGGCGCTCTGGCGTTCACTAACTGGTTTACCACCAATTATGATCTTGTTGCACGGGAGCGATTCCTTACTCCGCCGCCAGAGTCTGGCATTACCGAGCCTGTTCCTATATATACTGAGCTTCGCCGCATTGCTCTGATAACTGCTATTGCGGAAAAGTTACGTGATCAAGGAGTGCCACTACCATTCTGGATGCGGGATTACGAGGTTCGACCGGTGCCATTTGAAAGGACCACACCAGGCCTCAAAGTAACCCGTGCAAACCAAAAGATGGTGGCCCGTATTTTTGGTGGTGTGAATCTTTCATCAACTGACGAAAACCTCCGGATCTTCACGGCAAAGGCTGACTTGTCGAAGCTGTCACCAAGCGACCAGAAGTCAATTGGTGAGAAGGTCGCGTTGGCTGGTTCGCTGGAGCAACTAATCCAGACGGAGCTGATCTCTGCTGAGCCACTCAAAGTCCAGACAATCAAGCATCAAGGCGTTTCGCATCAGGTGGTGGCACTGCCTGGGTCCGAAACGCGTGCCCTGGCACCATGCCGGCTGGATGAAGTGGACCTGGAGGTGACCATTGAAGGTGGCCGTGCCATCCAGTTGGTGCGCAGCTACAATTCCTTCTTTGACCCGACAGGGCCGTGGGGCAAGGGATGGGTATTGGACTTGCCCCATCTGAACGAAATCAAGGTGCCGGTCCAGCGGGATGCAAAGCAGGTCCAATATCAAGTGGCCTATGAGTTGATAACGCCGTTGAACAGCATGTACTCGCGATTCAACCGCATTGAAGAAGTGTCCGAACTCAACGGCAGTCGTCTTCAGGTCCCGGATCAGACCTGTGAATTCTTTGGGTTGGCAGACGCACGACCCGAGTTCCTCTCTGGGCCGACGCATCAGTTGATCCGTAAGGATGGTGGTGCTTGGCACTTCAGCCAAGCGGGAGATTTGGTGGCTACCGAGCAAGGTGGCTTCCGGACTGTTTATGAAAGGGATGAGAAAGGCCGGCTAATGCGGATCGTTGGGTTGCTAGGACGACGGATAGCTGCGTCTATCGAATTGCACTACGATGAAGCAGGTAAGCTAGATAGTGCCAAGGCCGGTGGGTCCCAGCCTGAATCCTCAATGCGTTACGAATACGATAACACGGGCAGACTCGTTGGGGTCTTGTCCGACTCGGGCAGGTTGGGCTATCGCTATAATGGGTCGTGGGTGACGGCGGTGACATTCCGAGCTGGGGCAGGAGATGACAAGAAGGCCGAAGAAACGACAATGCGCCGCTTTGAGTACAACGCCTGTGGACAACTGGTCGCCGAGGTAGATGCAACTGGGGCGAGGGCCGAATATCGTGTGACCTCGGATTCCAAGGGTAACCAGATCACGGTAACCTATTCAAGCAGCATTTCAAAAGTGGATTCGGTCCGGTACGACCATGGATTTCGGCCAGTCGAGGCTAAGTACGCCAATGGCACGCGGGCCTCCTGGAGCTATCCTGATGGCGGAGGGGTCATATTGGAGCTTTCGGGGTCTGACGGCCAGAACATCCGCCTCAGAGAGTCGGCTGATCGGCGCCGCCGAACTCTGGAACTTGGCAAGGAACGAAAGGTCACAGGCGAATACGACGCGGCTGGACGATTGACTTCCATCACCGAGAACGGGCACACATTGCTGCAGCAGGAGTGGTCTCCGGATGGATGTCTCTTGGTGACCAGCAACGAAACGTGCGCTGCACATACAGAATATGATCACGATGGGCTGGTCTCCCGCGTGCTGCTGGCCCCGCCTGGAGAGCGTGGCCAGTTCAAGAGATGGCAGGAGATGAAATTGGATCCTGCCGGCCGGCTCCGCGAAATCACGGACTGCCGTGGATTGCAGGTGCTTGTTGACTATGACGGCTCCGGCGAACTGGGAGCGATGGTCTGCAAACGCGACGGCAAGAATTACGGCTTCCAGATTAACCGTGATCAATCAGGCCGTATCCAGGAGGTAAAATCATCCTGGGGAACAGAGCGCTACGCCTATGACGCTGCTGGAGCCTTGGAAAGAGCGGACATCGAGAGAAATGGCAAGAAGGCCACAATTGAATGGAAGTCGGGTCTAGTCAGGAAACTTACGCAATTCGACGCTGGCGAAGTGCAGCTGGACTACCGCCGGGAACCGTCCCGTCAGGGGCTGTTGCAGCAGGTGCAAATGCCCAACAACTTGCGGCTGAGCTACGATTACGATCCGGACAATCGGCTCCGCACGGTGGACGTAGGTGGCACGTACCGCATGGAATTCGTATACGACTCCCAAGGCAGATTGAGCTCTTTGAGTCAGTCTCCGTGGAGCAAATGATCGCTCGAAGCCCTTATGATACGAGATAGCCCGAATTCCAATCAGGAGGCTCGGATGATGATGCATCGCTTGTGGGTTTGGCTCAGCCTCTATTCGAGTACAATTGACAGATTGTAGAGACAGCAGGGATAGTTATGTTGTTGTGGCATTTGCGGAAGTACAGAGCCATTTAAGGGATCGGGAGATTGCCTCTATGCAGAATAGGAATAGAACCGGTTCATTCGCTGGCGACCGCGTCGTTCGAGTATTCCTCAACGGCAAGTTCTGCGATGTGCAGACGAAGGAGATATCGCATGGCTCGCCGTGACTTGACTTTTCGGGTGTTCGTCAGCTCTACCTTCGGTGACCTAAAAGAAGAGAGGAATGCGCTTCATGAACATGCATTTCCAAAACTTCGGGAGTACTGCCAGCAACATGGGGCGAGGTTTCAGGCTATCGACCTGCGCTGGGGTGTCAGTCAAGAGGCGGCCCTGGATCAGCAGACGATGAACATCTGCTTCCAAGAACTCACCCGATGCCAAGAGCTTTCGCCTCGGCCGAACTTCATTATCCTGCTCGGTGACCGCTACGGTTGGCGGCCACTCCCAGCCCAGATCCATGCAGATGAATTCGAGGACATTCTCAGCAGAGTGCCCAAAGAAAACAGGTTACTTCTCACCTCGGAGCAGGCTGTGGCGGCATGGCGGGACGGCGAATTAGTCCCACGCACGGGTTGGTACCGTAAAGACCTTAATGTTGTGCCGCCAGAATACGTTCTACAGCCCCGGAGCATCACGGTCTCTGAGAACTGTTCAGCAGATGACATAAAGCGAATCAGGAAAGAAGAGGTTGAGGACTGGTACAGGATCGAGTCGGAGATGCGCAATCTGATGCTCAATGCCATTAATGTGTTGGGTTGGCCTGATGATGACCCTCGACGGGCAAAGTACGAGCACTCCGCCACCCACCAGGAGATAGAACACGGTGCACTGCATCCGAGTCTGGATGCAGAGAGGCACGTTTTTGCCTACTTCCGCGAGATAAAGGGTGCTCCAAAAGATGGAGCAGCGTGCGGTTTTATTGATGTGGGCGAAGACAGGAAAAGCTTGGATGCCCTGAAAAAACAGTTATCGCACCGGCTGCCCCAAAGCCACATCTACAGATATCAAGCACCTTGGAATGGTAATCACCCTGAGGCCGACTTAAATGCTCTGTGTGAACGTGTCTATGAGGACCTGAAAGGCATTATTGATTCGGAGCTGCGGGACTTTCAGCAGCTCTCTGAACTGGAGCGGGAGAAGAAAGCTCATCATGAGTTTGCTATGGACCGAAGTCGGCACTTCGTGGGTCGCAAGGAGGTGCTTGACCGGATCAAGAGCTACCTGGACGACCCAAGCGACAATCGCCCTTTGGTAATTCATGGCATAGCGGGAACAGGGAAAACGGCCACAATGGCGATGGCGTGGCTGGCACTCACTGCTCATACACAGGCAGTCGCCCGCTTTATTGGTGCAACACCGGGGTCCGCTGACCTGCAGACACTCTTACAGAACCTGTGCCAGCAAATGGGGATTGAGTCTCCCCCTTCGGATATGAACGACCTGGTGAGGGCCTTTCGACAAAGACTGTCGGGACAAGCTGAAGGACAACAGGAAGAAGTAGTACAACCACCCAAGACAGTTATCTTCCTGGATGCTTTGGACCAGCTTAACCCTACCGACAACGCCCACATGCTGTACTGGCTACCGCGCCAGTTGGCGCCTAACGTTAAGCTTGTCATGTCTATCTTAGAAACAGACCAGCAGGAGGAGCAATCACCCATCCGCGATGACTGTTTCGATATCGCAGGCCGCATCTGGCCGAAGTCGTTGGTTGAGGTAGGCACTCTGGAAGCACATCACGGAAAGGCCCTGCTGCGGATGTGGCTGAAAGAGGTTGGCCGCACCCTTCAGACAGAACAGGAGAGCGAGGTATTAGATAAGTTCGCGATGGATGGGCGACCGCTCTATCTGAAGGTGGCGTTTGAGGAGACGCGAAACTGGAGGTCCTGGGATGGATTACCCTGTGGCGCCGACGGCCGCGCAGGGCTGGAGGACAATATCGAAGGAATCCTGGTTAGCATGCTGCACCGCCTCGAACAACCCCGCCACCACGGCAGGGTGCTCGTCGGGCGTGGGCTCAGCAACATTGCGGCTGCCAAGAACGGCCTGACTGAGGACGAGTTGCTCGACGTCCTCTCTGGTGACGAGAAGGTTATACAGGACTACTTTGCCAGAAACCCGGAATCTCCACAGCTCGACCGCCTGCCAGTTGTCATCTGGTCTCGTCTGTACGCTGATATGAAGCCCTATATGATGCAGCGGCGTGCTGATGGCACGGTGGTGATGAATTTCTACCACCGACAGGTCGCAGAAACAGTCAAGAAACGATATCTCGCAGATGAGGATAGAAGATTGCTCGCGCACGTGCGCCTGGCTGATTACTTCCACACCCTGGACTACTGGGCCGAGTCGCTCGAAGCCCAGAGATCCCGCGCCAAACGGCTTCCACCCACGCCACGGCCAGCGAATGTGCGAAAGGTTGTAGAACTACCTTATCATCGAATCGAAGCCGCAAAACTCGGCGACAAGGATGACCCTAAGTCGCCTTATTGGGATGCCGTGGCGGACTTGCTTACTGACTGGCAGTTCCTTGAAGCCAAGGCCGAGGCGGGCTTGATCTTCAAACTATCCCGCGATTTTGCAGACGCTCTGCGCTTGTTGCCTCAAAGGTGGCCTGATCATCGAAGGCTGCGCCTTTTTCAGCAAGCCCTACTGTCCGACATCTACTTCATTGCCCGCCATCCTACGACTTTGTTCCAATGCTTCTGGAATGCCTGCTGGTGGTATGACTGCCCTAACGCATCCAAACACTACATTCCGCCCGAGTACGCCGGGCCGGCGACATGCCCGCCATGGGAGGAATTGGGGCCAAAGTTGTACATGCTCATGGAGTCGTGGCGGACGGCTAAAGAGTGGGCAACACCAGGGTTTTTTTGGGTTCGCTCTCAACGCCCGCCATCCACAGCTCTCGGTAGTGCGCAACAGCAGGTCTTACGCGGTCACGAAGACATAGTGGAGAGTGTGGCGTTTTCCCCGGATGGTCCAAGACTCGCCAGTAGCTCAAATGACGGGACGATTCGCTTATGGGATACCGACAGTGGTGAAGAGATATATCGCCTCAAAGCTGATGAACATATGCCGTTGGTGTTGGCATATTCTCCCGATGGGCGACGGATCATCAGTACGGCTTGGCACGGCATGAGGATGTGGGATGCCATAAGAGGTGAGGAGTTGACTTATGCACACAGGGAGCAGCGAGCAGTGATCAGCTTTGCCTGTTCGAAAGATGGCAGGCGTATTGTAGGCGTTTCTGCTAATGAAATCCACGTCTGGGACGCGGAAACCGGAGCCGATATACTCTGTATAATTGAGCGAAGGGACAACACGCTAAATAATGTGGCGATTTCGCCCAACGGACGGCAAATCGTGAGTACGATGCTCCATTTGGGGATTTTGACTGTACGTGATGCGTTAAATGGTGCTGAGTTGTACTCCTTGCACGCCGATAACCGGGCAGTGGTGAAGTGTGTGGTCTATTCACCAGACTCGCGGCGGCTCGTCAGCGGCTCGCTTGATGGGACAGCTCGAGTATGGGACGCCGATACCGGCGAACAACTGCTATGCCTTCACCACGGCACAGGTGTGGGAGTGTGGAGTGTGGCGTATTCACCGGATGGTCGACGGATCGTTAGTGGGGCAGTTGATGGGACCATTCGAGTGTGGGAGTCTGAGACCGGGAAAGAGCTGCGCTCCATTCTCGGACATGAAAGCTTGGTGACGGCTGTTGCCTATTCACCCGACGGCCGACGAATTGCTAGTGGATCAATGGACAATACTGTGAGACTGTGGGATGTCGAAGAAGACGCTGAACCTTGGCGTCTACGGGGGCCTGAACCTTGGCGCCTACGGATGCACACTACCCGTTTTACGGTGCAAGTAGCATATTCCCCTGACGGCTGCCGGCTCGCTTCAGGAGGAATCGGGTACAATCCCTGTGGAGACCACACTGTGTGGATCTGGGATAATGAAAGTGGCGAGCCATTACTTTGCTTGCGTGGACATCAAGACTCGATAGAGAGCTTCGCGTATTCGCCCGACGGTCGCCGAATCGTCACAGTCGGTTCGCCCACCGACAAAACGGTGCGAGTGTGGGATGCCGAAAGAGGCGAAGAACTACTATGCCTCCGTGGAATGAAAGAATGGGTTAGAAGCGTGGCGTTTTCCCCCAACGGCAAGCGTATAGTGGGGGGATTAAATGACAATACGGTGCGCATATGGGACGCCAAGAGTGGTCAAGAGCTTTACTGTCTGCGTGGACACACTGGGTGGGTCACCAGCGTCGTGTATTCTCCTGACGGCCGGCGGATAGGCAGTGGATCGTCTGACGGAACGGTACGGATTTGGGACGCCGAGCAGCGGCGTGAGTTGCATTGCCTTGATTGCAAGGGGAAGGCCATCTGGTGGATTCATTATTCTCCTGACGGCCGACGGCTTCTCGTTAATGCTGGTGGCATGTTGGAAGTATGGGATACGGAGCGTTGGAGAAAAGTCCTCACGCGACCGGGAGTCCACGATTCGATAGGACGAGCAGAACTTTCACCTGACGACCGTTTGGTCTTTGTTGAGAGCACACCTCCTAACATAATCGGACCTCCTAGCATGGTGGAGATATGGGATGGACAGAACGGCCATTGCATCGGTAGCATTGCAGGGAGAGGAGACCTTGCCGCCATCGCGCAGGGAATCAAGCGATTTCCGTGGCGTGCTCTTGGCCGACGAGATGAAACGGTAGTAGAATGGTCTCCGTCGAGTGAAGTGGTTGGTTGGTTCCCCGTAGCGCTTTATTCCGTAGTGACTCATCCATCTGGCCGATCTTGGGCTGGCGCGGTCACTAACCATCTGTGCATTTTGACACTTGAAGGCGGAGATACGTCATGATCTTTGAACTGGCACAAGACTTTCATTATGCACTGACGGCGATGCCGCCGGATTCTCTAAGGCGTCGGTCGTTGTCGGGGTACGGCTGGTGGTGTTGTGTATGGAGACCAGTCTCCTGCAAGAAGGTCAGGTTGACCAAGGAATGTGGAATTTGACTTCGGCTTTTGTGTCCGAATTGGCAATGGCAGGTGTCGTTCAACGAGCGTGAAAATATAGGATAAGACTTGAATGGCAGCTACCTGGAGAACAGTTCGTATATTCGTTAGCAGTACCTTCCGTGACATGCATGCCGAGCGGGATCACCTTGTCCGGTTTGTCTTTCCCAGACTGCGGGAAGAGCTACTCCAACGACGCATTCACCTTGTGGACGTAGACTTACGCTGGGGCGTGACCTCCGAGCAGGATTCGTTGCAGGTCTGCAAAGAGATCATTGATGAATGCCGGCCGCGGTTCCTGTGCATGCTCGGCGGCCGCTACGGCTGGACACCGCCTGGCCGGGCGGAATCCATCACTGCCGCCGAGGTTCGCTATGGCGTGCTGGATCAGCTGGGCAGGCATGGTTATGCCTTCTTCTACTTCCGCGATCCTGTGGCTACATACTCGATGGTGGAGGCCCGGCCCGGTGAGTTCCGCGAGACTCCTGGTAGTCCGAACGAACAAAAGTTAGCCGACCTCAAATCTGCAATCATCAAGGCGGGTTTGAATCCGTTCGTCTACGCAGCAAATTGGGACCGTGAGACAAAGCGGCTGACCGGCCTGAAGGCGTTTGGTGATAGAGTCTATGCGGACCTCAAACGGAGCATTGATGAGGAACTGGGCAGGCAACCACCGGAGAAGCTCGACGAGTTCGCCGAAGAAAACGCCGCAATGGAGGCGTTCGTTGAGGAACGCACCGAGCGTTTTGTCCTTGGCAGCCGCGAGCCGGTGCTGAATGAACTGCTCGCCCACGCCGAAGGCGTCGATAGCAACGGTTATCTATGCCTGACCGGTGAGGCCGGTAGTGGCAAGTCGGCCTTGCTTTCGCACTTCTATCGTTGCCTCTTGTCTCCAGCCTCCGGCCTTCCGCCTTCCCTCGTCATTCCTCACTTTGTGGGCGCGAGCCTCGGTTCGACCAATGTCCATCGCACGCTCCGCCGGCTCTGCCACGAATTGAAGGCGAATTGCCCCGATGTTACTGCTGACATTCCAGACGACCCCGAGAAGCTTCGCGGTGCATTCCCGGATTTTCTCCGACAGGCTTGTGAGAAGAAGCGCGTCGTCATTCTGCTTGACGCCATCAATCAGTTCGATTTCACGTCTTATTCCGGCGGACTTCGCTGGCTCCCAGATGAACTGCCGGGTAGCGCTCGCATCGTCCTCTCCACGCTCGACGGCCCGACCCTGGAGGAGCTACGCCAGCGCGGGTACTCACCACGAGAGATCGAGTTGAAACCGCTCACCACAACCGACGGTGAAGCGATCATTTGGCAATTCCTCCAACGCTATCGGAAGACATTCGAGCCGATCCAACGCGCCGCGCTGTTGGCCAAGACCGACGCCGATACCCCGCTCTATCTGTTGGCCGCACTCGAAGAATTGCGGACCCTCGGTACTTACGAGGAAATCAGCGATCGCATTGCACAACTTCCTCCGGATACGCAGTCGTTATTCACGTGGATTCTCACACGGCTGGAAGATGACGATGGCTTTCGCGATGTTTCGGGCCAAAAGGTCGGACATCAACTGGTACCTTGGTTCGCCTCACTAATGGGGGTGAGCAGACATGGCTTGAGCCAGCTAGAGCTGACCAACCTACTTGATAAGGGCGACCCGCAGGGCAACACCGCCGCGTTGCTACACCTGCTACGCCCCTACCTGCTGCGCCGCGGCGAACTTCTCGATTTCTACCACAGTCAGTTCCGTTTAGCGGCAGAAACCAAATATTTAGCGACTGGGGAGAAACGCCAAGTTGCACATAAGACTCTGGCCGACTTCTTCCGGCACCATGCCGATCCCCTCGGTGATGGCTCTTGGACAAACGGTAACCCGCGAGCTCTGCGGGAGCTTCCGTACCACGCCTTCGAGGCGCAACTCTATGATACCTCGTTCGCGATCGCCCGAGACGAACGCTTCTTGTCTGCTCAAGTTCACAGCTTCCCTTCCGAGCCTCTTCTTCCTCTTGAATCAATTCAACTGGCCATTCGCGCCGCAGCCACCATTGACGATGCCGCCAAGATGGCTGAGTTTAGCCTGTGCCATGTGAACCAGGTCGTTCGGCGGACACGAGAGTCACCCCTTGAAGCTCTGCGAGCAGGTGACCTCCAGCGCTCCTGGAGACTTGCGGATGTCTACTGCACGGAGCATTGTGTACTCTGGCACCTGCTCTTGGCCGTAATACTAAAGGAAGACGGGAGGCAAGCAGGGGCAAGAGAGACGTTGGTGCGGCTGAATGAGAAGTCTTTGCCCCGACTCTCGGAATCGCAGGAAGAACTGGCCTTTAGATTGTTGCTAGAAACAGACGATCTGCTCGGTGAGAGACTCGCGACTCTGCCCTCGCGTTTATTGAATAAGGACCTGCTACTGGATCTGTGCCGGGTCTTCGCGGAGAAGGGTTATGTTTCCCTCGCAATGAAAATGGCACAGGAAATCGAAGAAGCCCGTATGAGTGTCACTCACCTAAATGTAGCTTACGGATCATCGCGGTGGTTAGCATCACGCCTACACAACCCCAGGCCCACCATAACCACAGCATTGGCATTGGCAGTCATCGCAGAGGCCCAGGCCCATGCGGGAGATCGTAGAACTGCTCACTGGACTATCTCGTTGGGGCTGCGAATGGCCGAAGGCGTCCAGGATCCAGCGGCTCGGGCGTCCGCATTGACGGCCATTGCGCGAGCCCAGTTCCAGGCAGCAGACCTTGGGAGTTCCTTCCAGACCTTCAACCAAGCCGGCGCAATGACCCGCCTCATAGAATCCGAAACCGACCGAGACTGGGCGCTATGTCACCTCGCCAAAACAGTGGCCAGTACGGGTTGCTTTGCCTCGCCGGACGCGATAATCAACGAGATTCACGATGCAGGTGTGCGTGCGTTCGCACTTGCAGCCACTGCTGTTGCCCACGCTCAAGCCGGCAATTTCGAAGCGGCTCGTGGGGCCGTGGCCCAGGCGCTTGCGACGGTTGCAGGAAGCACAGATAGGACGCCTTCACCTGCAACACTACAACGGATTGCCATGGCCCAGGCCCAACTGGGTGAGAACTACGAGGCTCAACAGAGCATCGCTCAAGCAATCGAGGCCACGCGGGGATGGCGGGAAACCATAGGGGAGATTGCTTGGTCGTTCTACTTTATGGTCATAACGTACGCTGAGTTTGGTGACTTCACCTGGGCCAGAACAACGCTTGAGCAGATCGAATCCGAAGAAGTCCGCGCATCATCGCTTGCACAGATTGCTGCCGCCCAAGCTGAGGCAGGCAATAGGAACACGGCGAATCAAACATTCACAGAGGCCTTCAGCATGATTGAGCAGATCGAAAACACAGGTGCGCGCGTACACGCACTGGAGAGTATTACTGCGGCCTTGATCCGGATTGGTGACCACGCAGCAGCGTACCGCACTTTCGCCCGAGCAGCCAGAACGGCCCAGCAAATCGAATCAGCGGAAGCTATGGCAACGGCACTCCAAGCGATTGCCGCTGCGCAAGTCCAGGCAGGTGACCGCGAAGCAGCCCGTCGGACAAGGGTTGAAGCATCGTATTGGGCACAGCGAATCGAGAATGTGACGGACCAAGTTTCGACACTCCAAGCCATCGCCGTAGCGCAAGCCCAAGCGGGCGACGAGGAAGCCGCGTATCATACCTTTGCCACCGCTGTAGTGGCGGCTGAACGGATTGAGCTTCAATCCAGCCGGATAGTGCCTCTACTCAACCTTGCCAAGGCACAAGCCGATGCCGGTGCCTTCGGCCAAGCAATTGCCACCGCAAGTCATTTTGGATGTTTGCAGCCGATGGTATCAGCATTCCAGACCATCGCAATGGCTCAGGTCCAGGCAGGTGATCAGGAAGGCGCCAGGGCAACTATTGCTCAAGCGATTGGATGGGTGAAGAGTGAAGACCCACGATTTCCTTTGCTTTCTGAACGAGCGGAGATTGCCGTGGTCCAGGCCCGAACGGGCGATCATGATGGGGCGCGAGCAACCATTGCCCAGGCGATCACTATGATAGAGCAGCAGAAGCCCGAAGAAAGAGCATATTACCTGGAGAAAATTGCGACTGCGCAGGCCCAAATAGGCGATCGCGATGGGGCACACCGCACATTCACCAAGGCCAGCATGATGGCTGAAAGGTCTAATAGGCTCTAAGAAAGTGTATGAAAAGTAACCTTTTGTCCGATAACTGATATATGGACAGAAGGAGTTATCCAAGCGATCTGACAGATGAACAGTGGAACTTGATCGAGCCTTTCCTGCCAGCGGCCAAGC
>Ga0315279_10002182_pt1 | contig 30194 bp, 27 predicted proteins | sample YL17G06_20_MG_FD_203694 | JGI IMG/M metagenome (GOLD analysis project Ga0315279, IMG submission 203694) | Sediment microbial communities from Yellowstone Lake, YNP, Wyoming, USA - YL17G06_20 | ecosystem: Environmental > Aquatic > Freshwater > Lake > Sediment | place: USA: Wyoming | collected...
CTCGGGAAGCTGCACATCGAGAATCATCCCATGGTGGAGAGAGTCTCCCCGGTTCTCACCCCCTACAAGCTGGTCAGCCGGGAGATCCACCCCAAGGACACGGTCGTCCGGATCGGCGGCGTCCCCGTGGGAGGAAAGCATTTCACGGTGATTGCCGGCCCCTGCGCGGTGGAGGACCCGCGGCAAATGCTTCTGACCGCGCAGGCGGTCAAACGGGCGGGCGCCAAGTGCCTGCGTGGCGGGGCGTACAAGCCCCGGACGAGTCCGTACAGTTTCCAGGGGTTGGGATTGCAGGGCCTGCAGATCCTCCACGAGGTCTCACAGAAACTGGGGATGCCGGCTGTGACGGAGGTGGTCGAGGTCGGAGACGTCGCCGCCGTCGAACGCTATGCCTCTGCGTTCCAGGTCGGTGCGCGGAATATGCAGAATTTCCGCCTGCTCAGGGCGTTGGGGCAGAGCCGGAAACCCGTCATCCTCAAGCGAGGCATGGCGGCGTCCGTCGAGGACCTCCTGCTGGCCGCCGAGTACATCCTCTCAGAGGGCAACCCCAACGTGATCCTGTGCGAGCGGGGAATCCGAACGTTCGAGACGGCGACGCGGAGCACGTTGGACCTGAACGCCATTCCGCACATCAAGACCCACAGCCATCTGCCGGTCATCGTGGACCCCTCTCATGGAACGGGGGTCCGTGAGTACGTGACGCCCATGGCCAGGGCGGCCGTCGCGTGCGGCGCGGACGGCCTCCTGGTCGAGGTGCACCACAATCCCAAGGAGGCCCTCTCCGACGGTCACCAGTCGCTCGACCCCCGGCAGTTTGCGAGCCTCATGAAGAGTCTGCCTCCGTTTGTGAAGGCAGTGGGTCGGCGGATGTGATCCACGGGTGGGCCTCGGCCGCCCCACAGGGAGAGGAGGAGACTCCATGGCGGGCAAGGTGGCAACCTTCAGAATCCCGGGTCAGATCGTCTTCGGCGCCGGCGCGGCCGAGACCGTGGGGACGGAGGCGAAGCGGCTGGGGGCAAGTCACGCCTTCGTGCTGAGCGACGCCAATCTCCAGAAGCTCGGCGTCACCGACCGGATCGTCGCCTCGCTCTCGGCCCAGGGGGTCCGATCCACCGTCTACGCAGAGATCGAATTCGAGCCCTCGGTCCAGAGCGTGGCCCCGGCAGGGGCGGCCGCCAAAGCAGCGGGGTGCGATCTCGTGATGGGGCTGGGAGGCGGCAGCACGCTGGACACCGCCAAGGCGGTGGCGGTGCTCATGCGGAACCCGGGCCAGGCGGAGGATTACCTGGGGATCGGGCTGGTGCAGCAGCGCGGGGCACCTTCGATCCTGATGCCCACCACCGGCGGGACCGGCGCCGAGATCACCCCGAACGCCCTGTTCTACGTCCCGGCCGCGCGAGAGAAGAGGGCCATCGTCAGCCCGCACATCATCCCTGACATCGCCCTCCTCGATCCGCTCTTGACGCTGACGGTACCTCCGGCCGTGACGGCGGCCACGGGATTGGATGCCCTGAGCCACGCGGTGGAGTCCTACACCTCCCTGAATGCCTCGCCGCTCACGGACCTGTATACCCTGGAGGCCGTCCGGCTGATCGGCGCCCACCTGCGGACGGCCGTGGCGAACGGCGGCGATCCGGCCGCGCGGGAGGGCATGTTGAGGGCCAGCATGTACGCCGGGATCGGCATCGGCAACGCCGGCACCAATATCGTGCACGCGCTGGCCTATCCTCTCCAGGGGCAGCACCGGGTGACCCACGGCGTGGCCAATTCCCTCCTCCTGCCCTACGGCATGGAATTCAACGCCCTGAGTAACCTATCCAAGTTCGCCAGCGTCGCCGAGGCATTGGGCGAGCCGATTGCCGGCCTGTCCCCCAGGGCCGCTGCGGCCCGCAGCACCGAGGCCTGCCGCCTGCTGTCGCAGGACATCGGGATCCCCCAGACGATGCGAGAGGTGGGGATCAAGGCCAAGGACATCGAGAACCTGGTGGACGGGGCCATGAAGATGACCCGGTTACTGGTCAACAACCCGCGGCAGGTCCGGCCCGAGGACGCGCGCGCCATTTTCGAGCGGGCACTGTAAGCTCGGCCCCGTAAACGACACGCACACCCGGGCCCGCCCGGCGGATTGATTCCATCCAAAGAGAGGGGGCCAGGCCCAGGCAGACAGATGGCTATGGGATCACGGGAAGATCCCCCGCTCCTTGTAGATGGCCTCGAGGTGCGAGAGGGCCACGATGTAGGCCGCCGTCCGCCAGTCCACCGCCCTGCGTCGCGCGACGTCGCGCACCTGGTCGTATGCGGCGGTGATCTTGGCGTGGAGCTTGCGGTCCACTTCTTCAAGCTCCCAGTAGTCGCCCTGCTTGTTCTGGAGCCACTCGAAGTAGCTCACGATCACTCCACCGGAGTTACAGAGGATGTCGGGAATCACGTGAATGCCGCGCTTGCGCAGGATCGCGTCCCCGTCGGGATCGGTCGGCCCGCTCGCCCCGGAGCCTCTCGGCCGCCGTGGAGAGCTGGGGCAGGCCACTGACATACCCGATGCGCCGGTGCCCCAGGTCGAGCAGGTGACGGGTCAGGTCCCGGCTGGCCCGCACGTTGTCCGGCACGATGTAGTTCCCCCGTCCCGATCGAAGCCGCCGGTTGTACATGGTGCACGGATAGCCTGGGCGGACCAGGTTCTCCACGACGGAATCGTGGAGGAAGACGAACCCGATGATGATCCCATCCACCCGCCGGTGCCGCAGGACCTCGACATACTCTTCCTGCAGGCGGGGACGGTTGTCCGTGTTGCACAGGATCACGTTGTAGCCGCGGTCCCGTACCGCCTCCACGGCGGCGCGAGCCGTCTCGGCATAGAACGAGTTGGTGATATCGGCCAGGATGAGGCCCAGGGTTTGGGTCTCGCGCGGCGCGAGACTCCGGGCCAGCTGGTCGGGGCGGTAGCCCAGGGCGCGCATGGCCTGCTGGACCGCCGACCGCACGCGGGACCGCACGTGGGAGTAGCGATTGAGGACGCGGGAGACGGTGGCCCGGGACACGCGGGCGCGCCGGGCCACGTCGCCGATAGTCGCAGGGCGGACTCGGGTTCAAGGTGCGGCCACGGGGTGCTGTCCTGGAAGAGGCCTTGGAACCGGTTCCAAAAGATGCGCCAACCTGCCCGAGGGCGAGCGCCCGTGTCAAGGGATAAGCCGGCAGGCGAGAAGGAACAACGGTTGGGGGCTAGGATTTACCGCTTGAGGCCGCTGATTTCAATGGCGTGCTCGCCGCGATTCGTGCGAGGGCACGGCACACGTCGCGTGGGCTGCGTCGGTAGCGTGCGAGGAGTCCATCCGGGCAATGAGGTTGTGCGGGCTGCCGGCCGCATTCGGCGCGCACATTTGCCGTGGAATCGAGGATCTCAGCTCGCGCCACCATCTGAGTCCCCCCGGAGACTTCCCGCGGGGGGTCACTCGGACGGACTCCTAGGAGTTGAGAAGCTCTTCGACTTGCTCCCTGTCAACGTCCATCACGTACGAAATGCCGCTGATTTGGGCGGCGTCGCGGGTGAGGGCCGCGATGTCATCTCGCGTGATGTGCGTCAGGGAGAACTTCCGGCTGCCGGCCATGAACTGGCGGAGACCTTGAGCCAGCCGCTCGTAATAGGTATACAGACCGAGAGCGCCAGCGGGGACCCTCTCAAAGGCCTCATCTCCCAACTCCTGACGAAGCGAACTTGCTGTCACGAAAATCTCATCCTTCGAATCACCGAAGCGCTCGACGTAGACGGGGAGCTGGTTCTCTTCGATAGCTCGGCCGATGGTCTTGCCAACCATGGCGGCTGCGATTGGGCTCCGCGCCATACCGATGAGTTTCACAAACGGCGCCCCCAGGGCAAGACCCTTGAAGATTTGATCCTCGAAGGTGAAGCCGCCATTGACTGCCAGTGCGGGCACATGCCTCCCCGCGTCGGCAAGCCGCTTGGCATACTGGTACAGGAGCGAATGGAGCTCCACTGGAGGCACGCCCCATTCATTCATCATCCTCCAAGGGCTCATGGCCGTGCCGCCACCGGCACCGTCAACGGTCAGAAGGTCCAGGGCGTACTTGGAGGCAAAGACGATGGCCCTCGCCAAGTCGGCTGGACGATAGGCGCCGGTCTTGAGGAAGATGTACTTGGCCCCGGCTTTACGCAGTTCTTCGACCCGCCTTCCGAAGGATTCTTCGGTGACCATGCCGACCCGAGAGTGTCGCTCGAATTCCTTGAATGCCCCCCGCTCGAATGCCTTGATCACGGCAGGATGGGTGGGGTCGGGAAGGAGGATGTAGCCCCGCTGGTGCAGCATCTGAGCTTTCTTCAGGTTGTTAATCTTGACCTCACCGCCGATGTTCTTCGCTCCCTGCCCCCACTTCAGTTCCACACACTCCACCCCGAGCTTTCCAATGGCGTACTCGTGGACGCCCAGGCGGGTATCCTCAACATTCGCCTGAACAATGATGGCGCCGTAGCCGTCGCGCTGGTACTCTCTGTAAAGGCTCACCCGGTGCTGCAGGTCCACCGTGTCGATCACCCGACCGTTCCTGATCTCCGCCTCGGGATCCATCCCGGCGACATTCTCACCGATGGTCAGGCCGGTCCCGGCAAGCGCAGATCCGATGGCCAGCCCTTCCCAGTTATTCTTGGCGATATTGGTCGAGCCGATGGCGGAGATGATCCACGGATAACGAAACTTGATGCCCCCATCGTGGCCGATGGCAACCTCCAGATCGACGGCTGGAAAGATCGCCTTATCGCTGTCGGCTTCAATGCCGTGCGCGCCGACGGCTGTCCCCATGATGTTAAAGTGGGAATAGTCAACCGGGTAGGCCTTCTCGGCGGCGGTGGTGATGACCCCGAAGGGCTGCGGGTAGATCACCTCGTGACCCCGGTAGGCGGACTTGCCGATCTCACACATCCCGATGCAGCCGTCCACGCAGGTCACGCACATGCCGGAGGCGGGCACGACCGAACCTTCGGTCCGGTTCTTGGTCAGCGTTGCGGCCGAAGCATTTATCCTCGAGAATGACATCCGTCACCCTCCTTTGGATTTCTCAATCCTCCTGGATCTCGCAGGCGACACATGGAGCCAAGGAGCACATCATATCGTCGAACTGTTTTTTCTCGAGGCAGGGCGGGCTCAGGTTTGCGCAGCCGCCGCAGATCACCTTTTCCGGCTCCGTGTAGGTGCAGCGGAGCTGGCAAGCAGGGCAGACGTACATGCAGCCGCCGCACAATTGGCAGACCTCGGACGTGAGGTCGAAGGGTGTGCCGATGCTCCGCTTCTCGCCTCGCCCGCGAAAGCCGATGGCTTTGGCCATCATCTGCTCCGCGCACATGCGGACGCAGCGGCCGCACAGGATGCAGTCGTCGTACTCCTGGCGGAAACGCTGCCGACGGATCTGATATGCAGAGGCAAGGTCCTGGATCGTCTTCGACTGTGGGCACGAGGCGAGCAGAAGCTCCAGAATCATCTTGCGGGCCCGGATGACGCGTGATGACGCCGTCCGGACCTTGAGCCCGTTCTCGGCCGGGTACGTGCACGCGGAGACCAGCTTCGCCTTTGGGCCCACGCCAATCTCCACCACGCAGAGCCGGCAGGCGCCGTAGGGCGTAAGCCCATCCATGTGACACAGGGTGGGGATTGGGAACCCGAGGAATCGGGCGGCCTCGAGCAGCGTTGCACCTTCCTCCACGACAACGCTGAGGCCGTTTATGTTCAATTCGATCATACGCCTATCGCTCCTGTGGCCACGCGTTCAGAATCATCTCTTCTCGGTTGCGTGAATTCCAGGTCGCACCTCAGGCACCTCTTGGCCTCACGCGTCGCGTCCTCCGCCGATAGACCCAACTCCACTTCGGAGAAGCTGCGCTTTCGCGCCTCGATAGGGAGAGTGGGCGGCTCGGCCCTGCGAGCCTGGCTGAGTTCCTCTTCGGAGAGCCCGCAAGGTTCGACATAGGTTCGCGGGACTGTGACGGCGGAAGGTTGCTTCATCTCCTCGCCGTGCAGATAGCGGGAGATCATCATGGCTGCCTTCTTTCCGGCAGCGATGGCATCCACGACGGTATTGGGACCGGTTACCATGTCCCCGCCAGCGAACACTCCTTGCCTGCTGGTGGCGAGGATGTCCGGATCAACTCGCAGCGCTCCTTTCTCAGTTACCTCAATTCCCATGGAAGCCAGGTAATCAACGTCCGGCTCCTCGCCGATGGCTACAATCAAGGTATCCAGGGGGAAGGAGACCTCTGTTCTAGGCACGGGGACAGGAGTCCGCCTGCCGCTCGAGTCCCTGTCACCCAGCTCATTCCGGATGCATTCGATGCCCGTCAATCGACCATCTGTCGAGTGGATTTTTGTGAGAGAGACGAGGTCCTCGAGCTGGATGCCTTCTTGGAGCCCAGAGTCCACCTCTTCTTTCAAGGCGGGCATATCCTGGCGCGTGCGGCGATAGAAGATCGTTACACGCTCGACGCCTCTCTGGCGGAACGCGATCCGGGCAGCGTCCACCGCGGAGTTACCACCGCCGATAACGCCCACACGCCCTTTGGCAAGTTCCGTTCCGCGCAAATTGAACGCCTTAAGAAATTGAATGGCCGGATAGACACCTGGGAGGTCCCCGCCTTCAACATTCAGCTGCCGGCTTCTGTGCGCGCCCAAGGCAAGGAAAACGGCCTTGTGTCCCTCCGCAAAGAGGCTGTCTATGGTGATATCGCGCCCCAGAGCAGTATCGCACTTGAGAGTCACGTTCTCATCCATGAGGGAATCAACTTCCCTCAGTAGCACCTCACGCGGCAGGCGATAGGCGGGGATACCGCTCATCAGCATCCCTCCCAGCTTGGCATCGGCCTCGAAGACCGTTACCTTGTGACCGCGAAGAGAGAGGTAATGCGCGGCGGTTAGGCCAGCAGGGCCTGAACCGACGACGGCCACCCTGGCCGTGTCCATTCCATTCTTGGCGACTCTAACGGGCTTATAGATCGCCGGATCGACGGAGTCAGTGGCAAAGCGTTTGAGTGCTCGAATGGCAACAGGCTGATTCCCAGTCGTTCCCAGGCGGCAAGTCTCCTCACACTTGTGGTTACAGACCCTGGCACATACGGAGGGGAAGGGATTGGTCTCTCGGATGACCCGGTAGGCGTCTTTGTATTGGCCTCGCGCCAGAAGGGCGATGTATCGCCAGGCCTCGGTGCCCAACGGACATGCGGACTGGCATGGCGCCCCCACGAGTTCCTTGCACACGCAGGCGTCGCATTTTTTCTGCCAGATATGGCGATTGTATTCTTCACGGAAATAGCGCAGGGTGCTAAGAACCGGGTTAGAGGCCGTTTGCCCCAAGCCGCACATCGTCGTGTCCTTCACGACGAGCGCGAGTTCCTCCAGGAGGTCCAGGTGTCCCTGCGTCCCCTTCCCCTTCGGGATGTCGTCCAAGATCTCCCACATCCGCTGCGTACCTTTTCGGCACGTGAAGCACTTGCCGCACGACTCATCCTTCAGGAACTTCATGAAGTACTTGGCCAGGTCCACCATGCAGGTGTTCTCGTCCATGACGATCATGCCGCCGGACCCCATGATCGATCCCACCTTGGTCAAGCTCTCGTAGTCAATGGGCAGATTGAACATCGAGGTCGGAATGCATCCCCCGCTGGGTCCGCCGGTCTGCACGGCCTTGATCTTGGCCCGCCCGGAAGGACCGCCGCCGATGTCGTAGACGATCTCCCCGATGGTGATGCCCATTGGCACTTCCACCAGACCGGTGTTCTTCACCTTGCCGACCAGGCTGAATATCTTCGTACCGGTGTTCCGCGACGTGCCAATCTTGGCGAACTCGCGAGCGCCACGCGTGATGATGATCGGGATGTTGGCCCAGGTCTCGACGTTGTTGATAGCCGTCGGCCTGCCCGCGATGCCCTTCTCCACAGGAAACGGGGGGCGTTGGCGAGGCTCGCCCATCTTCCCTTCGATGGATCGGATCAACGCCGTCTCCTCGCCGCACACAAAGGCACCGGCCCCCTTGACCATTCGAATGTTGAAGAAAAACCCCGTTCCCAGAATGTCTTCGCCCAGCAGGCCGAGTTCGCGGGCTTGCCGCAGCGCGATGACGAGGTGCTTGATCGCCAGCGGGTACTCGGTGCGCACATACACCACCCCATCGGTCGCCCCGGATGCGAATGCGCCGATCAACATTCCCTCGATGATGCTGTGCGGGTTGCCTTCCAGCACGCTGCGGTCCATGTAGGCGCCGGGGTCACCCTCATCCGCGTTGCACACCAGGAACTTGCCACGGCCATTCGGCTGCTCCGCCAGGAGCTCCCACTTCAGCCCCGTGGGAAAGCCGGCGCCGCCGCGGCCGCGGAGCCCGGATGCCTTGACCTCTTCCACCACCCGCTGGGGGTTCCCCTGAGTGAGCACCTTGACGAGGGCCGCATAGCCGCCCTGCTCGATGTAGTTGTAGATGCGGATCGGATCAACCTTTTCATTCCACGAGAGAATGCTGCGCGTCTGGCCACGGAAGAAGGGAATGTCCCTCTGCCTCTCCACCCGTTTGCCCGTTTTCGGATCCTCCCACAGCAGATCCTCGAGGATGTCTCTGTACGCTACGGCGCCGACGATCCGGGCCATCTCCGTGGGCCCCACCCTCGGGTAAAACGTTCCGTGCGGTTCGATGAGGACCGACGGTTCCGCCTGACAGAATCCATGGCAGCCGGTGATGCGGAGGTGGATCTTGTCCGTCAGCCCCCTGGCCAGGAGCTCGCGTTTCGCGATGCGGATCAGGTCATTGGCGCCGCTCGCCTGCCCGCAGGTACCCGCTGGAATAACGATGACAGGGATATTGGGATCCCGGTCGGCCAGCATGCGGGCTTGCAGGGCGTTGAAATTATCGATTGACTTCAGTCTCTCCATGCCCCTGTCCCGTTCCTGATCTACTCGATGTCACGAGGACTGGCATCGGTGCGTCCCTCTCGTCGGTCAGAACTCACCGCCGCCCAGATCCAGCATGTGGCCCTTGCAGCCTCGGCGCGAGCAGATCTGCACGACGCCGCCACGACGCACAATCAGGGGGATCATCCGCGCGCCGCACTCCGGACAACTCGAGGCGCCATTCAGTTCCGCATGGCAATGCGGGCAGAAGAAGTTCACCAGTGTGTCCTTCGGGATCTCGTATTCGGATTCCACGGTGTAGCTGCCGTAGAGACACGACAGCCTGACCCAGCCGTGTTCGCGCCCGAACGACAGCGTCACTCGGATCGACGGGTAGCCGTCGACCGGATGGTCCGGGTCCATCAGGCTGTGGTTGCAGCGTGGACAACTGACTTCGATGGGGAAGATCCGCTGGTCGCCCTTGAGTTCAACCTTATCCAGCCCGGTCCGGGCCTGGTCCACGATCCGTTTGACCTCAACCGGGCTCACGTTGGAGAAATAGTGCCCGTCTACGACCACGATCGGCCCCAGGGCGCAGGCCCCGAGGCAGTTCACCGTCTCCAGGGTGAACTCGCGGTCCGCCGTGGTCTCGCCGGCCCCGATCTCCAACTTGCGTCCGAACTCTTCAGCGATCACCGCTCCGCCTCGAACGTGGCAGGCCGTTCCCAGGCAGACCGAGCAGACATGCTTGCCGCGCGGTTTCAGGCTGAAAGACCGGTAGAATGTCGCGACTCCGTAGACGTCAACGAGGGAGCGACCTGTTCTTGCGGCGACCGCCCTCAGGGCATCTGCAGGAAGATAGCCGTACGTGCCCTGGACCTCTTGAAGGATGGAGATAAGTCCATCCCGACCGCCGCTGTGTCTATCCACGGTGTCCAACACGTTTTCAGGACTCATATCCCCTCCGTGCAGGGATGGCTCATTCGCTGGAACAATTGGCGAAATTAACGATCCGCCATGAAATCACGCCCGCTGCGATCCGCCCCGCTCGCTTTACGCCAGCTCATCGCAGTGCCAGACGCCCCCGGGAGCCTTCGGGTAACAGCACGTGAACCGATTGGCGCACTCCCTGCACAATCCCTTGAGCTCCGTGGCATCGCCCAGCTCTTCTGCGACCGTGCGGAGCCCGGCCGCCGCCAGGTCGCGGGCCGGAGGGTGGGTTGGGGCGAGGTTGGACCCATCGAACTCGTCGCACGACCACACCGGGCGGGACGAGTCGCGCGGGAATGTGCACATCTCAGCCTTCGAGCAGGTGCGGCACAGTCCCTCGATTGACCGCATCTCGCGTGAAACCGCTTGCTCTGTCTCCTGAATCACCACCGTTGTCTGGGACATCGTCCCGACCTCCTTTCCCGGGTGGAGACCCTACAGTGGGGTACCTTCCCCCGTGTGTCAGGCACCCATTTCTTGAGCAACGAGGATGCCAGGAGGCTATGCGATGGCTGGCCGGACGCCCGCCCCGGGGTGATCGGAGTGAAGACCTTGATTTCGTGAGGCTTGTACCCGGATAGCCCGGCTCCGGCACCGGGTGCGGTGAGGGAAGGGAAGAGGCGTGCGGCGGGGAGATCTGCTCCGCCGGGGCGATTCTCCTCGGAGGGGCTTCAGGATTCTGCGATACCCAGGCGCTTCAGCTTCTCGCGCAAGGTCTTGCGGTCGATGCCGAGGATTTTCGCTGCCAGCGTCTTGTTTTCCCGGACGCTGGCCAGCACGGCGCGGATGTGCTCCGCTTCGACCTCGGCAAGGGTGCGGTGGAGCCCGCCGGGCTTGGAGGCCGAGAACCGCATCACAGACGGCAGGCTGGGAGCGTCGATCTCCTCCCCCTCAGTCATGAGGACGAGACGCTGCACGATGTTCTCCAGCTCCCGCACGTTTCCCGGCCACGGGTAGGAGAGGAAGCTCTCGAGGACTGCGTCGGAGAAGCGGGGCGCGAGCCGTCCCAGTTCCCGGGCGTGCTTTTCGGCGAAATGGCGGGTCAAGAGGAGCACGTCGTTGCCCCGCTCGCGCAGTGGCGGGACCTCGATGGTGATCACGTTCAGGCGGAAGTACAGGTCCTCGCGGAACGCCTGCCGCTCCACCATGTGTCGGAGGTTCTTGTTTGTCGCTGCCAGGATCCTCACGTCCACGCGTCGGGAGTGTGAGGCACCAACCATGAAGACCTCCTTGTCCTCCAGCACACGGAGGAGTTTCACCTGCAGCGGCAGGCCCAGCTCGCTGATCTCGTCCAGGAAGATCGTCCCGCCATCGGCCGTGAGGAAGAAGCCCGCCCGCGAAGTCACGGCCCCCGTGAAGGCGCCCTTGACGTGTCCGAAGAGTTCGCTCTCGATCAGGCCCTCGGGGATTCCGCCGCAGTTCACCGGCACGAACGGGGCGGACGACCGGCGGCTTCCGTAGTGGATCCCTCGAGCGACCAACTCCTTCCCGGTTCCGCTCTCGCCCGAAATGAGAACCGTCGCCGAGGTCTCGGCTGCCCTCCGGATGGCGGTAAAGACTTGTCGCACTGCCTCGGACTGGCCAATCAGGCCGTGCAGTGCCCGGGCCTCGGGTGGGGTCTCGGACTCGGCGGCTCTCCGGCGGATCCGCTTCTCGAGGGCGCGGCGCACCGCATCGAAGAGCTCCTCGTCCGTGAATGGCTTCGGCAGGTACTCTTCGGCGCCGGTCTTGATCGCCTGGATAGCCCCCTCGATGGAGGCGTAGCCGGTGATCATGACCACCTCAGTGTCCTTGAGGTTCTGGCGCACGTGACGAACCAGGTCGAGGCCGCCCACCTTGGGCATCCTGTAGTCAGTGATGACGAGGTCGATGGGGGTGGCCTCCAGCACCGCGAGGGCCTCGACGACACCGGGGGCGGTGAATACACGGTACCCTACCGACTCCAGGTTGCGCCGCAGGACCTCGAGGGTCTCGGGGGCGTCGTCCACGACCAGGACGGATTCCTTGCTCGTCGCCGTCGTCATCGAGATGGGACTGCGTTCGGTGTTTCCGGGGACGTGATGGGCACTTGCACCTCGAACCGGCTGCCTTTCCCGGGCTCACTCCGGACCCGGATGGCTCCTCCATGCGAGGCCACGATTCCGTGGACCACCGGGAGGCCCAGGCCCGTGCCCTCTTCCACGTCCTTCGTGGTGAAAAAGGGATCGAAGATGTGCTGCAGGACCTGCGCGGTCATGCCCGCGCCCTGATCCTCCACGGCGAGGACGACACAGCCGTCCTCGGCGTACGCTTCGAGGGATAGCAGCCCACCTTTCGGCATGGCCTGCATGGCATTCACCATCAGGTTCACCAGAACCTGGTAGAGCTGGTTCGGATCCGCAAGGATCTCGGGGAGGTCGGGTTCAACCCGCCGACGGATCTCGATCCCCGCCTTCCTCGCGCGGGACTCCAGGAAGAGGATGCCCTCCTCCACGATCCGATCCAGCCTGACTTTCTCGCGCACCGGCGACCGCGGGCGGGCGAACAGCATGAGCTTCTTGACGGTCTCGCGCGCGTGAAGGGTAGCCCCGATGATCTTGTCGAGGTCGGCGGCGGCCGGCGGCGGAAGGCTTTCGTGCTTGCGGCAGAGTTGGGCGAAGCCCAGAATCGCGGCAAGCGGCTCGTTCAGCTCATGGGCCACGCCGGCCGAGAGCTGTCCGATGGTAGCCAGCCGGTCGGCGTGACGGACTTGCTCCTGGAGGCGGGCACGCTCCTCTTCGACGCTTCGCCGCGCCACGAGCGAGCCGAGCTCCTGCGCCACCGAGTTGATGAGCGCCCGCTCCTCTATCAGGAAAGGTCCCTCATCCGCGGGCGGCCTTTCATCCACGTATCCGACCTCCACCTTCCCGCGAGTGTGGCCGTGGACGACGATGTCCGCGGACTGACAGGACCTCATCTGCTCGAAGCCGGGCGTCGCATAAGGTTTTCCGTCGAGAACGATCCGCGCGCGGGCCGCTTCGGGGTGCTGCCACGCCGGTGGGAGGAGTGCCACGACCTCCTGCAGGATAGAGGGAACCTCCGGCTCGTGCTGGCCGACGGCACGCGCGACACCGTGGAGGCACGTCAGCTCCTTCACACGTTCCACGAGCGCCGCCTCGGTGCGGTGGTGGGCGAGGGTAACTCCCAGGAGGATCGCAACCCGTTCGAGCATTGCCAGTCTCAGGCGGCCCCAGTCACCGCCTCCCGCATGAAAGGGAAAGCGCCCCAGGGCATTCGAGCTGCCCGCTAGACGCGGTAGCTCTCAGGGCGTCCGTCCAAGAAGTCCTGCCTGTGCGACTCCGGAGGATCGCCTACGCCCCTCGTTGTGGACCCGGCGCTACGTGGCCGAATGTCCCCGGGCTTCACGGAATCCGCCGGGCGAACTCCGAAACGGTAAGGGAACGAATCCCGTCGCCGGAATCCAGATCCTTGCAAACGCTATCAGCGCCCGTCGTGTGTGTCAAGCTGTGTCGGCCCTGGGATCTCGCAGTCCTGGCCGGGATTGACCCGTCACTCGAGCCGTGCGCTTCCTCGATATCATTGCCTTCCGTCTCCGGCCGTCTCCTCCACGCCGATCTCGCGAAAGATTCTGTCCTCCTTTGCGTGTGGTGTCGTGAGCGCCCCGTCCCGCTTCGGTCACTGATCCCGCCATAGGCATTCTGTGGTTGACGGGTGCGCGCCCTGGAACCTATGTTCAGGGAAGGTGACCGGCGAACGTTTCCCGCCAGCCGTGCTCGGGACGCAGGGGTGAGGTCCCCAGCGCCGACGGAATGATCGGCGCGAGGGTGGATATCGAGCTGATCTCGGGGCCGAATCGTCATGCGGTCCTCGACGCCATGTTGATGCGCCCCCCGGCGCGGTGCATTGCCTCGAGTTCCGCCTCGCTGATATTCTCGTTGACTACTGCCACGCCCCGGAGGTTGAATACCCCGGACGTCAGCGCCGCGACCATGCAGCGGTTGTCGGTGCCGTAAACGCTGGGCTGCACCAGCACGGCGCGCTGGCAGCCGATGGTGCTCAGCATCCGCGCGGAGTCCTGTGGCAGGGCGTCCGGCGGGATGTAGGCGGCGTTCGGCAGGTAGGGGAAGCGGCTTTGCGGCCCGAACACATGCGCATGGCAGTCGCACGCCCCGGCCGGGAATTTCACCCGGGGGCGGCGCGTGTTGGGATCGGGGCCGGGAATGGTGGCGGGGCGTGGTGTCGGGCTGGCATTAATGGTCATGGCTTGGCACTCTCAGTCGGCAGCTAGTCCGGTGTCCTGGATCACTTTCGCCCAGTTGGCAGTTTCGGATTCATTGAATGCGCCGAAGTGCTCGGGCGTGGTGCCGAGCGGCTAGGCGCCCATCTCTCGGACATCGGCGATTGCCGGCGAGTATGCCGCAGCCCCGGCAGCGGCGTCAACTGGGGATCGAGGGGGGGGCGGAGGTCGGGCGGGTGGGTCCGGCGGGGGGGTTGCCGGGGTCGAGCCCGCAGCCTCGGGATCGGTCCCCGCGCGCGGTGAGCCGGGCTTCGAGAACAGTAACCGCCGTGGACACCCAGCGTTGCGCTGGGTACCCGGAATGCCACGGGAAGGCAATTGGGCGATCCGGCGCACCCAGAGGGTACCCGGCAATCCGGGGTTCCAAATTCCCCGGTTGACCGGTTGCCTGATTGCCACGCAATCTTGGCGACCTTGGCGTCTTAGCGGTTTATACTTTCTCGAGGTAGAGGTAATAGGACTGAAAACGACCAGGGAGCAACGCAGCACGCTGCGGGGGACACCCATGGCGTACAAGATCGGCGTGGTTGGGCTGGGAGTCATGGGCCACAACCTGGCCCTCAACATGGAGCGCAACGGGTTCCCGGTCGCCGGGTACGATCTGGATGCCGCCAGGACTCGGGCGTTTCTCGTCGGGCCGGCAGCCGGCAAGGCGATCATCGGCGCCAGCTCACCCACGGAATTGATGGCGATGTTGGAGACGCCCCGGCGGATCCTGATGATGGTGCCGGCCGGCCAGGCGGTGGATTCCGCCATCGCACATCTCAAGCCGCACCTCGCGCCGGGTGACATCCTGATGGACGGAGGCAACTCGTTCTTCATGGACACCGAGCGCCGCAACAAAGAACTGGAGGTCGAGGGATTCAATTTCGTCGGGATGGGCGTCTCGGGTGGAGAGGAGGGGGCCCTGTGGGGGCCGAGCCTCATGCCCGGCGGACAGCGCGAGGCGTGGAAGCACCTCGCGCCGATCCTCCGGGCCATTGCGGCCAGGGCCGAGGACGGCCAGCCCTGCGTGGAGTACATCGGACCGAGAGGGGCCGGCCACCACGTCAAGATGGTGCACAACGGCATCGAGTACGGCGACATGCAATTGATCGCCGAGATCTACGACGTCCTGCATCGCGGCCTGGGTCTTTCGGCGGCGGAGCTGCATGACGTCTTCGCCGAGTGGAATGCCGGCGAGCTGAGATCCTACCTCATCGAGATCACGGCCGACATCTTTGGCAAGGTGGACGAGGAGACGGGACGCCCGCTGGTGGACCTGATCCTGGACGAGGCCCAACAGAAGGGAACTGGAAAGTGGGCCAGCCAGAACGCGCTGGATGTCGGCGCGCCGCTCCAGACCATCAACGCCGCCGTGGAGAGCCGGATCATCTCGGCTCTCAAGGCCGAGCGGATGAACGCCAGCCGCCTGATCCGCGGCCCGGAGATCCGGTACAGCGGTGAGAAGCGGCGCTTGATCGACGCGGCGCGGGATGCCCTCTACGCCAGTAAGATCACCTCGTATGCCCAGGGTCTCGGGCTGCTCAAGATCGCCTCGGACGAGTACAAGTACGACCTCTGCATGGGCGAGATCGCGAAAATCTGGCGAGCCGGCTGCATCATCCGCGCGACCCTGCTGGACGACATCATGGGCGCGTATCAGCGAAATCCGGGGGTCGTCAACCTGCTCCTGGACGATGCATTCCGGTCGGCAGTGGAAAGCCGGCAGGCCTCCTGGCGGTTCGTCGTGCAGACGGCCGTGGGCATGGGCATCCCGGTGCTGGCCCTCAGCGCGTCACTGGCGTACTTCGACGCCTACCGCAGCGGGCGGCTGCCCGCCAACCTCACCCAGGCCCAGCGCGACTACTTCGGCGCGCACACCTACCGCCGGGTCGATCGGGAGGGGACATTCCACACCGAATGGAAGAAGTAGACAGGAGGGAACCATGGCGCAATTGGCAGGGAAGGTCGCTCTGGTGACCGGTGCCGCCGTGGGCATCGGCCGGGCCGTCGCGGTGGCCTTCGGGCGCGAGGGCGCCAAGGTCGTCGTGAACTACTCGAAATCCCGGAAAGAGGCCGAGGAGACGGCCAGCCTGGTCAAACAGGCCGGCGGCGAGTTCCTGGTGATCCAGGCGGACATCGCCCAGGACCGACAGGTCCGGGCCATGGTCGCGGAGACCCTGGAGCGATTCGGCCGCGTTGACATCCTGGTGAACAATGCCGGGATCACGGCCTTCGTGGATTTTCCCGACCTGGAGAGACTGACCGACGACGTTTGGGATCGCCTGTACAACGTCAACGTGAAGGGGACGTTCTTCTGTTGCCGTGCTGTGGTGCCGGCGATGCGAAAGCAAGGGCACGGACGGATCATCAACATCGCGTCGATCTCCGGCATCTTGCCCGGGGGAAGTTCGATCGCCTACGCGACCTCCAAGGCGGCCGTCATCCATCTGAGCAAGTGCCTGGCGCGCACCCTGGGGCCGGAGATCCGGGTGAACGTGATCGCCCCCGGCTTCATCGCAGAGACCCGGTGGAACGTCGGCCGGCCGAATCTCGAGACAACAGCCGAGAAGGCGATCCAGGCGGCGCCTCTCAAGCGGGTGGGGAAGCCGGAGGACGTTGCGGATGCCGTCCTCTTCCTCGCGACCCGCGGCGAGTTCATGACGGGCGATGTCATGCTGGTTGACGGCGGCCGGGCGCTGAGTTAGGCGCCGGAATTCCTACCAACCGCCAAGACGCCATGGTCGCCAAGGACAGAACAACTCCTTTTCCTGATGAGGAAGAGGTAACTGGGTTCTTCGGGGTGTGAGGATCTCAGGATCCACTCAGGTTCAGGAGGGTCTTCAGGGCTTGGCGTTCTTGGCGCCTTGGCGGTTAAGCCAGGGTTATGAGGTTTCGCAGGGCGGGACCTTGACCGCCAGCTCCTTGAGGCGCTGGGGCGTGAGGTCAGTTTTCAGAGTCCAGGAAGGATCGGCGTACTCGTCCTTCTTCTTCATGAGAAGCCATTCCTTCCCCGTCTGACCCTTGGCGAATCGGGCGAGAGCGAACGCCCCCTTGAGCTTTTTCCCATTCAGAGTGAAGGCAAGCTTGCCTGATCTGAGCTGGGCCGCGGGATCGCCCGGCTCGCTCGGCTGGTAGGTCCCGCAATCCCAGACCACCACCGGCCCAGCCCCGTAGCTCCCTTCCGGAATGATTCCCTCAAAGTCAATGTACTCGACCGGATGGTCCTCGACCATCACCGCCAGTCGCTTGTCCGCCGGATTCAGGGACGGCCCCTTGGGAACGGCCCACGATTTGAGCACGCCACCCATCTCCAGCCGAAAGTCGTAATGCAACCGCGTCGCCTTGTGCTCGTGGACGACAAAACGCTGGACTCCGCGACCTTGAGGCGTCTTGTTGCTCGACGGAGGCATGGCTCGCTCTCCCTCTTGAAGCGGATGCGCGAGAGGCACCACGGCAGAGGTGGGAGGCGTCAGGTGCCTACGACCAGTGATGCGGTGATCCTCTGGAGCAACCCGATGGCGGAGAGGGCAGCCATGTAGCTGGTCTTCGGGTTGTGCGGGCTCGGGACGTTCTCCATCCGTGTGAACAGCTTTCCAAACTCCCCCTCCGCCTCGATCTCGTGGATGTTCTTGTCTGACCCGGGATCAGCGAGGATCCGCACCTCGGTCTTGTCGGCGCCGATCCCGGCCAGGCTCAAGGCCGCGGCCACATTGATGTTGGCCGGGAAGGCGGGGACCGCCTCTCTCGCGGAACCCGAGAAGATGACCGTCGGCTCCTTGAGTGCCTTGAGATCAATCCCCTTCTGCACGACGTATGGTGCTCCCTCGAGGGCTCGGGGGTGCTTGCGCGTTGTCAGTGTCACCTTCGAGACGGTTCCCACCATCGCACCCTTTATCGCATCGAGGCCCGCAATGGCACCGGAAGGGACGTACAGTCTCCTTCCCTGCCGCCTCGCCAGCTCGAAGAGGTCGGCGGAACACTCCAGGAGGCCCCCCACGCTCATCACCATAACGTCGCGTGACCGCTCCAGGGCCTGCCGGACGATGGCCGGGGCGGCCGACTTCGAAGCAGCCTCCACCAAAAGATCCGACGCCTCGATGACATCGGCCAGGGCCATGACAGAGACGGATCGTTTCAGGCTTCCCGCAAGCGTGTTCGCTTTGACAGGGTCAACGTCGTTGACTCCAACTAACGTGGCCTGCACAATTCCCTCGTCAATCGCCCGGCAGATCTCACGCCCTATGGTCCCGCACCCAACGACCCCGACCTTGAGCATGTCAAACACTCCCTAACCGCCAAGGGCACCCAGCGCTGGCGCTGGGTGCCCGGAACGCCACGCTTACGTGGCAATTGGGCACACCCAAGGGGTACCCGGCGCACCCAGAGGATACCCGGCAACCTGGAAATCCTGATTGCCAGATTGCCGGGTCGCCTGATTGCCTCGCCATAGCGCGCTTGGCGTCATGGCGGTTCATGCCTTTCCCGGCTCGGGGTTATGCCTAGGGCAGGCGGGTCGACTGCCACGCCACCATCTGCCAGCGGTCCCCCTGCTTCACGTACACGTCGGTGAAGCGCAAGCGGAGGTTGCGAACCTCGCCCCCGACGTGGGCCGTGACGCGGGCAATGCCGGTGAGGACGGCGGCCGTGCCGTACACGCGTACCTGCAGTTCCTCGGGCGCGCAGGACTCGTACCTGACTTCGCCGGACTTCATCTTGGCGAGGTATTCCGCCTTGGTCTCGACCACTCCGGTGGCGTGCGTGTAGATGGCATCGTCGGCCATGATCTCCTCGAGCGATGCGATGTCGCCCCGGACGAGCGCCTCGAAGCGGCGGGTTTCACGCTGGCGAATTTCCTGTTCGGCCTGCTGGCTAGTCATGTGCTGACCTCCGTTCGCATGGTCCCACGTGAAGAAACGCCTGTCCCCCTTCCTGCCTCTGCCGCTCAACGACCGCGGGTGCGGAAGAAATGCGCCACCTTGCCGATGCCGTGCGCGATCTCTTCCATGTCCAGCGCGGAGTAGTGCTCGTAAATGTTCATGGTGATCCAGCAGTTGAAGGCATCCTCGGCCACCGGACAGTCGCCCGTCTTGTAGGCCCGTCCCGTGCCGTCGGGACGGGTGAAGGGGAAGGTGCTCCCGGGGAAGGCCGAGCGGTTCTGGAAGATGTCGTACAGGTACACGGGCCGCCCGCCGGTGATGAGGTGTGCCTTGTTGGGGACCCCCTCCGCGTTCAGCGCCTCGGAAAACTCCGCGGCCGTGCCGTGGAGCGCCTTCAGGTCCAGCCTGAACAGGTAGAGGAAGAAAGCGTGCTTCCGTCCGGCGGGGATCGGCTGTGGGGTCACCCCGGGAATCTCGGACAGGAACTGATTCAGCCGGGTGCCCAGGCGGTTCCGGCTTTCCACGATCCCCTCGACCTTCTCCAGTTGCGCCAGGGCCACCGCCCCCTGGAGTTCGGTCATCTGGTAGTTCGGCGCCAGGAAGAAGGGGTTGCGAATTCCCTCCTCGCGCTGGAAGCACTTGTCGAGGAACAGGGAGGCGCGATAGCGGAGCTGGTCATCGTTGGTCAGCACCATCCCGCCCGAGCCGCACGTGATGTGCTTGAAGTGATTCAGCGAGAAAGCGTTGATGGCCCCCATGGTCCCGGCCAGCTTCCCCTGGTAGGAGCAGTAGTAGGCCTGGGCGCAGTCCTCGACGACGGGAATGCCGGTTTCCTCTCCGATCTTCAGGAAGGCGTCCATGTCCGCGGCCAGCCCGCTGTGGTGGACGACCACGATGGCCTTGGTCCGGTCGGTGATGCGAGCCCGGACCGACGCCGGGCTCATGTTGAGGGTATCCGGCTCGATGTCGGCGAAGACGGGCACCAGCCCCTGGTACAGGATCCCGGTCAGGGAGCCCATGTCGGTGATGGCGGAGGTGATCACCTCGCCCCCCAGCGGAAGCTGCAGTGCCGCCACCGCCATGTGGACGGCCGCCGTCCCGCTGGAGCAGGCGATGCAATGCTTCATGCCGTACATGTGCGCAAAGCGCTTCTCGAACTCGCGCACCTTGCTGCCCAAGAAATAGAAGAGCATGTCGGAATCGATGACCTCCGACAGGTAGCGCTTCTCCAGCTCCCCGTGGCGCTTGCCCCGGGAAAACGGGGTGCGCTTGGCCTTGGGGCCGCCGTGCAGGGCCAGTGTTTCGGAAACATCGAAGCTCATGATGACCTCCGAGTGACGCAGGCGAAAAAGACGTCACAGGTCGTGCAGATGGGGGGCATGCTCCAGCCGCTTCACGTACTCTTGCGCCGCCTCCTCCGGCGGGGAGAGTTCCTTGCCGTGATCGTGCAGGAACTGCTGGTGGTCCAGCACCCACAGGTACAGGTCACCCTCCGTGCGGCCCGGGAATTCCTCCAGGACGCCGCGCTCGCGGATGACCTCGACGATGGGCAGGTACACCGTGTCATACCAGTGGGCGACCGCCTCTTCCTCGGGGATGTCCCGCTGCTGATCCAGACCCATGAAGTAGCCATGGACTGCGATGTGCTCCAGCATGCGGCTGTACCCGTCGGGCACGGTGAGCTCAATCTTGGCCTCGGGCCGCAGGCGGTCCAGACCGGTGCGCTCGAGGAATTCCACCTTGGCCCCCAGGATCTCCAGGTCTTCCGGCTGCAGGTCGGGCCCCACCGGCACCTTGACCCGGCACTCGCGGACCTCGGCCTCGATGAATTCCTGTCCCTGTTCCCTGGCCACGGAGACCCGGTGATGCCCGTCCACCACGAAGTACACCTCACCCACCTTGTACAATACCACGGGCGGCAGGCTGACGTCCTCGTAGAAGGCGCGGTCCACGCGCTGCCAGCGAGGGGCGAGGCTATTGCGCGTGGGAAGGAAGGCCCGATCGAAGTCCCGGTACCGGTTCACGCTGCCGACGATCTTGGCGACTTCCACTGTGCGGACTCCCCGGTAGATGGGGCCGCCGATGTGGAGCTTCTCCTTGACTTGGTCGTACGACAGCAGGCTGTCCCGCTTGCCGGAGAACAGGGCCAGCACGTCCTTGAGGAAGGCGCGAGAACGGACCCGGCTGAAGTCGGCATGGACGCGGGAGTCTATCTCATCAAACATGGAAGGCGTCAACCTCGATCAGGCGGTACGGGTACACGTTGATGATGATGGTCGGGCCCACCTGGGTGGTGGTGACGGCGCCATGCCGGTAGACGTGGGAGTGGCCATGCAGCAGGTAGCGCGGGCGGAAGCGGGTGATGAACGCGTTGAAGGACTCGAAGCCCACGTGAGCCGGGTCCTCGGCGTCGTGGATCCCCCGCGGCGGGGCGTGGGTGATCAAGATGTCCAGGAAGCGCCCGTGGCGGATGCGATTCCAGCACAGGCGCGGGGTCAGCGCCAAGACCCGGCGCGCCATCTCGGCCTGGGTGTACTGGTGGACGCCGTCCGGCCGGTACCGGATGCTTCCCCCCAGGCCGGCCAGGAGCAGGCCATGTTCTTCCACGACTGTCCCATCGATGTTGGCGAGTCCCTTGCGGCCGCGGCGACCTTCGATCTCGTAGTCGGAGTTCGAGGGCTCCGCCGGGAGATCGTGATTGCCCGGCACGAGCGTGAGCGGCACGTTCAGCATCGACACAATGTAGTCGAGGTAAAAGTTGGGCAAGTCTCCGCAGCCTACGACTAGGTCCACGTCGCCGAAACGCGTTTTGACGAATGGACTGTACAGGTGCTCGACCACCTGGTCGCTGAGGGCCAGGATTCTCATTGCCCTTCCCGTCCAGCCTGAATTGTTTACGGCAATTATAGGGCCATCTGGAGAAAAGACAAGCAGCAGGCCGGCATGCGAAGGCGCGGCAGGCTGTGGCGCGATCCGGGGCGACGTGTCGGATGTCGGCCGGATGGCCTTGACATCCGGGCCGGGTTTGCATAGGCTTCGCGCCGATCTGTGACCCCGGATGAGGCCACGAAGCATGGCGGGTGGAGGCCCCCAAGCCAAGCGAGGTCGGGATGACTGACGAGATCAAGACCCTGCATCACATGATCACGGTTTGGAACGCCTTTGGAACGCCCACGGTCATTCCTCCGCAGATGCTGCGGACGCTGGGCGACTACCTGGAGAACTTCCTGAAATCCAAGGACGGGGAGAAGTATCTCCGAAGCCTGGGGTACGTCCGGGCCGAGGCCCCGGCTAGGAAGGGCTGAGACCGATTCGTCCGCCGGCGGGTGTGCGAGGGTGAGCACTCCGCCGCAGAAGAGATCGTGCACGCCACGCCTTGCGGGCACGCTGCGCAAGGCGTTTGCGTTTCTCTCGAGCGCGCGGCCCCCGATCCTTGAGGCAACGGGGAGGACGCACCGCAGCCGGCGGATTGTCTCCGGTCGTTTGGAGGCGGTGAACGGCGTGCCCGTTGACCCCCGCTGCCGGCTCGGGTAGCATAACCACCCTATGTGGCTCCCCGGTCGAAGACAGGCGGTCTTCCTCTTGTTGCTGGCCGGATTCGGGGCGGGGGCGGCCCTGGTTCTGAGGATGATGGTCTCGCCCGACGAGGGGACGCCCGCGGCGAGACGGCCACAGGATGGGCGCGCCGTCTTCGAGGCCCACTGCGCCATATGCCATGGCCCGATGGGCAAGGGCGATGGGCCGGGGGCCAGGGTGATCCGCCAGAAGATGCTGGACTTCAGCGATGCGGCCGCGATGCGGGAGGTGAGCGACCGCTTCCTGTTCGACATCATCAAGAAGGGCGGCTCGCAGTTCGGCCGGTCGAATGCCATGCCGGCCTGGGGCATGAAACTCACCGACGAGGAGATTCGCGCCGTGGTGGCGCATATCCGCTCCCTGGCGTCCCAGACCCCGCCTGCGTCTTCCGGCAGAAAGGACACACCCTGATCCCCTCTGCGCTCTCGCGCCGCCTGCTGCCCCTCATCTACATCCTGTTCTTCCTCTCCGGCGCGACCGGCCTCCTGTACGAGGTGGTCTGGGCCCGGATGCTGACCCAGATCTTCGGGAACACGACCCACGCCATCGCCACGGTCCTGTCGGCGTTCATGGCGGGGCTGGCGCTGGGCAGCTACGTCTTCGGCCGCATCGTGGATACCGGGCGCAATGCGCTCCTGGCGTATGGCCTTCTGGAAGGGGGCGTGGGACTGTACGGCCTCATGGTCCCGACGCTCTTCGCCCTGACGCAGCGGGCCTACACCCACCTGTACGGGCTGGTGGATGTCTCCTTCACCGCCTTCAGCGTTGTCCTGTTCCTCCTCTCCTTCGTCGTCATCGTCATTCCGACGGCGCTCATGGGCGCGACGCTGCCGGTGCTCAGCCGATTCTGCGTGACCCGGTTCGCCAGCCTGGGCCGGCGCGTGGGGGATCTGTACGCCATCAACACGCTGGGGGCGATGGCGGGCTGCGCCCTGACGGGGTTCCTCCTGATCGCGGGGCTGGGGCTTCGCGGGACCGTCCGGCTGGGCGCCTGCGTGAACCTGGCCATCGCCGCTACCATCGTCATCCTGGTGGCCGCCCTCCGCGGGCAGCGGGTCACGGCGGAGCAGGTCGGGGACGAGGCCGCGCCCGCCCCCGAGGCGGCAGCGGGCCGCTCCCGCCTGGACGTCGCACTCCTCGTGTCCTTCGGCCTTTCGGGGGCGGCCGCGATGGTCTACGAGAACGCCTGGACGAGGGCCCTCACCCTGGTCATCGGGATGTCCACCTACTCCTTCTCGGTCATGCTCACGACGTTCCTGGTGGGTCTGGGCCTGGGAAGCCTGCTGTACGCCCGCTGGTGGGGGACGCGAGAGATCGGGGTGGCGGGGTTCGGCGTCCTGCAACTCTTGATCGCCCTCTCGTCCCTGGCCACGATCCCGCTCTTCGAGCGGCTCCCCTTGCTGTTCCTCCGGCTGCGGCTCGGCTTCGGCGATTCGTTCCAGCAGTTCCTCACCATCCAGATGCTCCTGTCCGCTCTGGTGATGATCGTGCCGACGCTGCTCCTGGGGGCCACGTTCCCTGTGGTCGCCCGCATCTACACCCGGAGCCTGTACGTGGTGGGGCGGAGCGTCGGGACGGCCTATGCCAGCAACACCCTGGGGGCCATCGCGGGGGCGTTCCTGGGCGGGTTCCTCTTCATCCCGGCCATCGGCGTGCAGAGGAGCATCGCCCTCGGCGTGGTGATGAACGCCGCGGTCGGCGTCCTGCTGGTGGCCATGGATATCCGGGTGCGGCCGGGACGGAGGCTCCTGGCCGCGGCGGTCATGCTGGTCGTGTCGGCCTCGGCCTTCCTGGGATTCGGGACGTGGAACAAGGGGGTCATGACCAGCGGCGTCACCATCTATGCCAGCAATTACGCGAGCCTGCCCACGGACGCCCTGCGGCGCGAGTGGATGACGCGGGACGATCTGCTCTTCTACCGGGAGGGCCTCACCGCCACGATCAGCGTGCACCGCTCGGCGGGATCGGATTACGTGTACGAGAAGACCAACGGGAAGGTGGATGCCTCCTTCGGGGACACGCCCACCCAGCTCATGGCGGGGTACCTGCCCATGCTCTTCAATCCCGGGGCGAAGCGCGTGCTGGTCATCGGGATGGGGAGCGGCATGACGGCCAAGGCCGTGGCCGCCTTCCCGGTGGAACAGCTGGAGCTGGCGGAGATCGAGCCGGCCGTGATCGAGGGGGCGCGGTTCTTCGGCGAGAAGAACGGCCACATCCACGACGATCCCCGGGTGCGCTTCATCCACGCCGACGGGCGCAACTACCTCCTGGCGGCTCGCAGACGATACGATGCGATCATCTCGGAGCCCTCCAACCCGTGGATCGCCGGCGTGGGGAACCTGTTCACGCGGGAATACTACCAGCTGGCTCTGAGCCACCTGACCGAGGGCGGGGTCTTCGGCCAGTGGATGCAGACCTATGCCATGGCCCCCGAGGATCTCCGCATGGTCTACCGCACGTTCGCCGAGGTCTTCCCGGACGTGTCGCTGTGGGCGGTCAACGACAGCGACATGCTGCTCATCGGGACGACGCGGCCCCAGCGGCTGCGCTATGCCGACCTCAGGGCGGCCCTCCTGGGCCGATCCGCGGCCCAGCAGGACCTCCGCGACCTGGGGTTCCGGGACGCCTACAGCCTGCTGGCCATGTATCTCATGCCCAAGTCGGCGCTCTTGAAGATGGCGGGCCAGGCCGACATCAACCTGGACGACGTCCCGCGGCTGGAGTTCTCGGCGCCGCGGAACCTGGGTCGAGACACGTCAACCTTGAACATGCTTCTCACCAAGGGGTTCGTCGTCCCGCCGGCCGTGGAGGACGCCGACCCCAGGCAGGATCCCACGGGACGACTGGCCCTCTTCCTCGCCTACGGGTACCGGGCGACGCAGGACCGGGCGAAGGCCCTGGAGTGGGTCGAGCGGGCGCTTCGCCTGGCGCCGGCGGATGCGGAGGCGCGGCTGCTCCACGCCCGGCTCCTGGCGGAGGACGACCGGCCCATCGCGGCCGCGGAGGAGTTGCGGAAAGTCGTGGCGGGACCGGCCGCGGACCTGGAGGCGGCCGTGGAGATCGCCAAGAGCCTTGAGGTCAATGACGCGATCTCCATCCTGCGCCGGATCCGGGAGCGGAACCCGCGTCTCGCCGAGGCACGGATGGCGCTGGCCGACGCGCTGTACAAGGACGGCTCCTCCCAGCAGGCGGAGGCCGAGTACCGCGAGATCCAGCGGGATCGTCCGACGGATCACCGCGTCCTCTTCGGCCTGGGGCGCGCGCTCCTGGCCCAGAAGGCCTACGACCGGGCCCTCACAGCCTTCGACGAGGCGGCAAAGCTGGGCGAAGCCAGCGGCCAATTCCAGGCGGACCGGGGCGAGACCTTGATGTGGCTGGGGCGCTACCGGGAGGCGGTGACGACCTACCGCCAGGCCCTGCGGAGCAATGTGGAGCAGGTGACCTGGCGCCTCAACCTCGCCATCTCGCTGGCGCAGCTCGGTCCGGGTGAGAAACAGGAGGCGGAGCAGCGACTGCGCGAGGTCCTGGCCATGGACTCGGACAACACCCGCGCGTGGGAGGAACTGCAGAAGCTCGGCACGCGGTTCTGACCGGCGCCTTCCGAACGGAGATGGCAACGATGTCATGGCTGTGGAACGGCGATGGGCCGGACGGCGAGGATCGGATCGACTTCATCACCGGGGATCTCGCGGTGGGGAGCCTGGTGGCGGCGTCGGATCTCGCATCGCTGACCCGGCACGGCATCCGCGCCATCGTGGACGCCAGCAATCGCGAGGAGAACCCCCGCTTCCCCGGCATCCTGTATCACGAGGTGCCCATCGACGATCCGGACGAGCGGCTGGCCGAGTTCCTGCCCGGCATCGTGGCGTTCGTCGACGAGGCGCGGCGGCACGGGCCGGTCCTCGTGCACTGCGTGGCGGGTGTCTCCCGCTCCCCGGCGCTGGCCGTCTGCTACCTGCACGAGCGGTACGGCCTCTCCCTGCCGGCGGCGCTGGATCACGTCCGGTCCCGTCGCTCCCAGGCCAACCCGCACCCGCTGTTCCTCCGCGTGATCCAGGAGTACTACCAGGACCGCCCGGCGGCTGAGAATCGGGCGGGCGAAGCGAGGCGGCCATGACCCTACCGCCCATGGAGGACTACTTCCGCGACCGGGTGAGGATCGAGGCGCGGACGCCCGACCGGATGCGGGCCAGCGTGACCTTCACGGCCGACCTGCAGGGGCCGCCGGAGGCGGGGCACGGCGGGGGAGTGACCGCCATGCTCTTCGAGATGGTGCGCCTGTTCCGGAACGAGGGCGGCGGCGCGGGTCCCATGCCGCGGCCGGTGCGGATCGACGTGGCGCTGCACCGCGAGGTGCCCCTGGAGACGCCGCTCGCGGCCGAGGTGGTGCCCGCCGAAGGCGGGTGGCACAGCCGCATCCTGCGGGACGAACGGCCCCTCGCGGAGGCCGTGGTGTCCGCAGGGGAAGGACCACTCCCGCCTGTGGGGCCGGAGACGCGCCGACGCTGGGAGGACTCGCACCGACGGGCCCACGAGGTTCCCGGCTACGAGTTCTGCCTGGCCTGCGGCCTGCGCAACGCCCGGGGCGCCCAGGTCCGGTTCGACTACAACGACGCCCTGGTGTGGAAGCGCCTCCAGCCGCAGGCCCACTTCCGCTCTGCGGACGGCAGCCTGTTTCCCGGGTACCTCTGCATCGTGGCCGATGAGATTGGCTGGTGGATGGGGGCCCTGCGCCAGGGGGAATGCGGCCTGTCCACCCGGGTGACGGTCTGCCTCGGCCGGCCGGTCGCCTACGGCGAACCCCTGTTGATCCTGGGCGATCGGTCGGCCGTGACCGCGTCCGACACCAAAGGAAGGGTCTGGCACACCCGGGCCGCGATCGTCACATCCGATTGGACGCCCGTGGCCACGGCCGAGGTGCAGTTCGCCGGCAGCCGGGCCTTCACCAAGGTGATGCTGCCGAAGTTTCTCCCGGGCGAGGATCCGGCCGCGCTGCACCGGGTGTTCCCGCGGTATGCGGCTCCGCCGGATGCCCCGGAATCCACCACAGGCAGGACCGGCGCGGCGTGAGAGTGCTCCCGACCTGGTCCGCCATCAGACTGGCCATGGCGAACCCCGTGTAAATGATGCCGCCCGCTGTGCACGAGAGGGGCACGGCCTGGGCGTCCTCGGGCCACGTTGCCGAAGGCGGCGATCCCGGTGGAGGGCGGGGTCAGGAGCGGACCTCACACAGCAGTCGGGCGAGGAGCGCATCTTTGAGGTCCTGCCGGTTCCGCTCCGTGAGCCGGTACAGCTCCACCGTCGGGCGTCGCTTCAGGCCGTCAATCCAGGGATGCGGCGCGTGCAGGACCGTCCCCAGGACCGGCTTCCGCGAGGCGAGCGCGGCCTCCAGCGCCGGAACGAACCGGGGAGAGCAGAGCTCCATCTTGCCGATCTCGTCCACCACGATCAGGTCGGCCTCGGCCGTGGCCGCCTCCAGGGCCGCGACCCCCACGGCCTCGAAGGCCGGCACGTCCACATGGTAGCGGCCGACCCGGGGCCCCTTCGCCGCCGTGGCGTGGGCCAGGATGCCGACGCGCCCGTCCAGGGCGCTCACGCGGAAGCCGACACGCTCTCCGCCCTCCCGGATCTCTTCTGTGACGAAGCCGCCGGCCTTGAGCGGTGATTCGGCGACCACGGCGCGGATCAGCGTGGTCTTCCCCGCGCCGGGGGCCCCCGTGATCAGAAGCGTGGTGCCCATGCTGGTTGCCGTCGCGTTTCCGGGGGGCCGCCTTCCCTATCCCGCACCCCTCTTCTCCGCCGTCACTTCACCTGGGGCTCGAGCACCTCGATGTTATGGGTGGCGGCCGCCGCCTTGGGATCCTGCGGGGCGGATTGCTGGAACAGCCGGAACTGCTCCAGGGCCAACTGGAGCAGGGAGCGCTTTTCCTCCACCCGGCTGAGCTGGGCCTTCTGGATGTAGGCCACGCCCAGGTGGTAGTGGGCATCCGCCAGGGTCGGACGCAGCTCCACGGCGCGGCGATAGGCCGCCACCTTTTCATCCACCAGGGCCCGGATCTTCTCGCCCACCACCACGCCCAGGTTGTAGTAGGCGTCGGCGTCCTCGGGGCGAAGCCCGACGGCCTCGTGGAAGGCCTCGACGGCCTGGTCGGTCTCCCCGGCGTCCGCGTAGGCCAGCCCGAGATGAAAGCGAATCGAGGCGTCGGCCGGAGCCAGGCGGGCCGCCTCGCGGAAGTGCTCGGCGGCCAGTCTGGGCTGCTTTGCCTGCCGATAGATGTCGCCGAGGGCCAGGTGGAGCTGGGGGTCGTCCGCCCTCTTGGGCAGGACCTGGGTGAGCTCGGCGATGGCGCGCGGGATGTCGCCGCTGGCGCGATAGGCCATCCCGAGGCCCAGGCGCGCCTCGACGTGTTCCGGAGCAATCTCCAGCGCCCGGGTGAAGGCCTCGATGGCCGGCCCGGGCTGGTGGAGCTGGAGGAGGGTGATGCCCAGATTGTGGTGGGCCTCCACCAGGTTGGGGTTCAGCCGGATGGCCTGGCGAAACTGATAGAGAGCATATTCCAGGTCCCGTCGCTGGAGAGCAGCGACCCCCGCGTTGTAGCGCTGGATTGACTCCTGGACGCGCGGGTCAGTAGCGGCCGGCGGCTGGGTGCTCCCCGGTGGAGCAGCGGGCGATGGAGCGGCCGCCGGTGGCAGCGCCTCCGGGTCGGCCGCGGCGCTCGCCGCAGCGGCCAGGACCACGAGGAGGAGGATCGTCGTTCGCGTCATGGGTTATCACCCTCCGGCCGGCCGGCCCGCGGGGCCCGGACGAAGGCCTTCTCCGCCGCCAGGATGGGCGCGTTCTCCCGCAGGGCCAGCGCGATGGCGTCGCTCGGCCGGGAATCGAGGAGGATCTCTTTTCCCTGGGCGTCCAGGATCAGAGTGGCGAAATAGGTGTTGTCGCGCATCTCGGTGATGACGACGCGCTTGACCTTGGCCTGCAAGCGGTGCATGGCCTCGAGCATGAGGTCGTGCGTGTAAGGCCGGGGCGGCCGCATCCGCTGGAGGGGCAGGATGATCCCCTGCGCTTCGAAGGGACCGATAAACATGAAGAGCTCGCGCTTGTCCTGCTTGCCCCGGAGGTAGACGACGGGGGCCCCGGAGGCCGGATCGGGCGCGACGCCCATCACCTCCATCTCGTACAGAGTCCCGTTGGTGTTCTGCGGTTCGGCCGTCCATGCCGTCGCCGACACCAGGAGAGTTGCCGCCAACGCCCCCTGGGCCAGGCCCCTCCCCACGTCGCGCATGTTCACGCTCCTCGGCCCTTCTCCCCCGTCCCTGCTCCGACCCGAGATCACCAACCGCCAAGGCGCCAAGAACGCCAAGACCGGGACAGATCGTGGGGGATGGGAATGGAGACCCCGAAACCTCCATAAACCCGGTTCACGTTCCGCGTTCCAGAGGCAGAGCCATCATATCCTTGGCGACCTTGGCGTCATGGCGGTTCGTACTTCTTTCGGGATTGGGGCTAGAAGAACTTCACCAGGACCCGCTCCCCTTTTTCCACCAGGTCCACGTTGGCCGGGATCTCGATGTAGCCTTCGGCGTCGGCCATGGAGGTGATGGCGCCCGACTCCTTGA